>Ga0316205_10005193_pt1 | contig 10928 bp, 7 predicted proteins | sample 3monthpyrite_MG_FD_204941 | JGI IMG/M metagenome (GOLD analysis project Ga0316205, IMG submission 204941) | Microbial mat bacterial communities from mineral coupon in-situ incubated in ocean water Damariscotta River, Maine, United States -... | ecosystem: Environmental > Aquatic > Marine >...
TTGGCCGCTGACGACCGTGAACATTCTGGAGGTTTAGTCCTCTTTTTGGATGAAATGGGGAAGCTACTTGAGCACGCGGCATCCTCAACAGGAGATGCATATTTCTTCCAACTGCTTGGTGAAGCGGCGTCGAGAAGCGGTGGCCGCCTTATCGTTGTGGGGATCCTTCATCAATCCTTCCAAGAATATGCGAGCCGCTTGGCACGCGACATCAAAGATGAGTGGGGAAAGATCCAGGGTCGCTTCATCGACATTCCCGTCAATGTATCTGGCGATGAGCAGATTGAATTGGTGAGCAAGGCGATTATTGCTTCAGAGCAGCCGGATAGCGCTAGACGGAACGCAGAGGCAGCCGCGGAATTACTTGCCGATGTTCGACGTGGCGCGTCCGTAGTTTCGAAAGAGCTGCTTACTGGCGCTTGGCCTCTCAACCCGCTAGTTACACTGGTGCTAGGGCCTGCATCGAGACGGAGTTATGGGCAAAACCAGCGCAGCATCTTCAGTTTCCTAGGCTCGTCCGAGTTGTTTGGCTTTCAGGACTACCTTGAGAAGGCGAGCATAGAAGATCCGAAAGACTACGGATTGGCTGATTTTTGGGATTATCTCGATTTCAATCTGCAAGCTGCAATCGCCGTGTCTTTGGACAGCCATCACTTTGCAAATGCGAGGGATGCCATTGCGCGGTGGGAAGCGAAAGATGGCGGCGAACTCGGTGTGCAACTGCTAAAGTCGCTAGCCATTTTGGAGCTGACGCAAAAGCAAACCGGAGTAGGTGCGACGCTGGGCGCACTTTGCCTGTCGATAAACCAAAAAAGTGCTGCAGTAGAGGAGCTTTTGTCAGAACTTGAGGCGGCGTCGATTGTTGTTTTTCGAAAGTTCAGAGGCACTTACTCTCTCTTTGACGGGAGCGACTTTGACATTGAAGTGGCGCTGGATGAGGCATTGAGAGAAAGATCAGACTTCGATCTCAGCTCAATCTCAAACGCTTTATCTTCACCCAATATCGTCGCGAAGCGGCACTACCGTGAAACCGGTGCTCTGCGCTGGTGCGAACTCAAGGTACTGCTCGAAAGCCAAGTCGAGAACTATGTTACTAGCTTTACACCTACAAATGGATGCTTTGGCGCATTCATCATTTCACTGGACGATGCGACGCCAAGCATTGTTGAGGATTTTGGTGAGTATGGGTGGGGGGCCGACTTTGCGGTTGTGAGGTCTGAAAAATCGAAGAACCTTGTGGCGCTCGCAAGAGAGCACTCCGCTTTGAGGGATATCTTGGCATCGAACCCCGAGATTCATCGAGACAAAATCGCGCGCAGAGAGCTTACCGATCGTATCGAAGCGATTGGAGGCCGGATTGAGCATGAGGTCTGGCAATTGATCGCAAGCGCAGAATGGGAAACTGGAATTGATGATCTCCCGGTTTCCGCGCGCCGGAACCTCACAGTTTTAGCGTCAGAAATGGCAGACCGTCGGTTTTCGCAGTCGCCCAAACTAAACAACGAACTGCTGAACCGCACCAAGCCCTCGGCATCGGCCAATTCAGCGCTCAAGCTGTTACTGCATGCTGCCGTCCTTAAAGAAGGTATTCCGGGGCTTGGGTTTAAGAAGTTCCCAGCGGAAAAAGCTCTGTTCGTATCGCTCGTTGAAGCCAACGAGCTATACGTGCAGGAGGGTGACAGATGGCAGTTTGTGCCGCCTTCAGGAGAGGACCCCGCAAATTTGTTGCCCATTTGGAAAGCAACGAAAGACTTCTTGAAGAAGCGTGGCAACCGCAACGTACAACTTACCGATGTTTATGACCTATGGCGGGCACCTCCCTTTGGGTTGAAGGACGGTTTGATGCCATTCCTTGCTGTGCTGTTCATGCTAGCTGAACGCCGGAACCTGTCGCACTATCGGGAAGGTATTTTTCTATCGACTATTTCGGATGTCGACGTGGACTACGTCCTGAGAGCGCCACAAATGGTCCAGCTGCGCTGGATCGAAATGAACCGAACGACCAAGAGGCTGCTTACTGAGCTGGCAAACGCGGTTGGTGAAGTTGTGGACAAACCAATCTCAACTTTAAGTCCGCTAGAAGTTGGACGCGCGCTCATCGCAGCTTACGAAACTTCAGCACCTTGGGTTCAACGAACCGCACGTCTTCCTGAGCACGCAAAAAAGGTCAGAGCGCTCTTCAAGCGTTCTAATGACCCACAAAAGTTCGCATTTGATGACATTCCTGGGCTCTACGGACAGGACATTGACATTCTCACAGATCAAGGAATCTCTGAGATCGCTCAAAACATCAAAGAAGGGCTCATCGAAATCCGCGCAGCTTACCCTGCGATGCTCACAAGAATGCGCGAACACATTCTGAACGAGTTACAAGTTCACGGGCGCACTGTGAAAGCGTACCGAGAACTGAATGAGCGCGCGAAGAATATCCGAGATGTTGCAGGTGACTTGCGGCTTCGATCTTTCATCACCCAGCTCACAAGCTTCGGAGATGACCTACAGTCGATGGAGGCACTCGCAGGGTTGGGCATCAACAAGCCTGCTAAGGCTTGGATCGATAGCGACATAGACCGGGCAATTGTTCAACTGACCTTGCTTGCTCAACAGTTCAACCAGCACGAGTCTGTCGCGCGCGTGGCCGGGCGGAAGGACAAGCGCTCTGCAATGGCGTTGATCGTCAGCGTTGATGATCGGCCCACGCCTGTGATGGAAGAATTCGATGTTTTGGATTCCGACGACGAGGAAGTGAATAACCTCAGTAAAAAGATTGAAGAGGTATTGCAGCAGGCTGCGGAAGGCACCGGTAGAAACGTGATCCTGGCTGCTTTGGCAAAAGTCGGTGCTGCGAGGATCAAACAATCAGACGCAAGTGAGGAAGTAGATGGCTGACAAAGTTAAACATGTTCTAGGCTTGTCTGGGGGCAAAGATAGTTCAGCCCTCGCGATCTACATGAGCCAGGCTCACCCCGAACTTGATATTGAGTATTTCTTTACCGACACGGGCGAAGAGCTGGATGAGGTTTATGAGTACTTAGCGATGCTCGAGGGCTTTCTTGGCAAGAAGATCCGGTACTTGGATCCGGGGCGAGATTTTAAGTTTTACCTTGCCCAGTATAATCAATTCCTCCCGTCTGCCCAGACGCGTTGGTGTACGAAAGACCTCAAGATCAAGCCCTTTGAGAAGTGGGTGAAATCTGAATTTACCGAGCAGGGATATACAGTCTACAGTTATGTGGCGATCCGGGCTGACGAAGATTTTCGCCAGGGTTTGAACTCGAAAAATGGAAGTTTGATTACCAAGCTGCCTTTCAAAGATGATGGGATCGACAAGGCAGGCGTTTTCGAAATTCTTGAGAACTCGGGACTTGGCCTTCCAGCATACTATGATTGGCGTTCCAGGAGTGGCTGCACGTTTTGTTTCTTTCAGCAAAAAATTGAGTGGGTTGGATTAAAGGAGCGTCACCCTGAAGCCTTCGAGAGGGCTAAGCAAATGGAGAAAACCTCTCTTGATCACGGATCGCCGTTTTCATGGAGCGAAGGGGAGACACTGCTTGAACTGGAAAAGCCTGAACGCATTGCTCAGATCCGCGCAGATCATGACAAACGTGTCGAAAGAGCTAAGGCGAAGAGAAAGGTTGATCCTCTACGGCCAGAACAAGGCGCTGTTGATCTTGACGATATCTATGGCCAGCAGAAGGTATGTTTGGCCTGCCATAAATGAACTGATGTCAGAATTTTATGGTAAATTGTCTAGTGTCTTTGGTGGGAGGTTGGCCGGACATCAACGGCCGATGGTTTTCTCCGCACCTAAAGTTTAGCTTTTGGATCAACCCGTAGGGATTACCGAGCAAGCATTGAAGGCCAGGCGACGACTAATCATTGACCCTCGATGGCTTTTGCATAACGTGTTAATACAAAAGGCTTTACGGAGCACGTGAACCTGTCAAGGTGCACTCGAGGGCATACAACCTAAGCCTCTTTGTCGTACGTGCAGAAAAATGAGAGAGTGCAAAAATGAGTTCAAGCGCTGTAGTTGACGCCCTTTCAAGCATAGGTATCGCGCGACTTGCGGGTTTTTGGGGTGAGAGCCGATTGGACGGGCTTTCAGATCTTGGGGTCAGCACTCGACCTCGCGCGATTGCAGAGGCTATGTTGTCTGAGAGCGGGCTAGCTATCTTCAAAAATAAAGAACTCAGAAAAGCTGTGATAGAGGTGTTTTCACCCCAAGTTATCCGCGGAAAGCTTGGATCAAGTCCGGATGGTTCCCCTGTGACTATTCCTCAGAATTTCACTTGGGGAAGAAATGCGTCGACAGCCCAGTTTCTTAGGCTGATGGATTTGGACATCGAGGAAGCTTTCCCAAGCGATGTGCTATCGGGCCCGGAGCCTCATCTTCAAACGGAGATCGAAAAGCCCCTCTTTGACTATCAAAACAGTATTCGAAAACAGCTAGTTAGTTTTTCCTTCCTGGATACAGTTGATCGTAACGATGCGGCAAGCCGCAGAATCGTTGCCCACATGCCTACGGGCTCTGGAAAAACAAGAACAGCTATGGAATTCATTTCTGATTTCTTACGGTTTAGCTGCTCAACTGAAAAGCCCGTTGTGGTATGGCTTGCTCATAGCGAAGAGCTCTGCGAGCAGGCTGTTCAAACATTCCTTAGCATTTGGACAAAGCTGGGAACTGAGAATGCTAATGTCTACTCAATGTGGGGTGGCAGGAAGCCAGATAAAATTGATCTGAGCAAGCCATGCTTCATAGTCACCAGCTTTCAGAGTTGTTACTCTAGTATTCACTCAAACAAAGACTCTGACTTTGACCGGTTTGCAGTAATTAGGCGCGAATGCAGTCTGCTGATTGTCGACGAGGCGCACATGTCAATGGCGCCAACTTATAAGAAAGCAATAGAGTTTCTCTGTAACTCGACTACGATTTTGATCGGCTTGACGGCTACGCCAGGGAGGCATCACGTTGGAGGTGATGCAACGCAAACCAAAGCTTTATCGGATTTCTACGGCAACAAGAAACTAACGATCGATCAGAGATTGACCGGTGAGAAAAACTCGATTGAGTATCTACAAGGTCGCGGGATTTTGTCTTCTGTTGAACGTATGCGACTGAATACCAGCGCTACTGTTAATCTTAACGCAGAAGCCGTTAGACTGATTTCAGATCTCTTGGACATTTCACCCAAAGTATTGGCGGAGTTGGGTAACAACGCTCAAAGAACACTGGAAGTCGTTGCTGCGGTCGAAAAGCTTGCGCTAATAGATAAGAAACAGACCATTGTGTTTTGCCCATCGAAGCAGAATGCATCTGATATGGCATTGGTCCTACGGGAAAGAGGGTGCTCGGCAAGGGCGGTGACTGGCGAAACGCCACCAAGTGACCGGCGTGAAGCAATTGAGGAATTCAAGAACGGAAGTGTCAGGGTTCTCACAAATTTTGGAGTTCTTACAACCGGATTTGACGCGCCCAAAACAGAGGCCGTTGTGATTGCGCGTCCGACAACATCTGTTGTTCTTTATTCACAGATGGTGGGACGGGGCCTTAGAGGCAAGTCAGTTGGTGGGACGGCTAGCTGCACTGTTGTGGATGTGATTGATAATATTGTTAATTTACCTAACGTGCCGCAAGCATTTACGTATTTTGACGAACATTTTGGGGAAACATGATGAGTAAACAAGACGAGCCTGTACAAATTGTTGATGCATATTTGGCGTTAAACGCATTGCGGCAAGTTGGATATCGCAACACAGCTACTGCAGTGGCTGAACTTGTAGATAATTCGATCGAGGCTGAGGCAAAAAAGATCACTATAATCACGCTATCAGCCAGAGAACCTGTCGCGAAGCGCACCGTCTATCGGGTTCAAAAAATAGCGGTTTTGGACGATGGGAAGGGGATGACGCCGGACGATTTGGGACGTTGCTTGTCAATGGGCTGGGGTACGAGACTTGATACCAGAGAAGGCCTAGGGCGGTTCGGCTTTGGCCTTAAAGGTTCATCTTTGTCGCAGGCGGAGCTTGTCGAAGTGTACTCTTGGCGAGACGGGGAGATTTACAAAACGTACCTTGATCTCCCCGAGATCAAGGAAGGCGGACAACAATATCTCAAAAGCGTTGAAAAGGCGAAGCTTCCCAAGGAGGTAGTTGAGGCGGCGGGAGGGAAGATTGCAAGCAGTGGCACACTGGTCGTGTGGTCTAAGCTAGACGGAGTGGATTTCAAACGCCCAGCCACGCTCTTTTCCAGAATGCAAGAAGAGCTCTGTCGAATTTATCGGCACTTTCTAGATGACAACGATAGCTATGGTAAGAGACGTGACGTCAGTTTGGTCGATTATGATCTCGACAATAAAAAAGTCCCGGCGTCGCATGAATTGAGACCCAATGATCCTTTGTACCTTTTGGAGCCATCAAGTTGTCCAGATAGCGGCGGGAAAGCTACAAACGTGGAGTTTGAGAAACCATATGTGATACCTGTTGAGTATGAGCCGGGGAAATTGTCGAATGTTGAAGTTCGACTGAGTATGGCAAAGCCTGAGACGCAAGCCAAAGGCCAAAATAGTGAGCTTTCTAAACACTACGCTCGTAATCAAGGGATTTCGTTCGTCCGAGCGGGACGCGAAATTGACTTTGGGTCGTTTGGTTTTGTTGCCAATGATACCAGAGAGCGTTGGTGGGGAGTTGAAGTCCGTTTCGACCCAATCCTTGATGAATTGTTCGGCGTTACCAATAACAAGCAGTCTATACGAGGTCTCAAGAAGCTTGATCCAAAGCATGATGCCGAGCAACTTGAAGCTTTGGAGGAAGCGGCAGAGGATCCAGAGAATTCAGGTCACTTCAAATCAAAACTTTTGCTCGATTTAAACCATAATCTCAATGTCAAGATTTCTGAGATGCGGAACGTGATCACTACCCGAAACAAGGGTAGCTCTTCCAACGATGCCAACCCTGGACCTGATCCAATTTCGCAAAAAGTGAACAGGGATGTTGCGGAGGATCATACAGAAACCTCTTCAGACAAAGAAGCTGAGGCCAAGTCAGAACAGCAGAAGCTTGCAGAGCGCACCAAATATGTTCTGGATACTCGCCCAGAACTATCTAAAGAGGACGCTGAAGCATTTGCAAAAGCAACTGTCGACTATAAAGTTGATCTGAACAAGGATAGCTGGCCTGGGACTATGTTCTTAGACCTTCAGTTTGTTGCAAATGCAGCGGTTGGAGTTATCAATACCCGATCCCCATATTATAAGAAACTATGGCAGCACGTCGAAGACTCTGGCGATGATCGAGCATTAAATGCTCTTGAAGTTTACACAATGGCTTATGTGCGTACAGAAGATGAGTTCAGGAAGACGCACGACGGCGACATTTTTGAGAAATTCCGTGATCGGTGGGGGTACTGGGTCTCAAAACTCTTAGAGAATCTTGACGATTAGAATGCTACTTTTAGAAACCGGCGCTTTTCGAAAAGAACTTGCGGATGCTTTGTCCTCAGCGGAGCAAGAAGTAATAGTTCTTAGCGCATTTATTAAGCTCGATGCGCTTAAATGGCTTATTGAAACTAGTAAGACTAGCAACCTTAAGATCGTAGCCCGATGGCAGCTGTCTGACTTAGCGGCTGGAGCCTCCGATCTGGAATGCTATCAACTTTGTGATGAGGCTAATATTCCATTCGGGATTTCTCAGAACCTTCATGGAAAAGTCTACATCGTAGATTCAAAGATCTTCATTGGTAGCGCAAATCTAACATCAAAGGGGATGTCCCTTTCGCATCATGAGAACGACGAGTTTGGAACTGGATTTGAATATGGTCACACAGAAAAGACCAAGGTTCGGGACTACCTTGGAACCGTAAACTGGCTAGATCGCAATACTGTCGATTTGATGGCTGATTTCTTGGCAAGCTTTGATAGCAACACGGACGCGCATGCGATTGAGTGGCCGCAAGATATTTTTCAAAAACTTGATCCCCAACCCATCGGTGTCTGGTTCCACGATCTTCCAATGTGCAGCCCCAAGCAATTGCTAGCGCAGACGGCTACAGCAACTGCAATAGAGCACGATCTCGATTGCTTTCGAAGTCCCAAAGGAGCGGAGGAAGACGAGCTGTTGAAAGGCTTTATGTCGTCGCAGATATGCTTTTGGCTGGAAACACAATTGCAGGAATTCGGTGAGCTATCTTTTGGGAAAGTCACCTCATTGTTTCACAACCAACTCCTTGATGATCCTATGCCCTATAGGCAATACATCAAAGAAGGCATCGCAAATTTGTTCGAATGGGCTTGTGTGTGCGAGTCGAAGTTTGAAGTGGCAAGACCGAAGCATAGCCAGATAATCCGCGCGGTTTAATAGTGCAGATGTCGATATCGAATAGATTTGGGACACTCAAGGGGCGGCTTGTTTGCCATAAATAGTATCTATGGCTTCACTGAAGGCGGAGTTCATACATCTTCCAGCTTATTTGTGCGCGTCCGAGTAGATCAACAAAATCACCATGACTAAATACTCTGAAACCAGCTTGTGCTGCGGTGCTCTCGAATTCGGCCGCAGAGACTTCGTACATCCCACGATCCTCATCTTGTGGGCCAATTCTGAGTGAAACAAACACACGACCACCGTCTACAAGCAGTTCTCCAATACGAGCCAGTGAAGCTCCACGTTGTTCTGGGGGGACATGCATCCAAACGGCATTGGCCAAGATGATGTCAAAGCCATTGGGCGTTAGCAGCGTACTTTCGAGTCCGGGAAGTCGTGCGTCGATCCATTCTATGGCGTCATCCGCATGAATTGTGGCTGCTATTGTGCGCATAGCTGCTGAAGGTTCCGCAGCGACGACTGTATGTCCATGCTGGGCAAGCCAAGAGGCATCGCGCCCTGTTCCTGAGCCAATATCGAGTATCGATAGTGCGTCACCGGTGAAAACCGGAACAAGAAACGGGTACGCGTCCTCGAAAGATATGGCTTCGTAACCGTCTGCCAAAGCAGCGGCATGGCTGTCGTAGAATTCAATGCCTGCGTCGCGGTTCATTTTTGTGCTTTCGCTTTTCCATTGGTATAGCTCTATCGACAGCAGCACGAAGCTTGCACCTGCCGCCCAATATAGCAAGATTGAGAATGTTTGGCGAACACGTTGCTCTCCGGCGAAGAACCTAGCTATCCGCCCCATTCCGTCGTTTGGTGAACTAGCGTCTACAAACCCCTCTGGGTATGCGCGCTTGAGCTCATCTAGATAGCAGCGCATGACAAAGCGGAACCGGTAAAGTACTGCAGAAAGTGCTAGATTTCCGACGACAGCGGTGCAGAGTAGGATGCTCCCCAAAAAGGGGTTGTCTTCAATTTTGGAAACGCCGAACCAAAGCCCCCCGGTCAACGTCATCGCCAAGACTGGGATCTGCCACATTATTTGGTTTAGAGAGCGAAACTGTTGATAGTTCTGCTCATATGCTTCCTTTTCGAGCGACATCCTTGTCACCTTTCTTGTGTCAATAGAATTGTTGTCTCATCAATTCAGAATTTTTGATTGTGACAAGGCGAAACGGATGCGCGCGTTGCTATCTGAGCTCCGCTACTTTCGTATCAAACGCGAAAGTTGATTTCAATGCGCCCGCACTTTCGCGCGCGGGCAACGTTGCCCGACGTGCCGCAAATGCGGCGCGTCAAATCTGGTGGACCCAGCATTCCAAGACAAGGTTGTCGGCAATCCAGACGAGCAAAACCGCCGCATCGCCAGTGAAGCACTGTTTGAAAAAGCCATGCGGAATGAGCGTCGGCGCGAGATCGATCTGTACAAAAAGTATGCATCGGATGATGATTTTAGACAGGGCATGCACAGCGCTCTATTACGGATGATGGAGCATGTGCTGACATCGGAAGGGCGCTCAGGTGTATCTCGATAAAGCTTGCGCCTTGTTTGCTGGCGCAGAATTCACGATGTAATCGAACCCAAGCTCTCAACCTCACCTTGAGGCGCCATCGGAAGGTTACTCAGGCGGAGGTTCTCGCGTGCCTTGTCGCGCGCGTGATGTTTCACAAAAAAAGACTCGGGGCGGCCTGATTTGGTGGAGCGAGCCGACGCTGTCAGCTTGCAATCTTGCTGACCACCGCAACCGCCATACGCATCATCAATGTTGCAATAGTATATTTTCGTATGTATGCTGGGTAAAGATTGTCAAGGGTCCTTGCCATGCGTTTCGAATTCAAAAACCTCCCTCTGGCGGCCTTTTTAGCTCTCGCCTTGACCGGGCCAACAGTTCCGACGCAAGCCCGCGCCCAAACCTATCAGATCGATTGCGCCATCCTGCTGTGTTTGTCCGGTGGGTGGCCGGCCTCGACGCCATGCGCACGCGCGCGGGCCGAGTTCATCCGGCGCATCACACCTTGGCCGGTGGAGCCGCCGCTGCAGATTTGGCGCTGCCCCATGGGTGCGTCTTACGATGGGCCTGCCAGGTCGCGCTCCACGGACCGGATCTTCGATGCCCTATATGGTGGTTCAGGAACCCCACCAAACTCTTCAGCCCCGCTCTTCGATCAGGCAGCCGAGGCAGGCGGAATGCTCGGGCTGAAAGGCTCCGACGCTGTCTGGGTGAACCTCGTGCGGGCTGATTACGCCCTCCAGCTCGTAGAAGACCGCGCCGACATCGATATCAGCGGGCCGGAATTCAATTTCGTGCGCTCCATCCGCGTCTTCGATGTACGGTATGCGCGACAGCATGAGTCCGGCCGCGATGGGGATTGCAACCGAAGCGCTGTCGTGGTGCTTGGCACCTACGGCACACAGGGCGATTTTTCGTGGCAGACATCGTCACCCGCAGCGCTTCCTGCTACGCATGCCGGTCTCGAGCGATGGGGCGAGCACTGCCCGAGTATTTTTCACAGATCGGTCTTCGTAGACTGGCGTGATTATAGCGGGAATTACGGCTTCG
>Ga0316205_10005194_pt1 | contig 10924 bp, 9 predicted proteins | sample 3monthpyrite_MG_FD_204941 | JGI IMG/M metagenome (GOLD analysis project Ga0316205, IMG submission 204941) | Microbial mat bacterial communities from mineral coupon in-situ incubated in ocean water Damariscotta River, Maine, United States -... | ecosystem: Environmental > Aquatic > Marine >...
TGCTGGATGATTATCCTCCATACGGCGCAGCTGCAGTTCCTGCATCTTGCCTACGTAACCACTTAATGCTTAAAGAAATGAAAGACGGTAACGGTCCTATCTGGATGGATACTGTTACAGCATTAGGTAACTTACGTGAAACTCTTTCTCCACGTGAAGTTAAGCACTTAGAAGCTGAAGCATGGGAAGATTTCTTAGACATGTGTGTTGGCCAGTGCGGTATCTGGGTTGGTGAGAACATTGAGCCAGAGAAGAAAAACTCTGAATTAATGCCTACTGAACCATACTTACTAGGTTCTCATTCAGGTTGTTGCGGTATCTGGACTTCTGGTCCTGATGATGTTGGCGCACCAATGACTGAAACAGAAGCTGGCGTTCCTGATCACCTACCTACTGGTTGGAACTGGGGCTACCGTGGTATGACTACTGTTCCTGGTTTATTCACAGCTGGTGATGGTGTTGGCGCATCTGGTCACAAGTTCTCTTCAGGTTCTCATGCTGAAGGTCGTTTAGCGGCTAAAGCAATGGTTAAGTACTGCTTAGATAACAAAGACTTCACTCCTGAACTAGATACTTCAGTTGATGACTTAGTTGCTGCTATCGTACAACCTGCTAAGAACTTCTTAGAGCACAAAGATTACTCAACAGCGATTGACGTTAATCCTAACTACATCACTCCTAAAATGCTTCAGTTCCGTCTACAGAAGATTATGGACGAATATGTAGCTGGTGTTGCAACTTACTACAACACTAATGCAGAGATGATGAAAGTAGCTGGCGAAAAAATCGACATGCTAAAAGAAGATGCAGCTAAAATGCGTGCTAAAGACCTTCACGAATTACTTCGTGCATGGGAAAACTATCACCGCATAATCACTGCTGAAGCACATCTTAAGCACATCGAGTTCCGTCAGGAATCTCGTTACCCTGGTTTCTACTATCGTACGGATAAGAACTTCGTTGATGAAGAAAACTGGCATTGCTTTGTTAACTCTATCTATGACAAGGAAACTGGAAAGTTCACTTGTTTCAAACGTGGACACGTTGATTTGGTAGATAAGTCTAAACTTTTCAAATAAGCTTTATTTGAACTGTTAGATTAAGAGACGGGCTCCGCAAGGAGCCCGTTTTTTTGTGGGTGTGATAAAAGCGAACACACTCGTTTCACTTGCCTGGAATCGGAGCTTTTATCACAGCTCACCTCCATCAGGGAAAGAGCATCTTTTTGCTCTTTCCCCGATGGATATGCACCAAAACAGTGTAATCAAGCACCTGTTCATCACATTATTTATCTATATCAAGTAAGCAACAGCAAAATAGAATATAATGTGCACCTGCTTACGGTCAGTATGTAATTTATCAGCAATAACCCCTTGAAATTCAGAGGTTTAGTCTCATATAAGCTGACTTGACAAACCAACACTTGAACACACTTTAGAGCAAGAAACATGAGCGAAAACACATTTGAATTACCCCATAGCAGCCCTGTTGAACCAACTCGTCTGGAACTGGAAGACACGATTAAATTCCGCTGCCATAAAGATATCTCCTGCTGGAATGAATGCTGCTCACGCGCCGATGTTTCATTAGCACCCTATGACATTATTCGCATGAAAAAGAACCTGGGTATTGACTCATCTGAATTTCTAAATACTTACACCGTACCATTTGAAATTGATGCACACGGTATTCCAGGCATTAAACTTCGCACCACCGATGAAGGAGCCTGTCTATTTATGAAAGAAGAAGGCTGCTCTGTTTATGAAGACCGTCCAACAGCATGCCGCTATTATCCTTCTGGATTATTATCTATGCGTGCATTGGGTAAAAGCGAAGATGAACGTCATTTCTTAATGGTTAAAGAACCTCATTGCAAAGGCCATGAAGAAGATCGTGAGATCACTATTGCTGATTATCGCAAAGAGCAGGTGGTTGAGGAATTTGATGAACTTAATCGTGACTGGTATCGAATAATACTTAAGAAAAAATCAACTGGCCCCACTATAGGTGCCCCATCTGACATGAGCCTGCAGTTATTCTTTATGGCCAGCTATGATGTAGATCGTTTCCGTCGCTTCGTGTTAAGTGACAGCTTCAAAAGCATGTATATCATTTCAGCTGAAGAGTTTGCGTCTTTTGAAAAGGACGATGTTGAATTAATGAAATTTGGTTTCACACTAATGAAGCAGGTTTTATTTGGTGAAATGATTATTAAAGAACAAGAAGGTGCCTACGATAAACGCACCGAAGAACGTAAAGAAATTCTGGCTTACCGCAAACAGGCTGAAATTGAAGAACACAATCGCAAACAGGAAGAAGCCAGAAAAGCGGCACTGGATGACTAAATTTTCTACTGAAATATAATAGTTAATATTGTTAATTCTCTAGAAATGTTACTCCATTCGGGGGATTTATTTTATAAAACATAAGGCTATTATTAAAGACTAGGAAACAAGGTCTTTTTAGCCGCCGGCTCTTTCGGCGGCTTTTTCTTACTAAATAACATAGACAAAAAACATGACCCCCCCAAATACTAGCACTCGCAAAGTTGCGATTATTTCAGATACGCATAGCGTAATCTGTCCAGATATTATTAATGCAATAAAGTCCTGCGATCAAATTATTCATGCGGGTGATATTTGTGGTGCTCACGTGCTCGAACAATTACATGAACTAAGTGCAAACGTTACAGCTGTTACCGGCAATAATGACGTTGAAAGCCTTTGGCCTGAAAGCGAAAAAGCCGTAGTGAACGGCTTACCAGCGATTGCTGAAATAGAGCTGCCGGGTGGATCAATAGCAATAGAGCACGGTCATAAACACGGCATGCACCAGCCTGACCATGCGTCATTACGTGCTTCTCACCCACATGCAAAAGTTATTGTATATGGGCATACCCACACTATGCTGGTAGATGACGATCATAAACCCTGGGTAATTAATCCAGGTGCAGCTGGGGCCACACGTACACGTGGCGGACCATCCTGCCTAATTCTAACGGCTTGCGCAGATCAGGAATGGCATATAGAAATGATTCGTTTTGAAGATGAGGCAGTGGCTTAAATAGCGATAATTTAAACAGTTTCCCACAGGTGTATGCACTGTAAATTCATAATAATTTGCTATTTCAACAAATGCAAAGCCAGTTTCACAAAATCAACTGACGTTACTATGCCTTTCAGCTGTTTTTTCTCTACAACAGGTAAACAACTTACCTTTTTAATAATAAATAACTCACCAATACTAATTAAACCTGCACCCGGCTCTACTGTAATGCCATCGGTTGTCATTATTTCTTTAACCTGAGTTCGTAACTCACGTTTATCCAGGCCGCTCATACCAAATTTTTCTACAATATTAAATGCATGATTCAATAAACTTCGTTGTGTTAACAAACCAACATAATCCCCTGTTTCTGCATCAACAACCGGCAAGTGTCGAATTGACTTCTCTTTCATCATCATTCTAGCCAGATGAATACTATCTGTGGCCTTAACACTCAAAACATTAGATATCATAATATCACTAACGGTTTTCATAATATTTCTGGTTCCATTTAAGCTTAAATTAGAGTCATCTTTTGATTCAAAATCGATAGCACGAGTATAGCCTTAAATAGCGATAAAAAAGCATTCTTAATCTCATGAAAATCAGCTAAAATCAGCTACTTATTATGAAAATAAAAGTTAGCGACCTTATTGTCAGATATTTAGAACGCCTGGGTGTTGAATACATCTTTGGTATGCCCGGCGCTCATATTTTACCTGTCTACGATAGCCTGTTTGATTCAAATATTCAGAGCGTACTTGCTAAACACGAACAGGGGGCCGCATTTATGGCCGGGGGCTGCGCACGCGCTTCTAATAAAATATCAGCCTGTATAACCACCGCAGGCCCTGGTGCTACAAACCTCGTAACAGGCATAGCAAATGCCTATGCCGATAAACTGCCTGTTATTATCATTACCGGTGAAGCACCAACCTACATATTTGGAAAAGGCGGACTACAGGAAAGTTCTGGTGAGGGCGGTAGCATTAATCAGGATGAGCTATTTAAGGGAATCACACGATACAACCGAGTGATAGAACGCACCGACTATCTCGAAAATGTATTAAATCAAGCATCAAAAATATTATTATCAGATAGCTCTGGCCCCGTATTATTAAGTTTCCCATATAATGTTCAAAAAGAACTGGTAGATGACAGTATTTTAGATGCGGTGATAACCCACAGACATAACACAGCAATACGCAACCATTCATTACCAGTTGAAGACTTTACCCAGTTAATCAGTGATGCAGTTAAACCCGTTATTATCGCTGGTTATGGCTGCATAAAAGCCGATGCTCAATATGAAGTTGATCAACTCAGTCAACTGATTAATATACCCGTCACTACTAGCCTGAAAGGCAAAGGAGTTATCAGCGAGCAGTCAAATCGCTCTCTTGGTAGCCTGGGTGTCACGTCCTACAGTGAAGCACGAAATTACATTGTTGAAGAATCAGATTTGCTTATCTTTTTAGGCGCTGGATTTAATGAACGCACAAGTTACCTATGGGACGATAAATTACTTAAAAACAAGAAAATTATTCAGGTAGACACCAGCCCTGAACAACTCGAAAAAGTTTTTAAAGCCGACCTGCCGATACTCGGCGATATCAAACAGGTAATAGCAGGTGTACTTGATTTAATAAAAATTCAACCTGTTGAAAAAAAATCATTTATAAAAATTAAACATGAAATTCCAGCAGAAAGTGATGCAGCTGCATTTAACAAACGCTTCGCTTTAATTAAAAAGTTTTTTGATGAACTAGAAAGTCACTTCTCAGAAGACGTAATGGTCTTTGATGACAATATTATATTTGCACAAAACTTTTTCAATGTATCAAATGGTAACCGTTATTATTCAAACTCTGGAATATCTTCACTAGGTCACGCAATACCCGCAGCAATTGGTGCGCGTTTTTCCATTAAGCACCCTGCTTTAGCTATATTAGGCGACGGTGGATTCCAAATGTGCTGTATGGAATTAATGACCGCTGTTAACTATAACATTCCTTTAACCGTTATCATGTTCAACAATTCGACTATGGGATTGATACGAAAAAATCAGTTCCAACAATATGATAAACGTTTCATTGATTGTGATTTTATTAACCCTGACTACAAACTATTAGCTGAATCATTTGGTATAAACTACAAAAAAGTAGAAAACACAGATGATTTAGACGGTCTCTTTGAAAACATTGACTATCATGACTCTATAAATTTAATTGAAATAATTATAGATAAAGACTTATTTCCAACTTACTCATCTAGACGTTAGCGAAGAACTGCATGAATGACTGCAAGCTGAAGCAACTTCTCACTAACTATAAAAATGCAGGCGCAATAGAACTCGTATTAACACAATTTGAAAGAATTAATAACTCTACTATTAATTCTGATAAAATAAAACTATATCAAACTTGCATACCAATCATAGAAAAAATTATGTGGCAGGGGCAGTTTGACAGTGATCTGTTAGATATTTATCAACAATGTTTCATTGAGTTAGAAAACCTTATACCAGACATTACAGCCCTTGATAACAGACACGAATTTATAATAGCAATACCCGTCGCCGATAGACCACAACATCTTAAATCCTGTCTGCACAGCATTTACACTCTTTGTGAAACCTACAATTATGGCGGCTCTCAAAATGGAAAATACAGAAAAATTAAAGTACTCATTTCTGATGATAGCAAACACCCGTCAAACAAGTCTGAAAATATCAATCTAACGGAAGTATTCAGTAATAAAGGCTTAGAAGTTATTTATTTTGGACAAGATGAACAAAAAGAAATCCTCCACTCAATTGACTATCAAAAGACCCAGAATATTACAGGCCTGGCAGAACCTGAAAATTTTTACCACAAAGGGGCATCAATCACTCGAAATATAACTTATTTGAAATTACAGCAATTACGAGATAATAATAAGTCTACATTATTTTACTTTATTGACAGTGATCAGGAATTCAAGATAAACACCCTTATTAACGGTGAAAACAGAGAATTCTATGCTATTAATTATTTCTACCATCTGGACAGAATATTTTCACAGGAAGAAATCAGTATACTCACAGGTAAAGTTGTCGGTGACCCACCCGTTTCACCATCTGTTATGGCTGGCACATTTCTGGAAGATTTATTATATTTCATTAAAAAATCATCCAGATTAAAACCCGTTGAGGCATGCGGGTTTCATAATGACATTAAAAGTAGCGATGATGATGCTTCTTATCATGATATGGCAGAATTATTTGGCTTTAAAGATTCAAAAAATGATCATGACTACCATTGCACATTAAGCGATCCACACAATAATGCCGATTGTTTTTCTGACTTTTCAAGCAAACTAAAGCATTTTTTTGATGGTGAGCATCCTACAAGAAAAACCTATTATCAACATGATGACATTCTTAATACAATAAAACCAGCCAGAACAATTTATACAGGAAACTACATATTCAAGCCTGAATGCCTTAAATATTTTATTCCTTTCGCCAACCTTAAGCTAAGAATGGCAGGGCCTGTATTAGGGCGACTACTTAAGTCTGAATTAGGTGAAAAATTTGTATCTGCAAACTTACCCATGCTGCATAAACGCACTGTAAATACAATTGGCCAGTCAGAATTCAGACCCGGCGTAGACCACCACGATGAGACAATTGACTTGTCTGGTGAATTCACACGCCAATTTTTTGGTGACGTAATGCTTTTCAGTATGATTGAATTAACCAACCAGGGCTTTCCTGAAAAAAGTCTTTCAGCAACAATTATTAATAAAACCATTAGAAAAACAATTACTTCAATGCAAAGTAAATACTTCTCTAAACGTGATGAAATTTTAAGAAAAAAAGAAACACTGTTAAAATTACTTGATGATTCAGTGAACTGGTGGTCAAGCACAGCTGGCTTAAGCACGGCAGTATTAAATTTCAAAACATTTATTGATAACATAAACTTCAATTTTGGAGATAATGCATCAATATATACAATAATTAATACAGAAGACGTAATTATTAAACATCAACAGATAATAACTGATGCTATTCTGGCCTATAAAAACGACATGGATAGCTGGCAGAACATCTTAGCTAATAACAGAAATCAAATATGAATGTTTTTATTCTTAATACTGGGCGCTGCGGTTCTACAACTTTTATAAAAGCCTGTGATCATATAAGTAATTACACTGCTGCTCATGAGTCATTATCCACTAAATGTGGCAATAACCGTTTCGCATATCCACTTAATCATATCGAAGCTGATAATCGCTTATCGTGGTTTCTGGGAAAACTTGATAAAAAATATGCAGATGATGCATTTTATGTTCATCTTACAAGGGATAAACAGAAAACAATTAATAGCTTCAGCAAACGTAAAGACTACGGCATTATGCAGGCGTACAAGGAAGGAATTTTATTAGGTGGTGAAGAAAATCAAAGCGCACAAACAATAGCTGAAGATTATACTAATACTGTTGAGCTAAATATTGAGCTATTTCTTAAAGATAAAACAAATAAAATGTCTTTCAGGCTAGAAAACTATTCTCAGGATTTTGAAATATTTTTACATAAAATTTCTGCCGAGGGTGACTTTAAGGCTGCATTTAAGGAATTCAATACTAACTACAACGCTTCATAAACTACCTACTAACAGCATCAACAGACATTTATAATTTATTAATTTTTAATAATGAGCAACCCCTTTCTGTTGCTATGTATTCATGCTCAATAAATGGGTACATCTGCAACCACATAGAAACTAATTCTTTTTCTTCGTCTCTGGCGGCATCATCGAGAAATATACACGATTGATCAGTTAATTTATTAAGTAATAACGGTATGGCAGGAAAACGAGAGTGTTTCTGAATGAAGCCAGGTGGCCCATCTATAACTAACATGTCAATTTTTAAATCAGGTAACTCAGACAAAGAATACCAGTCATAATTATTATCATTGATGGTTACAGGCTCTAATGGTGCATGAATAATATTTGCATAATCATTCAGACCTGCATTTTTTAAATTAAGCTGACTGGCGTCTGCATACTCCTTTCCATTTTCAAGACTATATACTTTACCAACACCATTAATCTGACAACACTTGGCTAGTGTTAACGAGGTTAATCCACTACTGCACTCAACTATGACCCGGGGTTTACTCTCAAGGCAGTATTCTTTTATAAGAAAAAGGAAGTCAGCTGCTGCTGACCAGTCTGCCGTCACTGGCAATTCTTCTTTAAACCCGAGTTCTTTCTGTAACTGTTGATAAGTTTGCATGATTAACTCATAAATACATTTTGCTGATTATAATATTCAAACACCTTCATTAAAACCAAAAACTATTCTTTTTACACGCTACCTCTATTTAACAATCAATGATAATATCAATATCTAATTTACTTACGGTGTTATTTTAATGATGTATCTGGTTTTAGAAGTACAATCGACCGAGCATACAGAAAAATGTAGTCAATTAAATGTATGGGTAAATGTAAGAAGTCAGAACGAGGCAATGGAAATTCTACACGAGGAACTTTCACTGGAAGGCTGGGCACTAACAAATGTTTTAGAAGCCAGTGCTACTGAAGAAACTGATTATTTCCCGCCCTGCACTTCTCTGGATGCATTTAAAGAAGCCCAGCGCGGGTTATTAGCATTACGATTTATGTAATCAGTTTAGCCTTTAAATACGCCCAAAAAAAAGCCCGCTATTGCGGGCTATTTAGAATTATTATCATTTAATAGCAGGCTTAACACGCTGAATTATTACAGCCACCTTTATATTTACATAAGCTGAACATAACTACGATTACAGCTACGGCAAAACTAATTCCTACATAAGTAAAGATATCCATCGTTATCATGGCTCTTACTCCGCTAATTAAACAAGCTTTAATATTAGACTATAGCGATATTATAAACAACGCCCGTTTGGGTGATTTGCTAGCAACTTCACAAAAAACCAATAAAATCAGTATGATATATATCAAATTAATCTAAAAATAGCATTCGAAGCCATAAAAATCCTGCTCAAATACCTAAATTCAGACTAATTGAGCAAAAAACAGCTTCCTGGCTGGATGCTGTGTGTGTTTAAGTGAGCCCTCACTCATACACACAACAGACACTAGTTACGACAGCTGAAGCTATGACTGATATTTACCAGTGATAACCTGCTGTAATACCTGAATAAACACCACCCGCTTTACGCTCGACATCGAAGATAGTCACATCGGCTTCTGAATAACGAACATCAACACCAATATTAAAGTGATCATTCATCGCGTAGTACATGCCGGCACCAACCCAGTAACCGGTTGCACTGTCATCACTCTTGGAAACTCTACTGCCACTTATTTTATGCTCAATGCTGGCTGTTATGAGTGAAGCCCCACCACCAATATAAGGCTGGAATGAAGAATCGGAGATTTCAAAAATTTTTCTGACACCCAGGTGAGTTTCAAGTGATCCGCCAAAATCTTCTAAAACACCGACTTCTTCAACGTCTCCAGACACAATTAAATCAACAGCAATACTCACAGGCCAGCTTTCTTTTTTGAAGTCAGAAATAACCCCCAGTGAACCCTGTTCATCCAGGCTTCCCCAGTCCTTGTCTTCCAGACTTTTTTGCCCTAGAAAGCCACTCACGTTTCCGGTGAATGCATTATCCTCCTGTATGCCATCAGCCTGCGCAGCAGATACAGTGAGTAGTAATACTGAAGAAAGAGTCGCATTTAATATTTTAGAAGTTTTCATGTTTATATACCCATTTAAAAGTGAATGACTGGAGTACATCTCCTGGCCTGGTGGGAATATTGGCTTCAAACGTCAATCTGATCGTCGCAATGGGTAGGGAAGGACTCTTAAAATGTCCTGACTTACAGGGAAAGGCTCTTTTTGAATTGGCTGGGCGTTATATCCATCTGTTTTTTAAAGGCACTGTAAAAGGCTGATTTAGAGTTAAAAGCTGACTCCATTGCCACATCCAGGATGGTAGTAGTATGCGGCAAAGGGTTTAACATCAACTGCTTGGCAGTCTCAATTCGGTAAGAATTGACGAAATCAAAAAAGTTCATATGTAACTGCTCATTAATAACCTGAGATAGATAATTAGGCGAGGTTGAGACTGCTTTGGAAAGCTCGGGTAAGGTTAAATTATTATTCAGATATAGTTTTTCCTTATCCATTACCTGCTTAAGCCGGTTCAAAATACGCTTGGACAACTCAGGAGTAAGCGCTGAGTTTTTGTATTTACTATCAAGTACAGCCTCCACACTGGCCTCAGGACTCTCTATGCCCTCTACTTGCCCAGGCTCTACTTTATCCACCACATTTCTGTTATAGATGCGCCGTTGCATTAACCCCATAATACCGAGATAAAACACCACAAACACACTAAAAAAGAAAAACCAGTCAAAAAACGGTTTAATATTTCCATCCGACTGAACAAAGGAATAATAATAATAAAAGCCGCATCCCCAGGATACCAAATTGAGTAATAAAAAGTTTCGCAACCAGGATAAAGTGATATTTTCTCGATATGAAAAAAACTGTGTTATACGAGTTGTATGGGTAAATAATAAGCGGAATGAAAGAGCAAGATAGGCAGTAGCCTGCAAACCCGATATCACCATATACCAGGGGTAGGTCCATTCCAGTACCCCCGGCCAGCGCATATAGTTGCTGTAGAATATAGCCTGTTTAAGATCAAAATCCAGAAAGAAAAAGGGTGAAATTAATAATACGCAGAGCAAAGCGGGTAAGAAATGCAGAGCCACTTTTTGAGCAGAACCATCAGGTAACGTCATGGTACGAACATACAGGTAGAACAGCGGTGGAAAAAATACTTCTGTTGGTATCGCAAAACCTA
>Ga0316205_10005195_pt1 | contig 10921 bp, 10 predicted proteins | sample 3monthpyrite_MG_FD_204941 | JGI IMG/M metagenome (GOLD analysis project Ga0316205, IMG submission 204941) | Microbial mat bacterial communities from mineral coupon in-situ incubated in ocean water Damariscotta River, Maine, United States -... | ecosystem: Environmental > Aquatic > Marine >...
CTCAGGATAAAAATGCAGATGAAATTAATTTTCTATACGCGGAAACGTTATTTGCTGGCAAGCAGTATATGTATGCGATTACAGAATTTGAAAAAACGGCTTACAACTATCCCGTTCATAATAAGAGCTCAGAAGCCGCATATGCCGCACTACTTTCCTATAATGCTCTGACAAAACCAATGAAAGGTGAGGAAAAAGCACAATGGCGTAGTAAAGCAATCCTGAGTTCCTTGCGCTTTACAAATACCTATCCTCAAGATCCGCGCGTCCCAGCCGTTCTGGTAAAAACATCTGAAGAGCTATATGCAAACAAGGATTATTTAAAAGCGTCAGAAACAGCAAATGCATACCTGGTTCGTAAGGAAGAAAAAAAGAAAAAATTATATATTACTGCTCTGACAGTTTATGGTTACTCTCTATTCGAGTTGAAACAATATGAGGCTGCTGAAGATTCGTATCGCGAATTACTTCAACAACTGAATAATAAAGATAAGCAATACAAAGTAGTATATGAACGTCTGGCGGCAACGATTTACAAACAGGGTGAGAAAGCAAAAGATGCGAAGGACTACAAGCTTGCTTCATATCATTTTCTTCGCGTAGGTAATACAACTCCTTCAGCAAGTATTGTGGCAACGGCCGAATATGATGCTGCAACAATGCTTATTGAAGCTAAAGACTACAAGGCCGCTGAAGACGTGTTAGTTCGATATCGGAAGAAATACTCTGGTACAAAACAGTTTAGCTCAGGGGTGGCAGAAAAACTGGCATTAATCTATTCGCAAACCGGGCAAGGTGCAAAAGCTGCAGGGGAGTTTTTGGTTCTGGCGGCGGCAACCACCAATTTACAATCGCGTAGAGAACTGACCTGGCAAGCTGCTTCCTTATATGAAAAATCAGGAGAGAAGTCCAAATCGGTCAATACCTATAAAGAATACGTTAAAAAGTATCCCACTCCGCTTGAGCCTGCTGTTGAAGCAAGACATAAGATTGCTGAATCGTATCGAACAAAAGGAGATTCAAAAAACTGGGGCTATTGGCTTAATGATATTATCAAAGCGGACGCAAAGGGTGGTAAACAACGTACCGATAGAACAAAGTATCTGGCTGCAGACGCAACCTTACATTTGGCAAGCCCATACCGTACCGCCTACAGAAATGCCAAATTAACAACGCCGCTTAAGAAGAGCCTTAAAAAGAAAAAGAAATTAATGAAAAATACCATTACGGCGTATGAACGTGCAATGAAGTATAACGTCGCGGAAGTAACGACTTCGGCTACATATGAAATTGCTGAAGTTTATAACAATTTTGCAGGTTCATTAATGAGTTCAGCCAGACCCAAAGGTCTCTCGGCAGAAGAGCTTGAGCAGTATGATATTTTACTTGAAGAACAAGCCTTTCCATTTGAAGAAAAAGCGATAGATATTCATGCAGCTAATCTGGCAAGAACCAAAGATGGTTTATATGATAAATGGATTCAGGGAAGTTTAAAGGTTCTGCAACAACTACAACCAGTACGATATGCAAAAAATGAGAAAATATTACCCTATGTTGAAGTCTCTCAATAATATTCTTGTTTTACTATTTGCGTCCCTGTGGCTGGTTGCCTGTACAGGTACGGGTGAAGTTAGTGATGAATCAGGTGGGCAACAAGCCACACCAGGTGTAACAAAAAGCAAAATGTCCAAGGAGGAGTTTGCAGACTTTCAACGGGCAATGTGGATTGTTAAATCAGGGGACCTTAAAAAAGGTATTAAAGAATTTGAATCGCTTAGCAAAAAATATCCGAATTTGAGCGAGGTTCATTTAAATTTGGGAATATTGAAATTAAAAAACAAGGACTTCAGTGGTGCAGAGGCATCATTGTTACAGGCGACACAAATTAACCCTAAAAATGCGATTGCCTACAATCATCTGGGAGTCGCCTATCGTTATAACGGGAATTTTAACGAGGCAAAAGGTGCGTATTTAAAGGCGATTGAACTGGACAAGGCATATCCCCTGGCACATTTAAATTTGGGTATCTTATATGATATCTATTTCCAGGATTTGAAAAATGCACTTGCACAGTATCAGCAATACAAAAATTTAATTAAAACTGAAGATAAAACTGTCGATAAATGGATAATTGACCTGGAACGTAGGGTCGCCCGAGAAAAGCAGGCAGCAAAATAAAGGTTTAGATATGATTAAAACGCTTATTATTTTTGTTATTTACTTGTTTTGTTTCAATGCATGGGCAGAAAAAGCCGTGACCATGAAGGGCTCGACGATTGTAGGAAACCAGGAATTACCAAAGGTGTTGTATGTCATACCCTGGAAAAATTCAATCTTACCCGACTTGGCAGAGCCACCACTTGAAAGCCTGATTGATGAAGCACTGGCTCCAATTGATCGTGAGGTTTTTCGCAGAGAGACACTTTATTATGACGCTATTGAGCAAGGTAGTAAGTAAAGTGTGAGCTGGTACACAGCAAAGATAAGGTAAAATAATTGAAACATTGTAGAATTATTTGCATGAATAAATATTAGAGATTGTTATTAAAAAATAAACACACTGTACCTGTCCCCACCGGGCAAGTCATAATTTAAGAGTAAACAGGAGTTCAAAATGTATAGCACGATTGTAAGTTTTTTTCAGGATGGGGGTGCCTTCATGTATCCGATTCTGCTGGTACTGGCTATTGGTATTGCAATTGCCTTAGAGCGATATATTTATTTATCAGTAGCGAGAAAAAATAATCGCAAACAGTTAACAAAGTTAATGCCAATGTTACAGCAAGGTGATTTTCAGCAGGCTTTTTCTGTTACATCGAAATCAAAAACGGCGGTTTGCCAAATGTTATCTCAAGGCTTATCACGCTATAAATCTGCATCCAGTCGTGATGATATTGAAACTGCAATGGAAGAAAGCATGATGGAAGTTGTGCCGCGCCTTGAGAAGCGTACACATTACATTGCGATGTTTGCCAATATTGCAACGCTTTTAGGATTACTGGGAACGATTATTGGTCTTATCCGTGCTTTTACTGCAGTTGCACAGGTGGATCCTTCAATGAAAGCAGAAATTCTTTCCACCAGTATTTCAGTTGCCATGAACACAACGGCATTTGGTCTTATTGTTGCTATCCCTCTTATTTTTATCTATACCGTTCTGCAAACAAAAACTACCGAAATTGTCGATAGCCTGGAAATGGCTACGGTGAAGTTTGTTAACATGATTATGCAGCGTAAAAACATCAGCGGATCTTAAGCATGGCAAATCGTAGGCGTCACCGTGGTGACAGACATCCTGCCGTTGAACTGAATATTACGGCATTTATGAACCTGATGGTTGTCCTGGTTCCGTTTCTATTAATGACCGCGGTATTTACTCACCTGACGATTCTGGAACTCAACTTACCTTCAGGTGCATCATCGGACAAAAAAAATGACAAACCAACGTTTGAGCTCAGAGTAACCATTCGTAAAAATGAACTGGTATTGTCAGATAATAAAGGTGGTGTAATTAAACGGATTCCTAAACTTAAAGATGGGCATAATTATCTGTCATTGAAAAATGTCCTGAAGCAAGTGAAAGCACGCTTCCCTGATAAGACCAATGCAACAATATTATCGGAACAAACGACACCCTATGAGAATCTCGTGAAAGTCATGGATGCAGTGAGGAGCTATGCTGCGTCTGTTGATGGAGAATATGTTTCTGCTGAGTTGTTCCCGGACATCTCTATTGGCGATGCAGCGACTCGGAAAAAATAGACGGTATATATTATATGAAAGAATCACGACGAACACGTCGCATGGACCGGCACCATAAAAGACGCAAGGACACCAATGCGTCTCTGAATATGGTGTCGTTGATGGATATTTTTACTATTCTGGTATTTTTTCTGCTCGTTAGCGCGAGTGATTCAGAAGTATTGCCATCACCCAAGAAGATTAATCTGCCGGAATCATCAGCGGAGAAGGCACCAAAGAAAAATGTCATTATTATGGTGAGTGAGCGCGATATAAAAGTTTTAGGTAAGAAAGTGGCAAATGTCAGCAATGTAATTAGAAGTAGTAATCCGATTATTCCTAACCTGATGAGTGAACTGAATCACTATGGTAATGAAGCGCTCAGAAATAAAAAAGCCAAGTTTGATCCGAAAAAAGGCGTCACGATTATGGGTGACAAGACGATTCCCTATAAAGTTCTGAAGAAAATTATGTTGACCTGTGCCAGTGCCAATTTCACTAATATTTCGTTGGCCGTTGTACAGAAAGGTGCAGCCAAGGAAGAATCATGAGTAGTATTAATACCTGGAATGAACCTTTTTTACCCTGGGTCGAAAGTGAAAACGATCGACGTTTTAAACGAATCCTGCGTAACACCATCATTATCACCATGGTGTTGGGTGTTATTGTTGGTTTCCTGCCAAGACCGGAAATTGAACAAAAGGAACTCAAGGATGTTTCACCACGTCTGGCCAAATTGATTATTGAAAAGAAAAAGGCGCCACCACCACCGCCACCAAAAGTCACCAAGAAGAAAAAGGTGGAGAAGAAGAAAAAAACCGCTGAAAAGAAAAAGCCAAAAACCAAAAAAGAAAAATCAGCACGTAAAAAAGCTGAGAAGAGTGGCATTCTGGCAATGAGTGATCAGCTTGCAGATTTACGTGATAGCTTTGATACTTCGACATTATCGAATAGCAAAACATTACAGAAAAGTGGTAAATCACAAAGTAAAGTAAACACCAGTGCCGTCATTACCGCCAAGTCAAATACCAGCAGTGGTGGTATAAACACTAAATCTCTGAGTCGCTCAACCGGTGGTGGTTCGCTAGCAGGGATCCAGTCCAGTAATGTTAAAAGTAGTATTCCTAGTGGCGATGGTGCCGGTACCAGCGGCGGCGGTGGTCGAAGCCAGGCCAGAAGTGATAGTGAAGTTCAGTTGGTATTTCAGAAAAATGCTGGTGCGATCGATAGTATGTATAACCGCGCATTACGTAAAGATCCGAGTCTGCAGGGCAAAGTGATGTTTCAGCTGGTTATTGCACCTAATGGCAAGGTATTAAGTGTTAAGATTATTTCCAGCGAACTCAATAATCCCAAACTGGAAAGTCGTTTAAAATCACGTATCAAGTTGTTCCGTTTCCCGGCTAAAAACGTGGCAAAAATGACAATTAATTACCCGATCGATTTCTTCCCATCATAATTCGAGGGATTAACCGTAGGTTGGGCTGAAGTATGAAGCCCAACAAAAACAGAGTAGAACAATGTCGATGTTGGGCTTCATACTTCAGCCCAACCTACGAATCGTGGGTTTTATTACGAGTGTCTCGTCCCTGGTTTTGTCGTATGGACAAAGTATCTTCAAGCCGGTAAGAAAGACGTACAATTGGAGCCCAGTCATAAGTAACAATATCCTGTGCGTGCGCAAGATTATTCCTCAGGGATTCCAGTTCGCGAATTAATTTGCGTGCGTTACGTCTTGATTCCATCCCGAGTTGCTGGATAATGTCGTCGTCCTGGATAAGGATTTGACCCTTGTCCGAAAGTTGCAGACATTCCAGTAATTTGCATTCTTGATTTCGCCGTAATCGTTCCTCTTTCATTTCAATGGCTTTTTGTAAACGACCCTCGCTGACAAAAGGATGCCAGCTTTCTTTTGGATAGCGTTCCTCGATTATATTCATGATTTCCATTTCAATAAAAGTAATAATGCCAAACAACCACATACGTACCACTGGTTTATTCATGTCGGAACGACTGAAGTAGCCGGATATATCACCCAATGTGGTAATAAAACCATACTGGTGCAAGGTCAGGGTGTGCACCACATCAGAAAGTGAGGCGTCACCGGAGAGAACCTGGTCATGACGAAAAAAACGAATATGTTCGCCACACTTTCCCTGTTTAAGATCATTGCGTCGCACATAACCCTGGATTTTTCCCATATTACGAATGCAGACAATAGATTCTTCATGATAGTCCATGATCTCAGTAATATTTTGACAGGTCTTATCAGCATCAAAGGAACGTAGCGCTTCGGCAATGTCCTGGGCAGTGAAGGCATTACTAAAGAGTCGATACATATGAGTGTGTGACTCATGGGTAAAGTGATGTGCCGCATGTTCGGTAATGACCGGGACTTCAGGTTTTTGATTTTGTCGGGACACTTTCTCTAAACAACGGTCATGCGTTTTTTGTGCCTGATGTTTTAACGCTTCATTTCCATCAGTGAGTACTTTGAGCAAAGCTTGCATTTCTTTCAGGTATACCAGACAAAAACGTGTATCGTTTTTACAGATATCACGACAGTTGTCTATCAGGTCGGCCAGTTTTACGGTTTGTGCGTGACTCGAGGCATTGGCGAGGTGCTGACGGTCCATTTCTTTACGACTGGCCCGATTACCATCGCTGGGTTTGCTGACATCCGTCAACTGTGAAACCAACGAAGCAATGCGTTTTCCAAACTCCTGTTCGATGTCATACAGTGTTGCCGTGGTATCTTCGACTACATCGTGTAACCAGGCTGCAGCAATGGATTCAGGATCATCCGTAACACTTTCTACGATTTTGGCGACTGCAGACAAATGGGTGGAATAGGGTTGCTTGGTGTACTTGCGGCGGTGATCGATGCGTGTATGTGCATTAATGGCAAAGTCCATAGCGCATTGAATGAGGTCAGTCTTGTCCATGTTGTTAAAGGTATTATCCGTTGCCGGCTGTAAGCATATTTTTCAGGTTGGCAAGATGAGTTTGTCCGCGTTCCTGTGCTTCTTCCCGGTTGATTTGCACACCAATGCCGGCCCAGTGCAGATCGTCTTCGGGTAATTCATCTATAAAACGACTGTGTGCACAATCAATCACTTCACCGTAACGTTTACGTTTGACTGCGAAACTCATGGTTAGATTTTTTTTTGCACGTGTAATACCAACATAGGCCAGACGACGTTCTTCTTCAACGGTTTCCTCTTCTATACTGGTGCGGTGAGGCAATAAATCCTCCTCCATCCCGACGAGATAAACATTATTGAACTCCAGCCCCTTCGCCGCATGTAAGGTCATTAACTGCACCCGGTTGCCCTTATCTTCATCTTCGCCGTTATCAAGCGTATCAATTAACGTTAACTTGGCAACCAGATCTGATAAAGGTGCATCGGGTGAACCCTTGTGCATGCGTTGTAACCAATTCACCAGTTCCAGCACATTATTCATTTTTCGAGTCGCCTGGGATTCGTCCTTGTTACTGTCCGTTAGCCAGCGTTCATAGTCAATGTCACTGATTAATCGCTTGACCACTTCAATGGGTTCTCCGTTTTCACACTGGTGAGCGAGTTCGCTAATCCAGCCAGTAAAGTGTTCCAGTTGTTTGTAGGCACGGGGACCCAGATGTGAGGCAAGCCCAAGTTCTCTTGCTGCAACAAACAAACTGTGACCACGCTCAGTGGCATAATTTGCCAGTTTCTCAACGCTGCCCGGACCGATTTCACGACGGGGTGTATTGACGATACGTAAAAAGGCATTGTCATCATCAGGATTCGATAGCAATCTCAAGTAGGCCATGATGTCCTTGATTTCTGAGTATGCAAAAAATGAAATACCGCCACTCAGGTAATAAGGAATATCGTGCTCGCGCAACATGCGCTCAAAAACCCGGCTCTGATGATTGCCACGATAGAGAATGGCGTAATCACAAAGTGGACCGCGATGCACAAAGCGATGGTGGTTTAGTTCAGAAATAACCTGTTCAGCTTCGTGTTCTTCGTCACGGGTGCGCACCACGCGTACCGGATCACCAAAACCGAGATCACTCCACAGGCGTTTTGCGAATTCATGAGGGTTATTGGAAATAAGGGTGTTTGCCACTTTAAGGATACGCCCGGTTGAGCGGTAATTTTGTTCCAGTTTGATTATTTCCAGTTGGGGGAAATCTTCTTTAAGTTGAAACAGATTTTCAGGTTGTGCCCCGCGCCAGGCATAAATAGACTGGTCGTCATCGCCTACTACGGTGAGATTACCGCGTACACCGACTATTTGCTTCACCAGCTCGTATTGAGTGGCATTGGTATCCTGATATTCATCCACCAGTAAGTGTCGAAGTCGATTTTGCCAGCGTTCCAGAACGTCAGGGTGGGTGCGGAAGAGCAATACCGGTAACATGATGAGGTCATCAAAATCGACGGCATTATAGGTCTTTAGATGATGGTTATATTTTTCATAAAGTGCGGCGGCAGCCGTTAATTGCGCATTGCCGTTTGCCTGCTGCATCGCCTGCTCAGGCTGGACAAATGCTGATTTCCAGCGTGAAATCTGCCACAACATTTGTTCGGCAATATTGCCTGGATCAGCGAATGCCTGTTTCATTAACTCACGTATCAAAGCGGTACTGTCAGAGCTGTCATAAATAGAAAAGCCCGGTTGGTATCCCAGAGTGGATAGCTCCCGCCGAATAATATCCAACCCAAGAGTATGGAATGTGGAGACTCGCAGACCCTTTGCCTGTTGTTTGTCGAGCAGAGAGGAAACTCGCGTTTTCATTTCCCGTGCAGCTTTGTTGGTAAAGGTCACGGCTGCAATATGGCGTGCCTCAATACCACATTCCTTAATCAGGTAAGCAATTTTTTGTGTAATCACCCGGGTTTTTCCTGAACCGGCGCCCGCCAGTATGAGACAAGGACCTGTAATATGTTTTACAGCGCTGAGTTGACGAGGATTTAGATCGTGCTTCATACATCACTTTATCTGGTTAAAGGTCGATTGTAGGGGGGAGTGTGCAAGACGTCGATATTGACTTTTGCTGCTATTGGTAATTTTAGAAAAAAAGTGTCTGGCAAAAGCTATCTTACAATAAATGTAAGGTTAAAGACGGGAATTGGTGTGCATTATGCGCAATATAACGAGAGCGAGACCAGGGGTACTCCAGTCTCGCTTTTATCCATTTTAAGTATATTGTTGGGGCAATTTATTAATAATGATGGCTGAAATAGCCATGCTCTGAATCAGTTAGAAGTTCCTTAAAATCATGTCCGGAAATGCGCACCAGTTCAGTGTGATCGCCTGCTTCCATGAAGATTTCAGGACATTCAGTCAAAGTGTCATCCAGAACCGCCTCATAGCCATATGCGCCCACCAATGGCGGTACTGCACCCACATCACAGTCTTCAAATAGATCCTCTATCTCTGATTCAGAGGCGAACTGTAACTGCCTGCCAAGTTGCTGATTAAGAACTTCGAGTTCCAACTCGTGCGTTGCCGGAATAATGGCCATAAGAAAGCCTTTTTCGTCTTCGAGTACAACACATTTTGCCAGGTTGTCACCGGTAACATTGGCAGCCTCTGCTGTGGATTGACTATCGTAAGTGGGTTCGTGGTACAAAAGATCGTATTCAACGTTTTCCCACTCAAGATACTCGAGCAAGGTAAGTGAGATGGCCATAAGTAAGCCTCCTGCGTGAAAAGCATCTGTAGTGAATAATTTGAATATAGACTATAGACGTGTAAATGATAGAGAAAAAAGACTGACTCTTATTGGGGCAAGATAACAATGGAAAATAGTGAGATTTTATCAGTTTAAATTGTCAATACAGTTATGTGAAACGGATATGCTGCATGTGAAACAGTTCACATTAATTTAGACACTTAACACTTATTTGGTATAACTTTTTGCTTAAAAAAGCGTCAAAATATGAAGTATGCATTATATGCTTTTATACTTACTCTGTTAGAGTATCGTTGCTCTAAAAAGGCACAACTTTACCTCATTGTTATGGATCACAGTCAAACCAATTTTCGCTATGTTAGCCAACTGGGCACAATCATTGTCAGTTTATTTCTGACAACGTTTTCAGTCGCCAGCGATTTTTCTTTTGAAATTGGCGCAGACGTAAAGCAGTTTAACTACCAGGAATTTGATGATGACAATGTCATCCTGGATGAAGAGCATGGCACTTTGCCGGGTGTTGCCCTGGGTCTTGAATGGCAATGGCCAAGCTGGTTTCTGAGTGTTGATTCCAGTATGTTATCTGGTACCGTAGATTATTCAGGTTTTACCCAATCATCCAATCCTTCGTTAGACGGAATTCCGGTCAATACCACCACTGATACATTTATTATCGATAGCTTGCTGACCTCCGGTTATCGTTTTGGATCAGACAAACGTAATTATTCATCTCTATATGCGGGATTGGGATATCATTTCTGGTATCGCGGCATTCGCGACGGATCCGATGTACAGGGAAATCCCGTGAGTGGTCTGGATGAGTACTATTCCTGGATTTATGCAGCACTGGGTGGTAAGTGGGCCATGCTAAACACTCAGCGTGTCGGTGGTTCAGTCAATCTTCAGGCGCGGCATAATCTGGCAGGCCAAATGAGTCTTACCCTGCCGGGGCGCGATCAAATGGATTTCACCCTGGGTAATGACTGGTCGATGCGCCTCAGTGTGCCATTTCAATACTACATTTCAAAACAGAGTAGTCTGACCCTTCAACCCTACTACGAAACCTGGAATCTTGGAAAAAGTGATATTGTCGAAGAAACCATCAATGGCGCGCCAACCGGTAATGCCTATCTTGAGCCACGCAGTGAAACCCGAAATTTCGGTATCTGGTTTACCTTCGATAAACAGTATTAAGCCTTTTTGCTCATTTGGACTATGCGGATATTGCCTGTCTGTATAAAATGGTGCCCATCGCATCACTTTTCATCATACAATAACAAAACTATAAAGCATGTCTGTTGCCAGGTTGTCAAAATATGAAACATATTCTCACCATTTCATTTCTTCTCTTATTGCTCACAGGTTGTACCACTACACCCGAAACGGATACAAAACAACCAAGTGAGTATGATCAAGCCATGAAACTGACCCGCAGTGGTCAGTACGATGCTGCGCTTGAGATTCTGCAAACCATTTACGAAAAGAATGAGA
>Ga0316205_10005198_pt1 | contig 10914 bp, 9 predicted proteins | sample 3monthpyrite_MG_FD_204941 | JGI IMG/M metagenome (GOLD analysis project Ga0316205, IMG submission 204941) | Microbial mat bacterial communities from mineral coupon in-situ incubated in ocean water Damariscotta River, Maine, United States -... | ecosystem: Environmental > Aquatic > Marine >...
GAAACGAAACGCACCGCAAAGGTGATCCGACAGCTGATCATGCAGCTGACGCAAACGCGTATGAGTGAGATAAACGCCGGCACAGCGCCGGATGATCTGGCCACCAAGATCATGACCACCGCCGATCCCCAGAGCGGCGAAAAATTCGAAACTGATGAGATGGTCGATCAGGTGGCAATTTTCTTTCTGGCCGGGCACGAAACAAGTGCCTCGGCACTGGCTTGGGCGCTGTATCTGTTGGCACTTTATCCTGACTGGCAAGAGAAGGTAGCGGCAGAGGCGGCTCAATTGGGCGACGATCCGGAGTTCAGGCATATGTCTAAACTGCCCATTGCCCGCGATGTGTTTCGCGAAACCCTGCGGCTTTATCCGCCTGTGCCGATGATGGTGCGCGAAGCGGCGTGCCCGGAAACGTTCCGCGACCGTTCTGTGCCGAAGGGCAGCCAGATCGTATTGAGCCCTTGGCATCAACACCGCCATGAACGGTTATGGGACAGCCCCGATGCGTTTGATCCGGGCCGGTTCAAAACCGAGAACGGTAAGGTCGGGCTACGGTGTGCTTATATGCCGTTTTCCGCCGGGCAGAGAGTGTGCACAGGCGCGGGTTTTGCGATGATAGAAGGGCCATTGTTGTTGGCCATGCTAGTTAGAGCGTTCCGGTTTGAAACTGTCGAGGGCAAGACGCCCATGCCGGTGGCGCATCTGACGGTGCGGGGTAAGGACGGGATCTGGTTGAAACTCTCCCGGCGTAATCAGCCCTGATAGTGCCGCAAGACAAACACCCGAATAGCCGAGGCTAACCCGCTGTCCACCCCGCGCGCTTCATCAATCTCGGCGGCCAGCACGTTAATGGGTTTCCCCTCGCTCTCGGCAATGTCACGAAACGCCTGCCAGAACTCTTCTTCCAGTGACACGCTGGTACGGTGCCCGCGCAAGGTCAGGGACCGTTTGACAGGCCGGGCGCTCATGTCTCGCGTTTATGGGCGGCCAGGTTGCGACTGATCTTTTCCGCACGGGCCTTGAGCAGTTCTTTTTGCGATTTGCTTTGGCCAAAGGCGACCGCGTTCTCGTCGGCACGGGCCCGGCGCGAGGCGCGATTGCGCTCTTTCTTGACCTTGTTCAGGTTGATGGGCGCGCTCATTTTGGACCGACCATGTTCTCGGGGCGCACAACCCGGTCAAAGGTCTCTTCATCAACAAACCCAAGGGCAATCGCTTCGTGTTTGAGAGTGGTGCCGTTCTTATGCGCCGTCTTGGCCACTTTGGTGGCGTTGTCATACCCGATTTGCGGGGCAAGGGCGGTGACCAGCATGAGTGATTCACGCATCAACTTTTCAATCCGCACTTCATCGGCCTGCAACCCATCCACCAGATTGTCGGTAAAGGCCGAGGCTGCATCGCCCAGCAATTGCATGGATTGCAGGACATTATAGGACATCATCGGTTTGTAGACGTTCAGTTCAAAATGCCCCTGGCTTCCGGCGAAGCCCACAGCGGCATCATTGCCCATCACATGCGCGCAGACCTGTGTCAGCGCCTCGCATTGTGTCGGGTTCACCTTGCCTGGCATGATCGAACTTCCCGGCTCGTTCTCGGGCAAAACCAACTCGCCAAGCCCACAACGCGGGCCCGAGCCAAGCAGGCGAATGTCATTGGCTATTTTGAACAGGCTGGCAGCCACGGTTTTCAGCGCGCCCGAGATTTCCACCATCGCGTCATGGGCGGCCAGGGCCTCGAACTTGTTGGGGGCGGTCACAAAGGGCAGTCCGGTGATGTCGGCCATGTTCCTGGCGACCATCACGTCCCACCCCTTGGTGGTGTTCAGCCCGGTGCCCACGGCCGTGCCGCCTTGTGCCAACTCGTAAATACGGCCCAGCGCGTCTTTGACCCGCTGAATGCCCATGGCGACCTGATGGGTGTAGCCCGAAAATTCCTGGCTCAGCGTCAGAGGGGTGGCATCCTGTGTATGGGTGCGCCCGATCTTGATGATCCCGTCAAAGGTCTTCACCTTGGCCTCCAGCGCCCCGTGCAACTTTTCCAAGCCCGGCAGCAGCACGTCATGCGCCGTCATCGCCGCCGAGATATGCATAGCAGTGGGAAATGTATCATTGCTCGACTGGCCCATATTGCAGTGATCGTTGGGGTGAACCGGGTCTTTTGAGCCGATTTCGCCGCCCAGGATTTCGATGGCGCGGTTGGCGATCACCTCGTTGGCGTTCATGTTGGATTGTGTGCCCGACCCGGTTTGCCAGACCACCAGCGGAAAGTTGTCATCCAGCTTGCCGGCAACCACTTCGGCAGCGGCAGCGATGATGGCCTCTGCGCGGGTATCGTCCAGCTTGCCCAATTCCTGATTGGCCTGCGCACAGGCTTGTTTGATCACGCCCAGCGCGCGCACGATGGCGACGGGCTGCTTTTCCCAACCAATCGGAAAGTTCAGGATCGAGCGTTGCGTCTGCGCCCCCCAATATTTGTCGGCGGGCACTTCAAGGGGGCCAAAACTATCGGTTTCGGTGCGGGTCTTGGTCATGGGTATCTTCCTCAGGGCAGGGTTTCCCCTGTCATACCCGCTGGGCGGGAAAGTTCAATGCAGGGGCGGGGCTTACTTGCGGAAACTGTCTAGGCTGACGACATCGGCGTCTTTCTGGGGCGCCTCTTTGTCTTTAGCTTCGGCCCCTTCTTCGACCGCCACTTCGTGCAGGGTCGTGGGCAGCTCGGCCATGTCGCCCTTGTCGTCGTCCTGGCTTTCAAAACGCAGGCCAAATTCCACCGACGGATCTACGAAAGTACGGATCGCATCATAGGGCACCATCAGGTTTTCCGGCGCGTCCCCAAAGTTAAGGGTGACCGAAAACCCTTCGTCCGTAACCTCAAGCGCATCGAACCAGTTCTGCATCACCACGGTCATTTCTTCGGGGTAGCGTTCGCGCAGCCAATCGGCCAGACGGGCGTCGGGATGAGTGGTGTCAAAGGTGATGAAAAAGTGGTGCGCGCCGGGTAAGCCGTCTTTCTGAACATCGCGCAGCACCTCTTGAATCAGGCTACGCATCGCGCGATGCATCAGTTTGCCGTAATCAATAGAGCCTGACATTCCGACCTCCGGTGATACTGCGACTCAGCATAAGCACTTTGCCGGGAAATCGAAAGGCCTTCCAGCGACCAACCCGAAAGCAATGCGCCCGAATTTCGGATGCGCCTGAAACGAGGTGTTTCAGCCAATCAGATAGACACCAGCCGTCAGTGCCGCCATCCCCAACAAGACACGCAAGACCGACCAGCGCAGGCCAATCAACAGGGTGATGGCAAGTGCGATGAAGGCGATATTTGGCCAGATAACGCTGTCCCATTCCGGGCGTGGCCCAAAGCGACCTTCGTCGACAATTGCAAAGATGACGTGCAGCGCAAACCAGAACGACAGGTTCAGGATGACACCAACCACCACTGCCGAGATTGCGCTAAGCGCACCCTTCAGGCGGGGGCGCGCCAATAGCGCCTCGACATAGGGTGCCCCGGCAAAGATCCACAGAAAACACGGGACAAAGGTCACCCACAAGGTCATTGCACCGGCCAGCAGGGCCAATACAACACCGCCTTGCGCAAACCCCGCCAGCAAGCCAACAAACTGTGTGACAAGGATCAGGGGCCCAGGCGTGGTTTCGGCCAATCCCAGCGCGTCGATCATCTGAGCCGTGCTCAGCCAGCCATGTGTGTCGACCACCGCCTGGGTCATATAGGCCAACACCGCATAGGCCCCGCCAAAGGTAACCACCGCAAGGGTCGAGAAAAACAACGCGATATCGGTGAGAAACGCGGCATCCAGCGCAATAGCGAGGGCGATGGGCGTGATCCAAAGGCCGGACCAGAGGGCCACCGTTGTCATCGTTTGTGCCATGCCGGGCAACGGGCCGGTATCGGCCTGGTCGGCCACGGTTCGGGTGGTCAGATACCCCCACAAAGCCGCCGCTGCGATCAACAGGGGGAAGGGCAGCTTGAGAAAGAACATCGCGCCAAAACCGATCAGCGCCAGCGTCCAGCTGTCCCAACCGTCAAGGGCTTTGCGGGACAAGGTGATCAGGGCGCGCAGAACAATGGCAATCACGGCCGCCTTGATCCCTGCAAACACCGCCTGAACGATCGGCATCTGCCCGTAAAACGCGTATCCCAAGGCCAACGCCAGGATCACCAGCGCGCCGGGCAGCACAAACAGCAATCCTGCAATCAACCCGCCCAGTGTGCCCCGCAAGCGCCAGCCCGCATAGGTGGCCAATTGCATTGCCTCGGGGCCTGGCAGCAGCATGCAGAAGGATAGTGCGCCAAGGAATTGCTTTTCCGTTAGCCAGCCCTGCTTTTCCACCAACTCGTCATGCATGAGCGAGATTTGCGCAGCAGGACCGCCAAAAGAGAGCACACCAATGCGGCCAAAGACCCGTGTCAGGTCGCTCAAAGTAGGTGTCACGCGCTTATCCCCGACCAGTGGGCCAATCATGACACTCGTCATAGCCATCCCTGGCCCGGCGGTACAGCGAATCGTAAAGCGCCAGCCCGGCATCAAGTTGTGCCTGATCATCGGGGTACTGGCGCGACAGCCCAACAGACAGGGCCAGCAACCCGGCAGCAGCGGGATGCAGATCGTTGCGGTTGGTATCGGCCCCACGGATCACATCGACCATGCGGGTGCCCCCATGATCCGGGAATCAAGTAGGGGCTTCGGCAAAATCGGGATCAATGCAGATATCGACGATATCGGGACACTCGGGCGTTCCGATTAGGCGATTGAATTGAGCAACGGTGTTTTCATCGCAGAAGGGGTCGATCGTGCTTTTGATGTCGCAGAATGAGTTGTCTCTGCCGCCTTTTAGAAGGGATCATGCGAGCGGGTTTCAGCTCATAATCGAGGTCACCAAGCTCGGGGAACAGGTGCAGAATTTCCTGACGTGCGGCCGGGCTGATGGCTTTCATCGCTTCAGGGCCGGTGTAAAGGCTTTCGGTCGGTGCCCCTTCGGCAAAGATAATTTCATGTTGATCAAACAGCAGATGGAAATAGTCAACGCTGTCGCAGCGATCATCCACAAAGATGCCGGGCAGCGCGACCAGTTTGATGGCTGGAATCAAAACGTCAGTCACACCAAACATCCGCATGGCAATCTTGGACTGCACCAACATGCGATGCTGGCGCGATACAGATAAAGTGCGGCGGGGGAGATTGTGCCCCAGTGCGCCCGCACTGATCGTCACGGGGCGTAAGTTGCGGTTTTGGTGGATATCGGCCGTGTTCAGTCGACGCTGGCCAATCCATTGGATGGGTTTGGGGCCATTATCCTGTGTAAGCACCTCGTCGCCAACGGCAAGCTGCTGCACGCGTCTTGGTCCCTGAGGCGTTTCAATCCAGGTGTCGCGGGTGAAACAGGGAAAACCAGTGCCGCCTTCCATACTGGCATAGGTGACAACGATGCCGGAGGGCAGTGTGAACGTGCCGCTGGACAGGCTGTAACTGCCGCCAGCTGTCACTGTGATGGTTCCGAAAGTCGCGTCGTTTATGACGGTACCGTCGGGTAGGTTAAGCGAGTCGTTTCCACCACCGCCGCGAATGTCGCCATCGACGGAGGAAGCGATGAAATCCAGAGTGTCATTGCCGCCGCCAAGCCGCACGTTGCCAACGGTCGACCCTTGGATCGTGACGGTGTCTCCGCCGCTTCCGGCCGCGACCACGCCACCCACCGTACTACCAGTGATGGTGACCTCATCAGCGCCACCATTGGCGCGGACATTGCCAGAAATTGTACTATCGGTGACAGCGATGGTGTCGTTGCCACCACGCGCGCGAATATTATCAATCGGCGAGCCCTGAGGCGAGCCGTTCAGCGTTCCGCTGTCGTTTGTGACGTCGATATCGTCATTGCCAGTTGTGCCGGTAATATTTGGCATCTCAGACCGCTCGGATCACGTCGAAACAAGTATGTGCGCGGCAAACCTGCCGGATTTGAAGTGTCATCGCTCTCTGCTCAATAGTCCCGCGATGTGCTTTGCGGGTGTGCGAAATGGATAACTCACTTAAAGCGGGTAATTTGGGCGACCGTGTGACCTTCGGCGGAAAGTTGCGAAAGGTACACAATCACGTTGCCGGAACGCCACAGGCCCTGCGATCTTTGAAAGTGGCGCATGGCATGAGAATATAAAGGAAAAGTGCAGGCTTCTGTTGCCAGGTGCCTGCGAACCCCGCCAAACGCTGCAAAGCGAGAGGGCTTAAGTTTTCGATAGATCGAACCGCTTACGCAGCCAGAGCCATCGGAGCTTTGTTGTCATTTGCAACTAGCTTGATTTCGCCGATAACGGTGGCAGACAGCCGAGACAAAGCTAACCCCTTTAGACGTTCGTCGATCCTGTTTCGACCCCGTGGTCCCCAAATGAAGGATGTTGGTGGAGTCGCCGGGTACCGCCCCCGGGTCCGATCCGCTTATTACGAGCGCGTTTATGTCCATATCCTGCCGAAACAGGCTCAATGAATATAAGTGTTTCTGAGCGATTTGCAAATACTGGAAACCACGGAGATTTTGTCTCATGCAATGGTCACATCAGAAGGTGGCTTGAGCGGTGGCAGGACAGTGCGTTTGATAACAACTATGACGGCCATTTCCAGCGGTGCATGTCGGTTAACATGAACACCGCCGCCACCGAGACCTACAATCGCGATTTGCAGATCGGGCAACGAAAAACGGCGCCACCTTTGGGCAGCGCCGTTTCTTCGTCATAAGGGCAGCTTACTCAGCCGGTTGGATGACCCCGCCTGCCTGCTCGCGTTTGCCATCGCGGTACAGCGCTTTGGCCAGTGCGATGCACATCAGGGCCATGACCACCGTAAAGGGCAGGGCACCGATGATCATCGCGTTTTTCAGTGCATCCATCGGGTTGTTCTCGCCTGCCGCCAGGATCAGTGTGCCGATCACGGCGGTCAGGATCAGACCCCAGATAATGCGGTGCTTGATACCCGTTTCCTGGCTGCCACCCGACATGATGGTGTTCATCACCAGGATCCCAGAGTCAGCCGATGTGACGAGGAAGGTCATGATCAGCACCACGCACATGATGGTCAACGCCGAGAGCAAGCCGCCTTCGATCATCTGGCCCAGCGTTGCAAAGAGCTGGTTGGTCTGGCTTGCGCCGGTGATGGCACCAGCAGCCCCGCCTGTCAGTTCCAGATCAATGGCGGTGCCACCCAGGATTGTCATCCATGCAAAGCATACCAGTGCAGGTGCGAACACGCAGCCAACGATGAACTCACGCACGGTGCGACCCTTGGAGATGCGCGCCAGGAACAGACCCACGAAGGGTGAGAACGCGATCCACCAGGCCCAGTAGAACGTGGTCCAGCCGGCCTGCCAACCAAACTGACGGCCCTGATTGCCCGCCTCGTAGGCCGCGGCCAGCGTGGCCTCGTCCAGCTCGGCTGCGGCGCCCTCAAGACCAGATTTGAAGGTCTCGAACCCGTCCGAACCAGCCCATGCGCCCCAGGCGTTGGTGGCCCCGGCAAAGAGATCATCAGCCAGAGGCTTGGCGGTCTCGGGCAGGGCAGCGGCAAAATTGGCCGCAGATTGCGGTCCGTAAGCGCCAAAGCTGATTGAAACGAAGTTGATGATGTAATCGATGAAGGCCGAGCCATAGGTGCTCATCGCGAAGGCAAACGAGCCGAAGATCACAAAGGTCAGCAGCAGGATCAGCGACAGGACGAGGTTCAGGTTCGAGAGGTACTTCACCCCGCGTCCCACACCCGACACAGCCGAGATGATCGACATGCCCATGATCATGATCAGACCGGACACAAGGCCGACCTTGCTGGGGGTTGGCACTTCGCCGCCCATATTCATGATCCATTCCATTCCGGTAATGGCATAGACGCCATCGATAAACTGGCTGACACCGAAGCCGATCGTGACCGACACACCCAGGATCGTGGCAACCACGCCCAGCACGTCAACGACATGCCCAAGGAAACCGTTCATCATCTTGCCAAAGAGCGGCGTCAGAGCAGAACGGATGGTCAGCGGCATGTCACGCGTATAGGCGTAATAGGCCAGGCTGAGCCCTGTCACCACGTAGATCGCCCAGGCGTGGAAACCGTAATGTGCAAAAGTGTAGCGATATGCCGATTGAATCGACTCTTCGGTGTTGCCAGCGACTTCACCGGCGACCACAACAGGGTTGGATCCCCAAAGGCTGAGCGGTTCGGCCGTAGCAAAGACCATCAGCCCCACACCCAGACCGGCACCAAACATCATCGAGAACCAGGAGAAGTTGGAGAACTCTGGTTTCTGACCGGGCACACCCATCACCCTTGAGCCGGTTTTCGGCAGCACAGCGACCGCGATCAGAAAGAAGACAAACGACCCGACCACAATGATGTAGAACTGGTTGAAGATGTTGAGCAATTGGCTGTTCAGGCTTCCCAGCGTACCATTTGCATTGGCCGGAAACACGAGTGCCCAAAGCACGAGTGCAACCATAATTCCTTTTGAAATCAAGGCTATTGGAAGGCTGTTATCCTTATAGAAGCCTGCGGCCTGCTTCTTGATCTCAAGTTCAGTAAACGGAGGTTTGATACTCATGTTAAGTCCCTGTTTTATTGTTCTGTTTTTATCGCGCGTATGGGAAATCCGGCTGCGCGAATGCGCAGCCTTTGGTCAAAAGACGTTCGATCTGCCTATGATTGCTCCCATTGCGCAGCAGCCTGTCACGCAAATGTCATCAAGGTTGGGCGGTTTGCGGCAACCACTTGTCCGGATGCGACGTTTTGTCCCGTCACACGCTTTTAATCCACTTCAACCCAGATCGCTTGCATAGCCACCGTCTTTGCTGTTTTTTGAGCGCGGAAGATGGCATCACACCGTGATCGGGCAGGGACACCTCATCGCGCTTTTGCCCAAAACTAAGGAACCAGCTTTATGGCCATCTCACTGGATACTGATTTTGTACGCGCGCAATTTCCGGCATTTTCCGAACCGTCCTTGCAAGGGCAGGCTCTGTTTGAGAATGCGGGCGGGTCCTATACGTGCGCACCGGTGATCCAGCGGCTTGAGCGGTTCTATCGCCAACGCAAAGTGCAACCTTATGCCCCTTACGAGGCGTCGCGTCTGGGTGGCGAGGAAATGGACGAAGCCCGCACGCGCCTGTCTGCGATGCTGGGCGTTGCGACGGACGAACTGAGCTTTGGGCCCTCGACCACGCAGAACACCTATGTTCTGGCACAGGCATTCCGTAAATTCATGGCACCTGGCGAGGCGATCATCGTGACCGATCAGGATCACGAGGCCAATTCAGGGCCGTGGCGCAGGCTGGCCGAAGACGGCATTGAGATCCGCGAATGGAAGATTGATCCCGATACCGGGCACCTGCCACTGGACCGGCTTGAAGAACTGCTGGACGAAAACGTTCGGCTGGTGTGTTTTCCGCATTGCTCGAACATCGTGGGGGAAATCAATCCAGTTGTCGAAATCACTGCGCGTGCCCATGCGGCCGGCGCGTTTGTTTGCGTGGACGGCGTGTCATATGCACCGCATGGTTTTCCTGATGTGGGGCAGATGGGCCCGGATATCTACCTGTTCTCCAGCTACAAAACCTATGGGCCACATCAGGGCATTATGGTGATCCGCAAAGAGCTGGGTCAATTGCTGCCCAACCAGGGGCACCATTTCAACGCAGATACACTTTACGCGCGCTTCACCCCGGCTGGACCTGATCATGCGCAGGTCGCTGCATCGGCGGGTATGGCGGATTATGTTGATGCATTGGCCCAGCATCATGGGTTGACTGGCGCGCCTGCACAGCGATGCGCGGGCGTGCATGACCTGATGCGCGCTCATGAAACGGCGCTGCTACAACCGCTGCTGGATTATCTGGCTGATAAAAACTCGGTCCGCCTGATTGGCCCGCGCGATGCGACACGCAAAGCGCCCACCGTGGCGGTCGAACTGGCTGGCCCGGGCGAGGCGGCTGCCGCAGACCTCAGCCAGCATGGTATCATGGCCGGCGGCGGCGATTTTTATGGCACGCGCCCGTTGCAATCTATGGGGGTTGATCTGCAAAAAGGGGTTCTTCGGCTGAGTTTCGTGCATTATACAAGTCAGGCCGAGGTCGAAAAATTAATTTCGGGTTTGGACAGAATTTTGTGATCCAGTTCGTTTTTACCTGCGTATTTCGCCTAACACGTTAGGCGGAAAAGCCGGGGGCAGGAATGAGCAGGACTTCACCAACGATTGTTTGGCTCAGACGCGATTTGCGTCTTGGCGATCACGCACCGCTGCTGGCTGCCTGCCAAAACGGTGGGCCGGTGATACCGGTTTTTATCCATGACGACAGTGTTGAAATCCTTGGGGCCGCGCCGAAATGGCGGCTGGGACTGGCGCTGGAAGATTTGGCGCGGCAATTTGAAGAAAAGGGCAGTCGCTTGATACTGCGCCGTGGCAAGGCGCTTGAGACTCTGCAGGCGTTGATCCGCGAGACCGGCGCCACCGAGGTACATTGGACCCGGCTTTATGATCCACACGCAATCGTCCGCGACAAGACCATCAAAACGGTTCTGAGGGACATGGGCCTTGCCGTTCACAGCCATTCCGGTCACCTGCTGTTCGAACCGTGGACCGTCGAGACAAAGACCGGCGGGTTTTACCGCGTCTACTCACCGATGTGGCGGGCTGTGAAGGATCGCGATGTGGCCGCCCCACAGGCCGCGCCCACCCGAATTCCGGCCCCCGATCAATGGCCGACGAGCGATGCGTTGGACAGTTGGCAAATGGGTGCGGCCATGCAACGCGGCGCCGCGGTGTGCCGTCCCTATCAGCGCGTGGGCGAGGATGCGGCGCTGGAGCGGTTGAACTGGTTTATCAACTCGACAATCAAAGGGTACAAGGATGATCGCAACATG
>Ga0316205_10005201_pt1 | contig 10912 bp, 12 predicted proteins | sample 3monthpyrite_MG_FD_204941 | JGI IMG/M metagenome (GOLD analysis project Ga0316205, IMG submission 204941) | Microbial mat bacterial communities from mineral coupon in-situ incubated in ocean water Damariscotta River, Maine, United States -... | ecosystem: Environmental > Aquatic > Marine >...
TTTCTTTGATGACACTAAATGCAAGAAGTTCCCAGGGAATGTTCTTGCGGTCAAATAAAGCTACTTCAAGACTTTCAATGCCTGGAGAAAACTCCTCTGATTTAAGCTGTGCACGGTACATCATGTACACCTGACTGATGTGGGGGATATCATAGACAGCGTATAAATTTATGTTTGTAATCGATGCATTGGCTTCTTCCATGGTTTCCCTGGCAGCGCCTTGCATAGTGGTTTCGCTGTTTTCCATAAAGCCTGCGGGTAATGTCCATTTGCCTGATTGTGGCTCTATACTGCGTTTACAAAGTAATATTTTGTCGTTATGTTCAACCAGGCAGCCAGTGATTATTTTGGGATTTTGATAGTGAATAGCGCCGCACTGGGTGCAGACATCCCGAAGTTTTTGATCACCTTCAGGTATTTCCTGCTTGATTTCATTTCCACAATTATTGCAGTAGTTAATATCAAATTTGTGCATATCTAAACTTATTTTAGTGTTGGACTGTTTGCATGCTGGCGCGCACGCAATGAATGATACCGTAGTCTATTTCGTTATCTAGAGATTCAAATATTGCCTTAGTGCTTTCCTGGCCATCTGACTCACATAACATAATTGCATTTTTGACTAGTTCAATATCTGTATTTGCCAGTTCAGAAACTTCACTGAGAGAGATGACATTATTCTCAATAGCTTTTGATAAATGAGAGTAGACAGTCGATGGTGTTAGTTGACGTTGTTCGGCGACTTCTGCAACTGTTTGTTTATCAATATAAATTTCTAAGGTCTGATTAATTGTGTCACTTAGATTGTTTTTTAACCATGGGTGTATTTCATGCTGGTTGATAATATCAAGAAACGCTTGTCCAAACTTGTCCAGTTTTTTATCACCGATACCAGGTATCAGAGACATATCTTTCAGTTCCTGAGGCCGTTGTCGGGTCATTTCAATCAGTGTTTTGTCATGGAAAATAACATAGGGTGGTACGCCTTCTGATTTTGATAAATTGTATCGACATTGTCGTAAGGCTTCGAATAGCTCTTCGTCCATTTCTCGCAGGCCTGTTGATTTTTGCGAGCCTGTTTTAGTTTTGCTGGTCTTTTTCTGTTTACGAAGTTGTAGTGATATTTCACCGCGTAATAAAGGTCGGGACTTTTCTGTTAGCTGTATAGCGCCATATTCATCAGCATTAATTTCTATATAGCCTGTACCGATTAACTGTCTGTAGATGTTTTTCCATTCTTTTATATTCAAGTCTTTGCCAATGCCATAAGTACTGATGGCATCGTGACCATTTGCATTGATACGGTCATCTATTTTTCCGGTTAAAACATCTGTCAGATAGCCTATGCCAAATCGTTGTCCGGTTCTGAATACGCATGACAGTGCTTTTTGTGCTGCTTCTGTTGCATCCCATGTTTCTGGTGGGTCGAGGCAGATATCACAGTTACCGCATTTATCCTTTGCCTCTTCATTGAAATAGCGTAGTAAGTGCTGGCGTCTGCAGCTTGTGGTTTCACACAGCGCCATTAATGTATCGAGTTTTGATTGCGAAACCCGTTGCTGAAGCTGGTTGCTACCTTCCTGAATCATTTGTCTTAATGTCATTAAGTCTTTCAGGTTATAGGTCATCCATGCATCAGCAGGTAAGCCATCACGTCCGGCGCGGCCTGTTTCCTGGTAATAGGCTTCAATGCTTTTTGGTAAGTTGAGGTGTGCTACAAATCTGACATCTGGTTTATCTATTCCCATTCCAAATGCGATGGTTGCAACAACGATGAGTCCTTCTTCACGTATAAAACGCCGCTGATTTTGTTCTCTTTGTTGATTGCTCAGACCAGCATGGTAGGGCAGCGCTTCGCGTCCCTGATCGGTCAGCCAGTTAGCAATGTCTTCAACTTTTCTACGTGACAGGCAGTAGATAATGCCGGCATTATTCTTGTGACTATTTTCTATAAATTTCCAGAGATCGGCTTTGGTGCTTTGTTCAGCGATTTTGTAATGAATATTGGGGCGGTCAAAACTGTTGATATAAGTTTTGGCATTGTGCAGGTCGAGTTGTTCAATAATTTCCCGACGCGTTCTTTCGTCAGCGGTTGCAGTTAAGGCAACTCTTGGTATTTCTGGGAACTGTTGATGCAATATTTTCAGTTGTTGATATTCTACCCTGAAATCATGTCCCCATTGTGAAACGCAGTGAGCTTCATCGATAGCAAACAAAGATACCGGTATCTGACTTAACATGGACAAGGTTTTTGAAAGTAACAGCCGTTCAGGCGTGATATACAAAAGATCCAGCTCACCGTTTAATAATTGTCGTTCGATTTCACGTTGTGTTTCTGAGGTCTGACTTGAATTTAAATAGGCTGCGGAAACACCTGACTGTATCAAAGCATCAACCTGATCTTGCATCAGTGCGATAAGCGGGGAGATTACAATACCAACGCCCTGACGGACAATAGCTGGTATCTGAAAACAAAGAGACTTACCGCCGCCAGTCGGCATCAATACCAGGGCATCCTCTCCATCTAACAGGGATTTAATGATATCGGCCTGATGATGCCTGAAGTCATCGTAACCAAAGACTTTATGAAGTGTTTCGTAGGCGTTTTGCATGTTAGGGCGATAATGTCATTAAAAGGCCTCATAGTAACAGAAAATGCTCGAATTACTGAGCCTTTGTGCCATAATCCTTGGTAACAAAACAGAATATATAATAATTAAAGTCTTCGTTATATGGATAATATATACATTGCTCGTCAGCCTATCTATGACCATCAATTACAAGTAATTGGGTATGAGTTGCTCTATAGAAATAGCGAGGTCAATTCAGCCACATTCAAAGACGGCAACAAAGCCTCAAGTGATACGATTGTTAACTCATTTATTCATATCGGTATTGATAATTTAGTCGGTACATCGCTGGCCTTTGTTAACATGCCTTCGGAATTCATACTGGATAATGATCTGATTCCCATGTTTCATGAACAAAGTGTGCTTGAGATTCTTGAAGATGTGGAACCAACTGACGAAATAATTGAGGGTATAAAAAGTCTAAAAGATAAAGGCTATCAAATAGCTCTGGATGATTTCATTTATTCCGACAAAATGATTCCTTTTTTAGAACTGGCTGATTTTGTAAAAATTGATGTGCTTGAATACAGTAATGAAGAAATAATTGAATTAGTAAAATTAATAAAAAAACACCATATAAAGACTGTTGCAGAAAAAGTAGAAACGCAGGAATTATTTAAGCTTTGCAAATCACTCGATTTTGATTTCTATCAGGGGTATTTCTTCTGCCATCCTCAGATCGTTACCCAAAAAAGTATGCCGGCAAATAAAATGGTCGTACTGAATCTACTTGCGCAACTGCAAAATCCAGAAATGGAATATGAAGAGCTTGAAGCAACACTTAGTCAGGATGTAACGCTGTCTTATAAGCTATTGAGGTATATTAACAGCGCGGCATTTACATTAAGAAGAGAAATAGAATCAATTAAAGATGCGATTGTATTATTAGGCCTTGATTCAATTAAAAACTGGGCAAGCCTTATTCTGATGAGCCGTGTTGCCGATGAAAAACCTGAGCAGCTTGTAATAACTGCGCTAGTGCGTGCAAAAATGGCTGAACTCATTGCTCATGCCAGGCATCCGGAGCTTGAAAGAAAGGTGTTTATCTGTGGTTTGTTTTCAGTGCTTGACGCTTTGATGGACAAACCAATGATTGAATTACTGGACACTGTTATCCTTTCTACAGAAATCAAACTCGCTCTACTTGATTTTGATGGGGAGCTCGGGGAGTTATTGAAACATGTCATTAGTTATGAACAAGCAGACTTTGATGAACTGCATCGACAGAATGTAAATACCGAACTCTATTATGAATCTTATATGGCTGCTATAAAATGGGCTGATGAATCAATGAAGGTAATAAAAAGTTAATGTTTAAGTTACACGAACAATTAGAAAAAGATTGTATTGAATTAGGACAGTTTGATTTATGTACTGTATTACTGATGAATGATTCAAACTATCCCTGGTTTATTCTGGTTCCTGAAAGAGAAGATGTAAGTGAAATCTATGAGCTTTCTGATGATGATCAATTGCAGTTAATAAAAGAGTCTAACTTTTTAGCCCGAATTCTTAAGAAATATTTTTATGCAGATAAGATAAATATTGCTGCACTGGGTAATGTTGTACCACAACTTCATGTTCATCATATTGCGAGATATACTGATGATATTTGCTGGCCGGCTCCAGTCTGGGGTGCGCGACCATCTATTAAATATACAGAAGAACAGTTAGATAAAATTCTTGATGTTTTTAGTAAAGCAATGGCTGAAACCAGCGCGATCGACCTATAATTTTAAATACCAAATAAAGCTTCAGCATTTTTTGTGGTTTGATCAGCGATTGTTGCTACATCCATAGATTTAATCGCGGCCAGTGAATTCAATGCATCAATTAGATACTCAGGACTATTTCTTTCGCCTTTGTGAGCGTGGCCTGTCATATCGGGAGCATCTGTTTCCAGAATAATGTTCTCGATAGCAATATCTTTTGCGAGTTTATGTATTTTCCTTGCATTAGGGTAAGTCAGCGTTCCACCAAAGCCCAGTTTAAAACCCAGATCTATGTATCTTTTGGCCTGATCTAAGGTGCCATTAAAAGCATGGCAGGAACCACCTGGTATGTTAAATCCTTCTAATAATTTGAGTATATCATCGTGTGCTTTTCTAACATGAAGAATCACAGGTAGTTTATGTTCGTTTGCAATATCAAGTTGTTTTATAAAGAAATCGATTTGCTTGTTTTTGTCGGTATTTTTATTAAAAAAATCCAGACCAATTTCACCAATAGCAACGGGGTTATGAGAAGCAATAAATTCTTTTAGTCTGTCTAGATCGGTATGTTTGTGTTCGGTGATGAAAAGAGGGTGTAAACCTAGTGTTAAGTATGTTTCTTTATACTTTTCGCTGATCTTAATAGTTTTATGCCAGCTTTTAGCTTTCGTTGCTGGCAAGATAATTTTATTGATTCCAAGCTGGGAGCAATGCTTGAGGATTTCATCTCTGTCATTGTCAAAAAGAGTATCATCGAGATGGCAGTGTGTATCGATCAGTTTCATCTCAATATTGTGACATGTTACCTGCAAAATATGCAATCAGAAATATTTCGTAAAATAATTTGAAGTTACTGGAATTCATATACATATGGCTCATTCCTGATAAATTTCTATACATTGCTTTGGTACCTTCCATATGGAGGCTATTAAAAGTTTCTTAACTTTTACCTGAACTGTTTTGCTGTTAATTTTTACTATTTGTCCTGAGTAAACTTTTTTCTTATGCAAAAAGCTTACAGAAGAACCAATGCGTAAATTAGACGCGCTTTTGTTATCTGACAGGGTTGATTCATGTATATATTCAGCTGAAATAGCATTGCTAGAAAAATAGTTTTCTAGATTGTCCCTGATAATATTAGCTTCATTTGATAAGTGGATTTTATCAAGAATAGAATAAAAATTAGTATTATGGATGCTGCCTTTGATTGCTTGCTTGGTAATCAGTTGTATAACATGTGCGAATTCATGGCAGACAGTATGAGCAAGAATATTCACTAAAGAGGTGTCTTGATTGTAATAGTTGCGTGAAAGCACTTCTCTATAAGTCATCCATAGTTTGGCCTGTTGTAAATGAAATTTGCTTTCAATCATTTTTTTACCGTATGTTATGGTAAATGCATTTTCTTTTGGATTGAATTTGCAATAGGTGGCCATACCACAACCAATGCGTGTCTTTAATTTGAAATCATTGAATACTATTACATCAGAAAAATTATTTGAATTCCAAAGAACTTCTTCTGTTAGTTTGCAGAGGGTATCTGCAATATTTTGGTATTTACAATTCATCTGTTGGTAAATCTAAACCATTTTTAGTGATTTTTAATGAAGCCAGTTTATTGGCGTCATGGAGTGCATCTTGTAATATTTTTTTATTAAACAACGCATTGATTAACCCGGCATTAAATGTATCTCCAGCACCTAAGGTATCAGTAACTGAATCAGGTTTTATTGCAGGAGAATGGATAAAGCCGGTTTCTGCTGATAAGGCATACGAACCCAGATCTCCCCAGGCTAAAATTAAAGTTTTGTCTGGATAAGTTAAGTGCATTTGATTTAAGAAACTATCTGCAGACTTATAAGGCGATTGCTGACAAAAAGTTTTAGAGAAAATTAAAACATCTGCATAAGGATAGAGTTGTTCTATATTGTCACGTTGTTTTTCGATTTCAAGAGAACAGGTGGTATGAGGAATACTTTCTTTTACTTGTTGTAGCATAAGCAAGGTCTGATCTGTGTTTCTTCCTTCAAAATGTATCCAGTCAAAACCCTCAAGTGGTATTTCATTAAAGTCTTTACATGAAAGTTCAGGTAAGTCTCTATAATGAACAATAGATCGTGAACCATTGCTTTCATTCAGCAGGATGTATGACGTAGGTACTTTACCAGTTGAGTAAGTTTTGGCATATTGATGGTTAATACGATATTTATCCAGATCATCGATAATACGATCCGCATCAGTTTCATTGGCTAATGTGCCAGCCCAGTAACACTGGTGCCCTAATTGACTCAGAATAACCAGAGTGTTAGTGGCATTGCCGCCACGTTTAATGACCTGGTTTTCAGCCCTGACTTCACTATCCTCATCAGGGTATGATGCTACTGTGTTGATAATATCCAGAGTTGCAATCCCAACACCTAATATCTTTGCCATAGATTTAAACAGCTAATTCTTGTAAAAAAAGCATTATATCAAGTGGCTTGTTATTTAGCAGTAGTTTGTATATGGTTTGGATAATAAAAAAGGAATCTATGAAACAAGGAATATGGATATGAAAATTTCACTACCTGTCACCGCAATATTCGCTTTTATCTTTGCCATACTATTATTTATTCTGATGAATCGTGTTGTAAGCATGAGACGAAAATATAAAGTAGGCTATGGCTCATCAAAGCAAGAGCCGCTCAAAATGGCTATCAGTGCTCATTCAAATGCAGTTGAGAATATACCTCTGGCTTTGTTTTTAATAATGCTGCTTGAAATAGCTCAGGCTAATCAGGTTTTATTGATTCTTTTAGCGTGTATATTTCTGATCGCTCGCCTTATCCATGCAGTTGGTTTAAGTCAGTCTGTCGGTGTCTCATTTGGCAGAACTTACGGCACTATTGTTTCGTGGTTAGCAGTAATAACAATGGCTGTTTTGAATGTGTATTATTCACTATTATAATTAATTTATTTACTGTTTATAAATGACGAACCTGACGTTTAGGTAGCTTTTTGTCATTTTGCTTTTTTGTAATAGCCACTACATTACTGTTAAATACCGGGCTTCCTTTTAATCCTGAAAGATTAAAGTCCTTTGTCAGGCTTTCAGTACATGCCTGATCTGATATATTTAATTCTGTACTCATCACATCATATAAATAGGTAAATAACTTATTTAAAGATATTTTATGAGTTTGAGTGCTTGTTGCGAATAGCCAGTCACTGAGCATTAAAAAATTATTAAACGGACTTTCAGCAAGTATAAGTGGCAGGCTGTGTTTAAATCTTCCTGAATTAGCAATCATATCCCAGTAACGTGAAAAGCGACTCATTCTCTGCATGTCGTGAAAATCAATCACGTTATTGCTTAAAATATTATAAGGCGCTATCGGGTTATATTTCATTTGATAGTCTAAGGTATGACGAATAATAGGTGTGCCTCGTAATCGTTTTAAAATACCAACCTGAATTTCATGAGGATTAAGATTAATTAACTGATCAAATCCTTTAGCAAAACTTTCAATTGTTTCACCGGGCAGGCCAACGATCAGGTCAGTATGTAAATGCGCGGAGGTTTGGTTAACAAGCCATTTAATGTTTTCGTTAGTTTTGTCATTATCCTGTTTGCGGCTGATGACTTGCTGGGTGATATCATCAAAGCTTTGTATACCAATTTCAAACTGTAAACTCCCGGCGGGAAACTTTTTAATGATTTCTTTGAGTTTCTCAGGCAGGTGGTCCGGAATAAGTTCGAAATGTAAAAATAAACTATCATCGATTCTATCAAGAAAGAAATTCAATATTTTGATACTGGTTTCAATCTTTAAGTTAAATGTCCTGTCAACAAACTTAAATTGCCTTACGCCACGATTGTAAAGATTGTCGAGGTTAGAGAGAAATTCATCGAGATCAAATGGCCAGGCCGTTTTATCCAGGGACGATAAACAAAATTCACATTTGAATGGGCAACCACGTGAAGCTTCTACATAAATGACTCTGTTAGCAATATCTTCATCAGTAAAAAAGTCATAAGGTAATCTGATTTGATCTAATTTAACAGTTGGTGCGTTAATAATTTTTTCGACTGGTGGTATTCCATTCAAAATTTGAGAACAAAGCTCAGCGAATGCAAGATCAGCCAGACCAGTAATAACATAATCGGCATATTGAAATAGCGCCTGTTCTTTAGTCTCATAACTAATTTCTGGCCCACCCAGAATAAGTGTGGTTTCTGGTGAAATGGCTTTGATCAGTGCAGCTAGTTCAGTCGCCTGTTGCGTATTCCAGATATAAACGCCTAATCCGATAATTTTTGGTGATGACTCAAGCAGTTTTTCGGCTATATCAATAGGTCGTGCATTTATAATATATTCTTGAATTTCTGTGCAGGCTTGTAGTTCACCCATATTTGCATAGAGGTAACGTGCACCTAAAGAAGCGTGAATATAGCGGGCGTTTAGTGTGGTTATGATGATTTCTGACATTATGTAATGATAGCAAGTTAAGCGTATGTTTTCGTCATTTAATCGGCTAAAATATCGACATTATATTGATTAATGATGACAATTTATGCGTGGTTATGTACCTCCAGATCCTGAGACAAAAGTTTCAGTTGAATGTTTTGCTGTCGTTTATGTACCCCGGCGGAGTCGTAAAAGATTTTCTATTGGCTGCGTGGAGGTCATGGAAACAGAAGCGGCGGCTTTAGAAGGTGCTGATGAAAGCAATAATCGCTATCCTGCTAAGGTAATCGGCCCCTCAAAGTCATCTGAAGGGCAGTATCTCTATTATCTGGTCAATTGGCTTAGATAATCACTGATGACCACTGATTTTTGCGTGTAGTGGTTTGGTTTCTTCAAACGTTTTAATTTGATCTTCAGTGGCTTTGGTTTGGTGTTTTTCTTTCCATTGATCCATGCTCATTCCATATACAGCCTGAATCGCATCAGCATATTCCATTTCAATGTTATGATCTTTTGCAGCAGCCAGATACCACTTCGACAAGCAATTTCTGCAAAATCCTGCCAGATTCATTAAATCTATATTCTGTACGTCTGTGCGGCTTTGTAGGTGCTCTATTAGCCCGCGAAAAGCGGCGGCTTCAATCTCAGTACGTGTCTTTGGCTCCATATCAATTCCATCACTTTGTGTTTATTTGAAAGCTAAGATTATATCGTAAATTAAAGATTTTCTGTATCTGACTTCCGCCGATGACTGACAATTATCAAATTGTGAACTAATATTATAAATAGTTAAAACAGGGATCTCTGATACATACTATATGACCACTCAAGTCTTAATCTGTGATGACTCAAGCTTTGCCCGCAAACAAATGGCGCGCGCCTTACCGACTAACTGGGACATCGAATTAAACTATGCTGAAAATGGTATCGAAGCACTGGATTTGATTCGTCAGGGTAAGGGTGAAGTTTTATTCCTTGATTTGAATATGCCTATTATGGACGGCTACCAGACGCTAGAAGGTATACGCAGTGAAGACCTGCCGACAATGACGATTGTTGTTTCAGGAGATATACAACCTGAAGCAATGGCACGTGTTAAAAGCCTGGGTGCACTGGAGTTTATTAAAAAGCCTGTGGATGGTATTGCCATTGGACAAATTTTAGCCAGCTATGGCATCAGTTTTGAAAACGAACCAGTCGTATCTTCAGCAATAGAGAAAAGTGGTAGTGACGATGCTGACTATGATCTTGATGATAGTTATCAGGAACTGGCCAATGTTGCTATGGGCCGAGCTGCTGATCTTTTAGCAAGATTATTAAATACCTTCGTTATTATGCCCATCCCAAATGTAAAGCACCTTGAAATAAGTGAGCTTGAAATGGCGATGGCACATGTTAAATCAGATGATTCAATTTCAGCAGTTTGTCAGGGTTTTATAGGCTCTGGCGTTGCCGGTGAAGCATTGCTGATATTTAATGAATCCAGTTACACCGACATCGCTGAATTAATGAAATATGAAGGTGAAATTGATGAAGCGGCTCAGCTGGAATTGTTAATGGATATTTCAAGTGTGCTTTGTAATGCGTGCTTGAATGGAATAGCAAACCAATTAGATATTAACTTTAGTCTTGGTCATCCCATGGTTATTGGTCAGCATATTCATTTTGATGAAATTTTGAAAGGTGCATCATCTCAATGGTCAAAATTACTAACCATTGAAATGGGTTATAAAATCGAAAATAAAAATATTAACTGTGATTTGTTATTACTGATCACGGAAGACTCTATCGATGCGTTAAATGAACGTGTTTCATACTTATTAGAGTAGTATCAGAGGTTTATGTAAAACAATGACAGACTTTACTGACAGTGGCCATGTAAATATAAAAGATATTCATTGGCTAATGGATATGTTGCAAACCATTGATGTTGGGTTAATAGTGCTCGACCGTGATTATAATGTCATGGTCTGGAACTCTTTCATGGAAAACCACAGTGGCGTTGGCCCTGCACAAATTAAAGACAAAACATTGTTTGATGCATTTCCTTCAATTCCTGAGCAATGGTTCAAACAAAAATCTGAATCCGTTATTTTACTTAAAAGTAGTACCTTTACAGTGT
>Ga0316205_10005202_pt1 | contig 10912 bp, 11 predicted proteins | sample 3monthpyrite_MG_FD_204941 | JGI IMG/M metagenome (GOLD analysis project Ga0316205, IMG submission 204941) | Microbial mat bacterial communities from mineral coupon in-situ incubated in ocean water Damariscotta River, Maine, United States -... | ecosystem: Environmental > Aquatic > Marine >...
ATTGTGGTGCCAGTGAACGTAATTCAGCGGGTTTACCCGCGTCAGAATCATTCAGGAAAGCCCAGTTCTGCACATAACTGGCCATGCTGATCATGTCACCATCAATAGCAATCTTGACCAGGGCGCCACTGATGTACCAGCCTGCCAATATACTTAAACCAACCACGACGCCACTTAACATGTCATCAAAGCTGCGACGAAATTCAGCAGATTTAAAAATGATAATCAGCATAACCAATGCGATGACACCACCAACATATAAACGCATAGCAACTGCATTGTTTGGGTCAATCAACGAACCGATATCCTGGGGTGTGGTGAGATCGATCGCAGCCGGACGTAACCAATCAAAAAACAGCAGCGACATCAACGTCTGATCACTATCAGGAAGCGGGTTGATCATATAGAAGGCAATTACCGCGATTATTAACAGGACGACTATGGATTTCAGATTGCCTGCCCCGACACGTATCAGTGTTTTATTACCACAACCACTGGCAAGCGTCATCCCGATACCAAAGATGAGGCCTCCCAAGATATTTTCTGCCCAGACGAGCTGGGAGGCGCGATAGGGAGGAAATGATGAATTGACGTTTAATACACCCGTATACTCCATAACGATAATGCCAATCATTGCAACGGTAATCGCTAAAAACCAGGCGCGCATGCGGTTATTGTCACCCATATTAACTGCGTCAGAAACAGCGCCCATGGTACAAAAATTGGTTTTATTGACCACTGCACCCATGATGAATGCAATGGCAAATGTCGCCCACAAAAAAGTCGATTGCGCGCTTGAGAAATCTTCAAAAATCATAACGGTTACCCTTAGTCTTTTTTATCATGCATTTCAGTGTGCAAGCCCCTGAGACAAATCATCATATTACGTCCCATTGCATCCTGCAGATAACTCCACGATAACCGGTTCATTGACCAATTAACGTCAGATCATTCCTGGGTTGGAAATTTCAAGCAACGGCTTTACTTGTCTCCATTGCTTGGGGGAAATCGCGGTCAGTTTAACCTTTGTATCGGCATTTTGCCAGTATAAAAAATACACTTTATAGGGAATTCAAAGGCTTATATATATAATTTGTAGGGTCTTGTATTCCTGCATCCTCAAATCCCTTGCGCCGCAAACGACAGGAATCGCATCGCCCGCAGGCACGACCTTCCGAATCGGCGGAGTAACAGGAAACAGTCATTTGATAATCAACATGCAAACGGGTACCCCACTGGATGATTTCTTGCTTAGATAAATCTATCAAGGGCGCTTGTATGGTTACCTGTTCTCCCTGGACGCCTCGCGCGGTGGCCAGGTTTGCCATGTGTTCAAATGCCTCAATATATTCGGGCCTGCAATCCGGGTAACCCGAATAATCCACCGCGTTAACACCAATAAAAATAGCATTGGCATCCAGAACTTCCGCCCAGGCCAATGCCAAAGACAGAAATACCGTATTACGTGCAGGCACATAGGTGACAGGTATCCCTTCTGAGAACTGTTCAGGCACATCAATAGAACGGTCAGTTAAGGCAGAGCCACCGATAAAACCCATGTCGACATCGGCAACCTGATGCGCAACTACGCCCATTGATTCCACGAGACGCTGAGCGGCTTGCAACTCAGCCGAGTGACGTTGACCGTAACGGAAACTCAACGCATAGCACTGGTAGCCCTGCTGTTTGGCGATTGCCAACGTTGTTGCTGAGTCCAGACCGCCTGAGAGTAATACGACTGCTTTGTTTTGTTCTATCACAATTACACCCGCATCACCTGACCGCCTAACGACCGGGTTCTTCGCCCCATAGTAGCTTGTGCAACTGCATTTGCAGCCTTACCTCAAGTCCTGCACCCAATAACCATTCTGCCAGGTCAGAGGCGCGACATTGTTCATAAGCGGGTGACATGAGTACTTCACAGCGTTCAGTTAACTGATAGTCCCGGATTTGTAAACAGGCCCAGTTAAAATCATGGTGGTCACTGATCACGAACTTGACTTGATCATGCTGAGTTAACAAAGGGATATTTTCCAGCCGGTTTTTATCGGCTTCACCCGACGCCGGTGTTTTCATGTCCATTACCCGGCTTACTCGTGGATCAATTTGGCCTATATCCAGCGCACCACTGGTTTCAATCGAGACCACATGCCCTTTATCGCAAAGCTGCGTTAACAACAGCAGACAGGCTTTTTGCGCGAGTGGTTCGCCGCCAGTGACGGTGACATGACGGGTATTAAATTCTTCAACTCGATTGATCACCGAGTCCATGTTCATCCAGTCACCCCCATTAAAGGCATAAGCGGTATCACAATAGACACAACGGAGTGGACAGCCTGTTAAACGCACAAAGACAGTCGGCCAACCCACACTTTTTGCTTCGCCTTGCAGCGAACGAAAAATTTCTGTAATTCGCAATCGCTCGACATGTGGCGTGTCTTGTGGGAATGGTTTCAGCATATTGAGAAATATTACACTATCATTGACCATTCATCTGCATGGTGTTGCAATTTCTTTACGATATACTGCCGATATGGCAGACGCATCAGAAAAATCGATTGGCAAAGCGATGATCATCGCTGCATGGTTGCTGCTGCTCGTACTATTAACCTTTTTTTTCAATGACTTATTAGATAATCAACATAATCCGAATCAGAATCTACAAAGCCGTATCGATGATCAGGGGATACGTGAGATCCGCCTGCTTCAGAATCGAGCTGGGCATTATGTGACTCCGGGAGAAATAAACCGACAGGAAGTCGTGTTTCTACTCGACACCGGCGCAACGACGATTTCCATCCCAGAAACTGTAGCGAATCGTATTGGATTACGGCGAGGTGCGCCCATGCGTGTTAGCACTGCAAACGGCACGATTGTAGTGTACAACACTCGACTAGAAAGCGTAAAAATGGGTGATATCCAGATCAGTAATGTCAGCGCGAATATCAATCCTTACATGGACGGCGAAGGAATTCTAATGGGTATGAACGTGCTCAAAAATCTGGAACTGGTGCAGCGAGATAATACCTTAACGATCAGACAATACCCTTGATATCTGCTTGCCAGAAGCCTGTTAATATAACTCATGATAGAATACACCCAGTGACTACCCCAGGACTTCGCTATGACCCTGCAAACCACTGATAGCGGCTTACAATTTGAAGACCTTCAAACTGGCAGTGGTCAAGAAGCGACCGGTAACAGACAAACGGCTGTCGTCCATTACACAGGCTGGCTAGAAGATGGAAGCCTGTTCGATTCCAGCAAAAATTATAATGAACCCTTCAGTTTTTCGATTGCCCGTGGGAAGGTGATTAAAGGTTGGGATGAAGGCATCATCGGCATGAAAGTGGGCGGCATCAGAAAATTAATCATCCCTGCTGAACTCGGCTATGGTAAAGCGGGTGCCGCGGGCATCATACCACCTGATGCTACCCTTGTATTTGAAATCGAATTATTGGATATCTATGAATTCTAGCAATCATCATGATATCGATTACTACCGGGACTTGTCACAACAAGTCCAGTTCGCTTTACAGGAAGATATTGGCAATGGCGATCTGACTGCTGAATTGATCGGTGCCGAAGTCAAGGCCCAGGCCACAATCATTTGTCGTGAGAGGGCTATCCTGTGTGGTCAAGCCTGGTTCGATGAAACGTTCAGACAGCTCGATAAACAAGTCAGTATTGACTGGCATAATAACGATGGCGATCAGATAGAAGCAGACCAGACAATTTGCACACTTCATGGTTACGCACGACATTTATTAACTGCAGAACGCACCGCACTTAATTTTTTGCAAACATTGTCTGGCACTGCGACGACAGCCAATCGCTATGCCATTGCACTGGAAGGACTCCACACTAGAGTATTGGACACGCGTAAGACCCTGCCCGGTTTAAGACTTGCGCAAAAGTATGCCGTTATGATCGGTGGCTGTCGTAATCACCGCATTGGTTTATATGACGCGATTCTGATCAAGGAAAATCATATATCCGCCTGTGGTTCAATTCTTCAAGCGGTCAACACTGCTCGTTTAAATCATGGTGTTGAAAATATTCTGATCGAAGTTGAAGTAGAAAACTTAGAGCAATTGCAGGAAGCACTTAACGCAGGAGTTGACCGCATTCTGCTGGACAATATGGATGAAGACAGCCTGCATGAAGCAGTTGCATTAAACGCTAATCGGGCTGAATTGGAAGCCTCGGGCAATATATCCTTAAATAATATAAGGAATATAGCCGAAACTGGTGTCGACTATATCTCGATTGGAGCATTAACCAAGCATGTCAGGGCAATCGATTTATCCATGAGAAATGAATTTATCACTGAATAATTAGCCCTGGATTTGCCCAATACGCAAAGTTTGTATAAAGAATGAACAATTCCGCGTATTTTTTATATGAATTTGAACAAATTAGGTTGAACATCTGCTCGTTTGGACGTATATTTTACATTGTAATGATTCACTAAGCTTTTTGAGTCATCCTGTAACACATTTTAACTGCTATGAGATCACAAAAACATGGAAACAAACACTGCTATCGATGCCTTTAAGGGAAGAAGTGAAAGTCTCAGTAGTCGAATTAAAAAAGCCCGTATCAAAGCCGGAATCAGTCAAGCTGAGCTAGCACGCAGAATGGATATTTCTCGCGCCAGTGTCTCCATCTGGGAGTCAGGCGGAAATGTTTCTCAAGATAACATCATCAAGCTCGCAGGCATCCTCAAAGTCACGCCAGAGTGGTTACAATACGATGTCAGTGCACGCCCTGAAGTGGATGTTGAAATGTTGAAAGAATGCCTGGTAAAAACTGAGCATATGTCCAAAAAGCTCGATGTTAATTTAAACCAGGATCAACAGGCCAGATTGGCAGCTTATCTTTATACCGAAGAACTTCGTGGATCAGAACCTGACGAAAAACGAATTTCAGACTTGATACGTATACTGACGTAACAGTCCACCCATACCTGAAAAAAATATTACATTGCCCGATCATTATGTACTGTAATGATCTCAATCAGTCTGTTTGTCTTAGCCGTCTGCTCACAGTTCTTACCCACCGTTTAAATATATCTCACTTGTTATGGAGGTTGTGGTGATGAATTATCAACATACACTGATCGCTGTCGATTTCTCTGCTTCCTGTGAACAAGTAATTAACCGCGGTCTACATATCGCAAAACTCAATAGCTGCCCTGTTTCCTTGATTCATGTCGTCGAATATTTACCGCCAATGGACTTTGGCTACGAGCCGATCATCGTGCCGGACTGGTATAATAATGAACAGGAGATCGTCAGTCAGGCTGAGAAAAGTCTGCAAAAGCTGGCAACCGAACATGATATTGCCACCGAACGTACCCGGGTACTGACGGGGACACCCAAAAATGAAATTCTTAAATTTGCAGAAACGGATGATGTCGATTTAATCGTCATCGGCTCACATGGACGCCATGGTTTCCAGCGTTTGCTGGGGTCAACAGCTTATCCTGTGATTCAAAATGCTCATTGTGATGTACTGGCCATTCGAATTTCTGAAGACTAGCTGATACAACCTGATTAATCTGTCATTGCGAGACGGTTACGCCGAAGCAATCTTTGATGACGTGTCATCTATGTCTAGATTGCTGCACTAAGACCACTTAAATAGAAGTCATAAGGTTTGGCCCGATGCACCGCCAATTGATTCATTTACTTTTGGTTTGAATTAACCGGAGATTCCCTGGCTTATACCAAAGAATGCTTTCTTAGCTTAACCCGAAATTATTTTTTCGGCCCTTTCATTCTTTCCATCTGCTTCATACAGGCTTGCATTTGTGATGCATTGCTTTAAATTAACAGAGTGAAAAATAAAATAGACCAACGTCAGTTAGTGCAGTTGCTGTCGACGCTGCTGGACGCCGATTCAATATTATATAAAACTGAAGACACTCGCCCGTATGAATGCGACGGCCTCTCTGCCTATCGCCAATTACCGCTGTTAGTACTGCTGCCAAAAACTATCGATGAGATTCAGGCGGTCGTTAAAGTGTGCGCTGAGCACGCCATCCCTGTAATCGCAAGAGGTGCCGGAACGGGTTTATCGGGGGGCGCCTTGCCACGCGCAGATGCGGTTTTACTCAGCCTTGCCAGACTGGATCAAATTCTCAAAATCGATATTGAATTGTGTACTGCCACTGTTCAACCGGGCGTACGTAATTTGGCTATTTCCGAAGCCGCTGCCCCTTATGGACTGTACTATGCACCGGATCCTTCGTCCCAAATTGCCTGTAGTATCGGTGGTAATGTTGCTGAAAATTCTGGCGGTGTGCATTGCCTCAAATACGGGCTGACGGTACACAATATCGCACAGCTTAAAATTATTACCATCGATGGTGAACTGCTCACCATTGGTAGTCAGGCGCTGGATGCACCCGGTTATGATCTGCTGGCTGTATTAACTGGTTCTGAAGGCATGCTCGGCATTATTGTTGAGATTACCGTGAAGTTATTGTCCATCCCGGAACGCGCGCAAGTATTACTGGCCGCATTTGATGATGTTGAGCTGGCCGGTCATGCTGTGGGTCAAATCATCGCTGAGGGCATTATCCCGGCAGGCCTGGAAATGATGGATAATCCTGCCATTCGTGCTGCTGAAGACTTTGTCCATGCAGGCTATCCGGTCGACGCTGCCGCTATTTTGCTGTGTGAACTCGATGGTACTAACGAGGAAGTATCAGAACAATTGATGTATGTTTCCAGCCTCATGAAAAAGTGTGGCGCGACGCTCGTTAAAACTGCGCGTGATGAAAGTGAACGACAACAATTCTGGAAAGGGCGTAAAGCTGCTTTTCCTGCCGTAGGAAGGATTGCCCCCGATTACTATTGCATGGACGGCACCATTCCGAGACGACAGTTACCCTGGGTATTAAAACGCATTGCTGAAATGTCAGCAGAGTACCAACTGCCTGTCGCTAATGTTTTTCATGCTGGTGATGGCAATCTCCATCCGTTAATTTTATATGATGCCAACAAGCCCGGTGAGCTGAAAAAAACAGAAGCATTCGGCGGTGAAATACTGCGACTCTGTATTGAAGCGGGCGGAACCATCACCGGTGAACATGGCGTCGGAATGGAGAAAATCGATCAGATGTGCATCCAGTTTTCAGACGATGAGCTACAACAGTTCCATCGGCTTAAACGGGCCTTTGATCCCGCAGAATTATTGAACCCTGGAAAGGCAGTCCCTACCCTGCACCGCTGTGCGGAGTTCGGGGCCATGCATGTACACCAGGGGAAACTCGCTCATCCTGAACTGGAAAGATTTTAATGCCCGATATTAGTTTAGAGTTGCAGCAGAAGGTGCAGCAGGCATGCTCTCAAAAGCAGGCAGTTGCGATTCATGGTAATCACACAAAAGCCTTTCTCGGCAACGCCTGCCAGGCTGAGCCCCTCGATGTCAGCGGGCATCAAGGCATACTGCATTACGAGCCCACTGAATTGGTGATAACAGCGCGCGCCGGAACCTTACTCAGCGACATCGTGAAGACACTGGCTGACAATGGTCAAATGCTGGCATTCGAACCCCCTTCCTACGCTGCCAACGCAACCCTGGGCGGCACCCTGGCCTGTAATTTATCAGGGCCCAGACGACCCTATTGCGGTGCCGCTCGAGATTATATGCTTGGCTGTCGGATTATTAATGGCCAGGGCCAAATTCTGAGCTTTGGTGGTGAAGTCATGAAAAACGTAGCCGGCTATGATGTCTCACGGTTGATGACGGGGGCTTTTGGGACATTGGGAATACTGCTTGAGGTTTCGTTAAAAGTCCTTCCTAAACCTGCTGCCGAGTGGACATTTAAACAAGACATTAATCTTCAACAGGCGATGCAGAATTTGACTCTTTGGCGGCGACAGCCATTACCCATCACTGCCACCTGTCATGATACCGAGTATCTCTACTATCGCCTTTCAGGTACAGAAGGGTCTATCACCCAGGCTCATCACAAAATGGGCGGAGAGCAGATTAAAGAGGGAGACCACTTTTGGGAACGCATCAAAGAACACCGCCATGCTTTTTTTGATACGCAGTCACCGCTATGGCGATTATCCGTGCCTGCTACTGCAAACCTGGCTGACCTCAAAGGTAAAACCTTATTGGAATGGGGCGGCGCTCAACGTTGGCTAGTCAGTCAAATGACACCAGAGAAATTACGTCAAACAGTCAGTGCGGCGGGAGGACATGCGACCTTATACCGTGGCATGCCTGAATACCAACAACGCTTACATCCCCTGGATGCTGCCCTGCAAGCCTTGCACAAACGCATTAAACAGGCATTTGATCCTGACTGTCTGTTAAATCCTGGCAGAATGTTCCCATTGCACTAGTATCTGACCATACATTCATTCAATTTGTAATAACTCGAGTGTCCGGTACGAATACGATGTTAGCTGTTTTAACTCATGAAGCTCGGGGTGACTGGATCTATATATCACGATTTGAGAGTGGATTCCCGCCTACGCGGGAATGACAAAAGAGTTAGCCGAGTTCGGGGCTGGCCTACCAGGATAAATTCTCGCACAGACGGAAATTCACACCCAAACCTTAAAAATAACCGTCATTCCCGCGAAGGCGGGAATCCATTACCCTTTGCCGTTACACCCTTATCTGGCTACTCGTAGGAATCGCACACTCTCTATCAGCATCACCTCTAACTTTGTTATACGGAATAGGTAGTTTGAATTTCAGTTGATCTGAATCAATCTATTCTGTCAGCAAAATTGATAAATTATTCATTGTAGTTAGTGTCAATTGCAATCTCACATGCTGCTTACCCCATTGTCTAACAATGGGGTTCTTTTTTTTCACTCACTAAAATAATCCCGGGGCAGCCAGAATTTGAAGCGCGCTGTTTTTGTCGGATAATGCGTCATACCGTGAGTTAGTATAACGAGAAGACGAATAGAATCTATTCGCTGCGTACTCGAATGATGACATCTATTCCTTCAGTGACCATTCCCGCTGGCAACGAGGGCATACCAGAGACGGTTAACTCATCGGTATTGATGTCAGTCAGCGTTCCGTTATCAATGTTGTAGATATGATGGTGATCAGAAATGTTCGAGTCGTAGAAAACCCGACTCGGATCGACAATCACCTGGCGAACCAGGCCTTTTTTTGCCAGTAGTCCGAGGGTGTTATAAACCGTCGCTTTGGAAACGCTGGGCTGCCTGGAATTGACAGCATCCAAAATTTGTTCAGCGGAAAGATGCTGGGGCCGCTCAAATAAAATTTTAGCAATATCCACCCGTTGCTGAGTTGGCTGAATACCATAGTCAGTTAACAGGTTAATGATGTCAGGCCGCTCAATAGGCCATTGCTGGGTCATCTTCATGACTCTTAGTATATGCCTAACAATTAGACAAAGTCTAATAAAGGCTACTGCCTATTATCGATAAACACATTTATATTAATGATTTATACGGGTTATCGGCACTGATTAGGCTGAATTACCATGATCCTCATATAGTTATTATAGAGAAGAGTTAGCAGAACGCTCATTTGAAAAAAATTAGTGGCCTACCGCGAGAAAGGACTCAGCATCCATAAAAGCCGGTCGGTTATGCAGAATATCAGTTAAAAGCGTCACTGAGGCCAGCCCTAATATAACGCCATTTCGGAAATGACCGCAGTTGTAATAGAGGCCTTCTACATCTTTGTCAGCTCCGATATATGGCATTCCCTCAGGGCTCCCAGGACGAAGTCCTGACCAGTGCTTCTCAATGGGGTACTGAGCCAGTTCAGGAATGAGAGCGATGGCACGCTGCGTCAGTTCTTCTCGGGCAACAGCGGTTGTTGATTTATCAAACCCCACGTACTCCAGCGTACTGCCTATCAATACTCGGCCATCACGTCTGGGTATCAGGTAATGATCCTGCGCCAGCACAGTATGATTGACCACACCAGGCTCAGCCTTAAAGATCAGCATTTGACCGCGTACTGGCTCGACGGCGACATTGACACCGGCATTATTGAGAATGGCCGTACTCCAGGCACCTGCTGTAACAATCACACTATCGGCAGGAATCAGTCTTTTTTCCGTTCTAACTCCGCTGATGCGATGATCAGACTGTTCAAGAGTTAACACAGCCTCATGCTCGGCATAATCAATCTGGTAATGTTCCAGACTACCCTTGAGAGACTTAACCAAACGTGGATTACGGAGCTGGGCTACTTCAGGCAACCAGAACGCCGAGGCTTTTGTCGTTGCTAAACCCGGTTCCAGTTGTTTAATTTCATCAACATGTTTTAGCGCTTGCAAGGTCCAGTGGTATTTTGTTGCCCAATCAACAGCTGCTTGTCGCTCATCAGTGTCCAGTATCAATAACCCTGTCCGTGTCCATTGTGGATCAATGCCGGACTCTTCATGCAAAGCTTCGGCATAGGCTTGATAATGCTGATGGCTGTATAAAGCAAGCTCGGAAATAGCATCAGAATAGCGCCATGGATAAAGGGGAGAGAGAATTCCGCCACCCGCCCAGGAAGACTCGGAACCCAGCGCGCCTTGATCGATCACCAACACCTTCATGCCTTCACGAACCAGCTGGCGAGCCGTCATCATGCCGATCAGGCCGCCACCAACCACGACACAATCATACATGTTCGGTACCTGCTTGACAGGCGAGTTTCCAAGCAATGAGATAAGTACAGGACAAAGCGTTACCGTAAACTGATTAAATTATTGAAGGGCTTTGGGCAGGCTAAACGTCACATTCTCAGGTTTACCCTGATCCTCAATGACCTGGTGAACGCCTATGTCCTGTAAATGAACACGAACCTGATTAACCAGTATCTCTGGTGCTGAAGCACCAGCCGTCAAACCAATCACCTGCTTATCTGTGAACCAATCACGCTGAATATCCTCGACACCATC
>Ga0316205_10005203_pt1 | contig 10907 bp, 8 predicted proteins | sample 3monthpyrite_MG_FD_204941 | JGI IMG/M metagenome (GOLD analysis project Ga0316205, IMG submission 204941) | Microbial mat bacterial communities from mineral coupon in-situ incubated in ocean water Damariscotta River, Maine, United States -... | ecosystem: Environmental > Aquatic > Marine >...
CTAAGTTTAACAGTGGATCTGTTTACTTTGATGGCTATTCAAATTGAACTCAAAATTCTATTTTTTCAAAGATAAATCGCCTGAATTTTTTTATTAGGAGAATAAAATAATGTGGTGTCATTCGTTAAAAAATTTCTCTCTATTTATTGTGTTTTTTGCAGCTTTATATGTACCTATTGCTGGCGCATTTGTTACTTTTGAAAGTGGTCAGGTAAGGCCATTAGCTATGTCTCAGGATGGTAACCGATTATTTGCTGTTAATACACCTGACAATCAACTGGAAGTGTTTGATATAAAGGTGGACGGCTTAGTTCATGTGGCTTCTGTGCCTGTAGGGTTAGAACCGGTTGCTGTTGCAGTAAAAAACAATACTGAAGTATGGGTGGTAAATCATCTTTCTGATTCGATAAGTATTATTGATTTATCTTTGAGTCCTCCACGAGTAAAAGTTACATTAATGGTTGGTGATGAACCACGAGATATTGTATTTGCAGGTAACAGTGGTGATAAGGCTTTTATTTCAACGGCTCATCGAGGGCAAAATTCACCCTATAGTCCTGACCTTATGCCATTTGATGCTGGTGAGGTCGCACGAGAAAGAACTTCGGGTACAGATGTTGGCCGAGCAGATGTTTGGGTGTTTGATGCTGCATCGCATTCTCTAATTACTATTTTAACGCATTTTACTGATACACCCAGAGCTTTAGCAGTGTCGCCAAATGGTAGTACGGTTTATGTAGCAGGTTTTCATACAGGAAATCAGACAACGGCAATAAATGAGGGAGCCATATGTGATGGCTGGGATTCACCTGTTTTCTCCACATGTTTTTTTGGTGCTGAGGGTGGTTTACCACTTCCAAAAACAAACTTTGTAAATGTGCAGGCTCCCGATACGGGGTTAATTGTTAAATATGATGGAACAGCCTGGGTTGACGAATTAAACCGTGACTGGAGTAATCAGGTGAAATTCAATTTACCTGACAGAGATGTTTTTGCCATTGATGCAACCTCTGACATACCATTTGAAAAAAGTAATTTTTCAGGTAAGGGTGTTGGTACCATTTTATATAACATGATAACTAACCCTGTTAGTGGGTTAATCTATGTTTCAAATACTGAAGCGATAAATGAAGTTCGTTTTGAAGGAACACGCGAAAATACTTCACATTCATCTGTGATAGGTCATCAACACGAAACAAGAATTACTATTCTTGACCCCTCTGTGGGCATTGCAACACCACTTCATTTAAATAAGCATATAAATTATGACCTGGTTCCCTCACTTCCAACCGTTAAAGAGAATAGTTTGGCTATTCCTATGGGAATGGCTATATCTTCTAATGGTGCGACATTATATGTAGCCGCATTTGGTTCGTCTAAAATTGGCTTGTTTAATACCAGTGAGCTCGATGATGATAGTTTTGTACCCAATTCGGCAAATCATATAACGGTGACGGGGGGTGGGCCTAGTGGGATGGTTTTAGATGAAGTTAGAAACAAGCTGTATGTATTAACCCGTTTTGATAATTCTATTTCATCCATTGATACTATTAGTAAAGTTGAAACCAGCCATCTTGCTTTACATAACCCTGAGCCTGCCAATGTAGTAGCGGGTAGGCGCTTTTTATATGATGCGAACTTAACCTCCAGTAATGGTGAAGCTGCCTGTGGTAGTTGTCACGTATTTGGTGATTTTGACAGCTTGGCCTGGGACCTTGGTGATCCAGAGGGCTCAGTTATAAATAATCAAAATTTGCCAGGCCCAGTCGGTGGTTTATCAGATTATCACCCAATGAAAGGCCCAATGGCAACTCAGTCATTACGTGGCATGAAAGGGCAGGGACCATTGCACTGGCGTGGTGATAGATCAGCAGCAAATAGTGGTGGAGACCCCATGGACTCAGCCGGTGGTTTTAAAGAGTTTAATGTAGCCTTTGTTGGTTTGTTAGGGCGAGATATTGAGCTAAGCCCGGCTGAAATGGATGCATTTACCAGTTTTATTATGGAGATTACCTATCCACCCAACCCTAATCGACCATTAGACAATGGTAAGACACCAAGCCAGCAAAGGGGGGCTGATATATTTATGAATGATGCAACATTACTTGGAGCATTAACTTGTAATGCCTGTCATGTAATAGATCCGCCAGCAGGTCTTTTTGGTAGTAGTGGTTTAATGAGTACTGAAATGGAAACGCAGGATTTCAAGATTCCACATTTACGCAATATGTATCAAAAAGTAGGTATGTTTGGAATGCCACTTAATGACTCTATTGTTCCGGGTGAAGATATACATAGAGGTGATCAGGTTCGTGGTTTTGGGTTTTTACATGATGGTAGCGTAGATACTTTATTTAGATTTCATGGCACGCCTGTATTTAGTTTTTTAACGGGTGATGCTGGACGTACTGATTTAGAGCAGTTTATGCACGCCATGGATACAAACCTGAAACCTATAGTAGGGCAGCAGGTAACCAGTGCTAACCCTACATCAAATACTAAAGTCGATTTGATGATTCAGCAATCGTCGCAAGGTAATAGTGATTTGATTGTTAAAGCCAATGTCGTTGGTGAGCAACGGGGTTGGGTTCATCTAGCAAGTGGTGGCTTTCAGAGTGATAAAAATTCTGAAGGAGTTATCAGTGAAACTCAGTTGAGATCGGCTTCAGTAGGGCAGATGACGTTTACATCAGTACCATTGGGTTCAGGCTTTCGTATGGGAATAGACCGTGATGAAGATGGTGTTTTCGATGCGGATGATAACTGCCCGGCCAATGCAAATACGACACAGGTTGATGGTGATGGGGATGCAATTGGTGATGCCTGTGATGTGTGTATAACTCACGGTAATGCAGATCAACGTGATAGTAATGGTGATGGTTATGGTAATCGTTGTGATGGTGATTTCGATAATAATGGATTTGTAAATGCTATTGATTTAGGTCGATTCAGGCAAAAATTTGGAACAACTGATGCCGATGGTGATATTAACGGTGATGGATTTGTAAATGCTATTGATTTGGGTATGTTCCGTCAAATGTTTGGTATTCAGGCTGGTCCATCAGCGTTGCATTTATAAATTTTAAGGAGTGATATGTATGAATAGTTTATTACGATTAGCGTTTATAATTTCTTTGTATTCTTTTATACAAGTTGCTATTGCTAACCCCGTTGTCTCTTTGACGCCAGATATAAAAACAGTGAATGTAGGTGATGAATTTAGTGTAGATGTAGTTGTTTCTGATTTACCTGTTACGGAGGGCGGTGGTTTTAATTTGACGTTTGATCCATCAATGGTTCAGGTAACCAGTGTTAGTGTTGATAATAGTGTTTGGACATTTAAAACTCTCCCAGGCGTTATTGATAATGAGACTGGCAAAGTAAGTGATGTAATGTTTGCTCGTTTTGATGGAATATCTGGTGATATCAATATAGCTACAGTGCAATTTGAGGGTGTTGGTAGTGGTGAATTTTTGCTTACATTGGAAGAGTCAAAGCCCAGTCCGTTTGCATCAAATGGCAAAAAACTTACCGTTCAATTTAAAACGGCAACAGTGAATGTTACTGGTATTGCGACACCTGATGTAGCGGCATCAACATCTTCTGGTTCGCTAAATCTAATTTTTATTAGTTTGTTTTTGTTATTAAGTATATTTTGTCGAATAAGATTTTAGTTATAAGTTGTTAACTTACGCGATGTGCTTATGGATAATCTAAATAGAGTATACTAACTCGTGTTGGCCAAAGGTACTCGTTATCAGTAAAGTGAGTGTTAACAGGATATTAATAAATCATTCGAATTAAAATATAGTTTTAAAATATAGTTTTAACGGGAAGCGTTATAATTTATATTGAATTCATTTAATGCACTGTTTAAATCACCTTCAGCAGATATTTTATTGAAAAATATTTCAAAATCCTTAGATGCATCTTCCAGCTTAAAAGACATTTTATTTTTTTTATCTTTTAGAAATAGATTAATATTAAAATCAACTGTATTAATATAATCTTCTGCTGTTGCGTGAGGGGGGAGATCGTCTTCCCCGCCTAATAAAATACCCTCCTTAAATGCTTTCATAATTCCATAGTTTTCACGTTTACTGAAGCTATCTATAGTTTTTTGTTTGTCCCTGGTAAGGTGAACATAAAAAGCATCATCTGCGTATTTATCATCAACTATACCTAGAAACCAGGACAATCGATTATCTGCTTCAATATGGTTAACTGGATAAGCAAAGCGCGCTTTACCACTTAGTGTAGAGAGCGATTCATGAGCAGCTGTATAGTTGGTAATATGCTCACAGGCCTTAATGAAAGTTGTAGAGCCACATCGCCCTGTATTGAGAATGAAGATATTCATATTATATGTTGTTTCTAGTTAGTGCTTCCTGCCAATTTTCAATGTCAAAATTATATTCCATAATAGCATCGGCTATTAATTGTTGATATCTATTAATTACGTCAATTGAGTTTATAATTATATATATTGAAGCGCCTTTTCCAAAATTGTAATTAATATTATTAATAAAATTTTTAAAATTTGATTTTTCTGAGCTTAAATCAGTGTTGTTTGACCACCAGTATTCAGGTTTATTTAATAACTCATTAAGTTTTGAATTTTTAAGTAAAATTTCATTGCGCTTATAGATATATTTTTTCTGCATAGAAGAAACTGTTTTATTAATCGTTTCAAAGATTACAGTGCGAGATATGTTTTTATCTGGATATCCCTGATTTGTAAGTTCAATTATACTGAAAAGCATAACGTCGCCAAAAAACTGGCGTGTGAATTCACCCGATAGATCGATTACTGCATCTTGATGGTCAACCCCGGGTCTAAATTCTGACTGACCGATTGTGCTTACCGTTCGTTTATGAAGCATGGGTAAGTTAGCTGATACAAACTTTTCACCTAACTCTGACTTAAGGAGTCGACCTAAAACGGGGCCAGCCATTCTTAGCTTAAGATTGGCGAAAGGTATAAAGTACTTAAGACAGTCAGGTTTGAATATGTAATTACCCGTATAAATTGTTCTGGCGGGTTTTATGGTGTTAATAATGTCATCATGCTGATAATAGGTTTTTCGGGTAGGGTGTTCACCATCAAAAAAATTTTTAAGTTTGTTAGAAAATCCCATAAAACAGTCGGTGTTGTTATGTGGCTTACTTATAGTGCAATGGTAGTCATGATCACTTTTTGAATCTTTAAAGCCAAATAATTCTGCCATATCATGATAAGACGCATCATCTTTCTGATTTTTAATTTTATCGTGGAATCCACATGCTTTATCAGGTTCTAACTTTGATATTTTATTAATAAAATATATTAAATCCTCCAATAATGTTCCCGCCATCACTGATGGTGAAACGGGCGGATCGCCGACTACTTTTCCGGTAAGTATGTTTATATTATTCTGGCTAAATATAATATCTAAATGGTAAAAATAATTAAGCGCATAAAGCTCTTCGTTTTTACCATTGATGAGTGTGTTTACCTTAAACTCCTGATCGCTATCGATAAAATAAAATAAGGTTTTCTCATGCTTATCTTCCAGTTGTTGCAGTTTGAGATAAGTGATATTTCGGGTTATTGATGCACCTTTGTGATGGAAGTGTTCAGACTCTGCATTTCCTGTTATATTTTGAGTTTTCTGATAATTGATTGAATGCAAGATCTCTTTCTGTTCATCCTGGCCAAAATAAATAACGTTTAAACCCTTTTTGCTGAATGTTTCAGCTAGTTTTTTATTTTCAATTTTATTTTCTAGGTGTTTACTGTCATCGGATATGAGTACTGCTATTTTAGTGAATTGCCCATCTTGTTGGCCACCGTAATTGTATTTTTCACAAAGTGTAAAAATACTACGCAAACAGGCCTGAAGATGTTGTGGTCTGTCAGCCACGGGAATGGCTATTATAAATTTGTGCCGGCTATCGTAAGTACTGTTATTTGCTAATAAGTCCTCTAATTCAATAAATAAATGCTGATAGTCACTTAAAGCATCGCTATCAAACTGTTCATGCCACATGGCCTGCTCGATAGCGGGTATACACTTTTGGTATAGATTTATTAACTCAGTTATATCTTTAATGGAGTCAAACTGAAATAATAATGGTGTGATAGTCTCAATATTTTTATATTTATTGAGTAATTTTTTTAGAATCTTGCAGGTGTTTATGCTGTTGTTCATGCAGCTGCTTCGCTAACGCCTGGATGAGTATGTTGGGAACAGGTCTTTATCGATAATAATTTCTATCAAATTTATTGAGTCATGATAGTCGATGTTTTCAAACAGGCCGTCTAAATCGTCTGCTATCTCAACTTTTTTGTATTTTATACCAAATGATTCGGCTAAGATTTTATAATCAGGATTGATAAAGTCACAATCAATAAAACGTTTTTCATATTGTTGAAATTGATTTTTCCGGATGAGGCCCATGGTGGCATTGTTGAACATAATAACGGTTAGCGGGATGTTGTAGTTAACTGCCGTCATTAACTCCATGCAACACATTTGAAATCCGCCGTCACCTAATACAGCAAGGGTAGGGTGCTTAATAGCAAAGCGTGCTCCGATTGCTGCAGGAATTGCATGGCCTAAAGATGAGATGCCTGAGTTTGAGTAATATCGATTGCCGTTCGAAACATTAAAAAAGTTCTGAGCAAATATAATGTTATCATCGAATACCATCATATCTTCTGAGAAATGACTTTCAAGCTCATCAAAAAACTTTTTGATTAATATGAATCGCTCATTAAAAACGGCGGCATCGCTCTCGGCGGGTATTTCATGTTGAATTTTTGTATATGTTTTTTGCTCGATGGGCTGAGCCTTTAATAAATCGAGAACACCTGCTATCACCTGCTTGATATCGCCAAGTATGGGCAGGTCAGCTTTAAAGACTTTCTCAAGTTGTTCAGGACTGGTGTCTACCTGGATTATCTTTTTGTTGTTGAGTAATTGCTCATCCCACAGGTAACTTGTTCGTTCATTAAATCCTGCGCCGAGAAAAATAAGTAAGTCAGCATCATCAACTATATAGTTTCGCGCTTCGCTATAAGAAGTGACACCGAGGCTACCAAGTGAAAGAGTTGACTGTTCACTGATAACACCTTTGCCTTTTAAGCTGGTCGTGACAGGTATGTTTACAAGTTGACTCAGTTGGTCAATTTCCTTTTGTGCATCAGCTTTGATACAACCATGCCCGGCAATTATAACGGGCTTAACTGAATCCGTTATCAATTGAGTGAAGTCTTCTACTGGTAATGAGTGATTGCGTATAGCGGTGGTATGTCGCTGGGTTATAATGGCATCTAGAATGCTGTCATCAACCATTTCTTTTTGAACGTTGTAGGGAAAGCTTAATAAAACCGGACCCGCACTATCAGATAATAATATTTTAGAAGCCTGATTTAAGACATTTTCCAGATAATCTGTGCGTTCAACTACCCGGTTGTAACGGGTTATGCCTTTGAATAACGCATCCTGATCTATGCTACCGCCTTCACCTGAACTTTCTTGCAGTCCGCCTTTTCCAAAAATATAAGTCGGTGCCTCGCCAGTGATAATAATCACCGGTAATTTGTCTGCATAGGCGTTAGCTATACCCGTAACCAGATTTGTTGCGCCGGGCCCGGCAGTAGTTATGCACGCTGATATTTTGTTGGAAGCGCGAGCACAACCTCCTGCCATAAACGCAGCACCCTGTTCGTGTTTGGCAAGTACGCTCTTAATATTTGAATCATACAGGCTATCGTAGACCGGTAAAATATGGGCACCGGGCATACCAAAGATATACTCAACACCCAAGCGTTCCAAATAACTGACAATAAGGTCACTGACTTTAATTTTCATAATAAGTAACTGATTCTAGCTGATTTTTACGAGTTTAAGAATGATTTTTTATGCCAATTTGTGACTATACTCAGAGTATTAAATTTAAGTAATATGTTTATTCTAAATTAAGCTTAACTGGAGCCTTAAAAGCGATGAAAACCGTTAGTGATATTATGATATCTAATGTTTTTAGTGTTAAAACGTCAGAGAGTATTCATCAGGCCAGAATGATGTTGAAAGATAAGGGTATACGACATTTACCGGTTATTGATGAGGAGGGTGATTACGTAGGCCTGTTAACACAGCGTAGTTTATTGAACCATGCCTTCAATATAGTTGAGAAATTTGGCCTGAGTGGTCTGGAAAAACGCGAGTCACGTACTTCGGTTAGTGAAATAATGACGACCGAGAGCATTACAGTGCCACCTGATGCAGGCCTGATTACTGTCGGTGAGTTATTTATTATTAAAAAGGTAAGTTGTTTACCGGTGGTAGAACACAATCAGTTGCAGGGGATTGTTACATCGGTTGATTTTGTGAAGCTGGCTTTGCACTTATTGAAAGCCTAAGCGACAGCCTCATCTTCAAAACGAATCATTTCTATATGCCACTCCTGATCAGCACAGGCTGTTAGAATTAAGCATGAAGGGCCCCCTCGTGTGCGAGTGGCTCCCGCTGCTCCCGGATTAATGACCCAGGGCTTATGTTCATCATCAACTAGCATCGTGTGGGTGTGCCCATACACAACCACTTTTGCATGGGGGTAAGTGGCACGTAATGAAGTATGATCTGGCTGGTGCATGCCATGTTTATGACCGTGTTCTATTGCAACTGTGCCACCGGGTAATTCAATTTCAGCAATGGCGGGTAAGCCATTTACTACCGCTTTTTCGCTCTCATCCCAAAGACTTTCCACGTCATTATTACCTGTTACTGCGGTTACATTTGAGCAAAGTTCGTGTAACTGTTCGAGTACATGAGCACCACAAATATCACCCGCATGAATAACCTGGTCGCATGACTTAATGACATTGATCACGTCCTGGCTAATAACACTATGTGTATCTGAAATGATCGCTACTTTGCGAGTACTAGTACTGGGGGGAGTCATGTTTTGTTATCTATGTTATTTAATAATAAAAAGCCGCCGAAAGAGTCGGCGGCTAAAAGTGACCTTGTTTCCTAGGTTTTAATAATAGTCTTATGTTATGTAAAAGAAATCCCCCGAATGGAGCAAATAATCAGAAGGATTTGTAACAAAGCTTATTATTATTTAGTAGATGATTCAGTCATCTAAAGCCGCTTTTCTGGCATCTTCTGTCTTTTGATTGTGTTTATCAATTTCAACTTCTTTACGATAAGCTAAAACATCTTTGCGCTCTTCAGTGCGTTTGTCGTAAGCACCTTCACGTTCTTTAATGGCCATCTCACCAAATAAAACCTGTTTCATTAGTGTGAAACCAAATTTCATTAATTCAATGTCGTCTTTTTCAAAAGAGGCAAACTCTGCGTCAGTAACGGTATACATTTTCTTGAAGCTGTCGCTTAATACAAAACGGCGGAAACGATCTACATCATAGCTAGCCATAAAAAATAATTGCAAGCTCATGTCAGAAGGCGCACCAATGGTGGGGCCAGTTGATTTTTTCTTAAGTATGATGCGATACCAGTCACGATTAAGCTCATCAAACTCTTCTACTACCTGTTCTTTACGGTAATCAGCAATGGTGATTTCACGGTCTTCATCATGGCCTTTGCAATGAGGTTCTTTAACCATTAAGAAATGGCGTTCATCTTCACTTTTACCCAGTGCGCGCATAGAGAGTAAACCAGATGGATAATAACGACAGGCAGTTGGTCGATCTTCATATACAGAACAGCCTTCTTCTTTCATAAATAAGCAGGCGCCGTCATTAGTGGTGCGCAATTTAATGCCGGGTATTCCGTGTGCATCAATTTCAAATGGAACGGTGTAGTTTTTTAAGAATTCAGATGAATCAATACCAAGGTGTTTTTTCATGCGAATAATATCGTAGGGTGCTAATGAAACGTCTGCACGTGAACAGCATTCGTTCCAGCATGAAATATCTTTATGACAACGGAATTTAATCGTGTCTTCTAGCTCAAGGCGAGTAGGCTCAATTGGACTATTATGGGGTAATTCGAATGTATTTTCGCTCATGTTTCTTGCTCTAAATGCGTGTTCAATAATAAGTTTGTATAGTCAACATATATTATGCTAAATCCCTGAATGTAAAGAGGTTATTGCAGAATAAGTGATGACCTAACGGTAATTCGGATACGTATTATATTCTATTTTACTACAGCTTTCTTGATATAGATGAACAATGTGATGGGCTGGAGGTTTATTGTTCTGTTATGGCTCGTAATCATCGGGGATAGACTGCGCCGACTTCCAATATTTATGGGTGTTCTGTTCCCTAAACCCATACCACCAAATGCAGACAGTGTCTTTCTCTCACCCATAAAAAAACGGGCTCCCCATGCCTATTAAGCACGAGGAGCCCGTCTCTTAATCTAACAATTCAAATAAAGCTTATTTGAAAAGTTTAGACTTATCTACCAAGTCAACGTGTCCACGTTTGAAACAAGTGAACTTTCCAGTTTCTTTGTCGTAGATAGAGTTTACGAAGCAATGCCAGTTTTCTTCATCAACGAAGTTCTTATCCGTACGATAGTAGAAACCAGGGTAACGAGATTCCTGACGGAATTCGATGTGCTTAAGATGTGCTTCAGCAGTAATGATGCGGTGATAGTTTTCCCAAGCACGAAGTAATTCGTGAAGGTCTTTAGCACGCATCTTCTGAGCATCTTCTTTTAGCATGTCGATTTTTTCGCCAGCTACTTTCATCATCTCTGCATTAGTGTTGTAGTAAGTTGCAACACCCGCTACATATTCGTCCATGATTTTCTGTAGACGGAACTGAAGCATTTTAGGAGTGATGTAGTTAGGGTTAACATCAATAGCAGTTGAGTAATCTTTAAACTCAAGGAAGTTTTTAGCAGGCTTAACGATAGCTGCAACTAAGTCATCAACTGAAGTATCTA
>Ga0316205_10005204_pt1 | contig 10906 bp, 13 predicted proteins | sample 3monthpyrite_MG_FD_204941 | JGI IMG/M metagenome (GOLD analysis project Ga0316205, IMG submission 204941) | Microbial mat bacterial communities from mineral coupon in-situ incubated in ocean water Damariscotta River, Maine, United States -... | ecosystem: Environmental > Aquatic > Marine >...
CACCTTGTGCTTCTGCCATTACTTTTGTAATCGCCGCCGTCAGTGTTGTCTTACCATGATCGACGTGACCAATTGTGCCCACGTTGACATGCGGTTTATTTCGTTCAAATTTTTCCTTGGACATGACGCAATCGCTCCACTACTTATGTTTATTCTCGCCGGTAACATCGTGAAACCGACACTGATTGTTACAACAAAAAACCTTTATCACTCCATGCACTGACCTTTATAATTACTCGGTCGTGATGCTGGAGCCCATACCCAGATTTGAACTGGGGGCCTCTTCCTTACCAAGGAAGTGCTCTACCCCTGAGCTATATGGGCATAACCTTCAATATCTGTCGCGCTGTACTGCTTTCTTCTTGCGCGCCAAGTTAATGGAGCGGGTGAAGGGAATCGAACCCTCGTATTCAGATTGGAAATCTGAAGTTCTACCATTAAACTACACCCGCAAAATCTTACTTTCGGCCGGGTATCAGCTCCTAATGTTTGTCGAACCTACCTTTATATTACTTATAGGCGGTTCTCATCTGCCCCTTTGTAGGAACAGGAATACTACAAATTACCTACAATCTGCAGCTCCACTATGGTGGAGGGGGGTGGATTCGAACCACCGAAGGCGGAGCCGTCAGATTTACAATCTGATCCCTTTGGCCACTCGGGAACCCCTCCAAAAATTAAGCGGCTCATTCTGCTGGAGAATCAAGCCCTTGTCAATGCGCAGAGCGCCGAAAACCGCGCCAGAATTGACATTCCGACGAATTGCTTCGCTTTTGAGCAAAATAAGGGGCTGTCACTAGACAGCCCCTTGATATTGGTGCCGGCACCACGAATCGAACGCGGGACCTACTGATTACAAGTCAGTTGCTCTACCAACTGAGCTATGCCGGCCTTATGCCCTACTGCATTGAGCGCGGCATTGTAATGTAAACTGAACCACGATGCTATGCCGAAAAGTGAGTTATTTAAGAATTATTTCAAACAAGGGCGTTTTTTCATCGAAACTTCGTCATATTGAGTTCGAAATGCCTCGACAACACTTTCTGGTAACGGCGGACTATTTGGGCTGGAAAAATCAAGCCAAAATCCACTTACTTCCCTAAAAGACTGCTCCAAAATGGGGTTTAAGCCTAATGCCTTCATTCGAGTCTGGTGCTGCTCGGCTCCGTCATGCGTACCGAAAAAGCCTAGCGAGATAGCATTTCTTCGTTTTCCATTTGAAATAATAAGGAAATCCTTAATCCCCCTTTCCTTGAGGATCTCGATTACCTTACGTGCCTCACTGCGACTAGGTAACGGTGGGATGAACACCCAAAAACCATTCACTTCGCGGCGAACCTCAGATTTATACTCAGATGCCACATCCAGTTCAGTTAACCTAGAAGATGCTGATTTTACTGCTTTTTCATTCAAAAATGGGCCTATTGAGTAACAAGATAACTCAAGAAAAACAGCTCGCGTGGGTGGTTTCTCGATTTTTTCTTGCTCAGTATTATTTTGAATTGTTGGTGGCGAGTTCAGCATCGCTACGCTGGGGGCTATCTCTGTCTTTTGTAATACCGTTTCACTCAATAATTCGAGAGGCGGCATATTAGTCGATATTTCAGCAACCATCGCATCCTGTTGACTTGATTGTTGGGTTATCCAATAAAATAACAGCGCATTCACGGCCAACAAAAGCCCGATAACAATTCTCATTGATTGCTATCCCTCATCGCATAAACCGCCAGCCCTTCCAACACCAATAAATCCTGATGCTCAACCTTGGCAGAAAGCAAAGGCAGTACATCTTCCGCATCACCACCGGTAATAATGCACGTTAACTCCGCGCCCAATTCTTTATTCATGTCGCCAATGATCCGCTCTATAAAAGCAACTATCGAGTAATGACAGCCGACATCAACCGCTGTACGGGTATTGTTGGCGAATAACATTCCAGGGACTTCTTCAGTGGCTTCAGTTTGATTAATGCCCTTGGTGTCGGCATAAAGTGAATCTCGCATCATTTTCATGCCGGGTAAAATCAAGCCGCCTAAATGCTGCCCTGTGTCACTAACTGCATCAACAGTTATAGCCGAACCGCAATCAATCACTGCTCGAGGGCCTGAGCCACCCGCATTGGCAGCCAGAAGGCCTAACCAGCGATCAACACCCATTTGCGAGTGGTCACTATAAGCATTTACCACATCGCCAGAACGTCGCTGCGTTGACGCAACCAACATTTGACAACCCCACTGCCGATGAATCCAATCCTGTAAAGTATTCTGTAATGCTTCGCCAGCCACATTTGATAACCAGACGTGATCTGGTTTAGGTAATTCTTTCCATGCTTGATCAAGTGTAGATATTAAGTCCTCACCCGCGTGGAGGAACTCACCCGCATCTTGAAGAACGGGCAAACCCTTCTGCGTACGCTTCAACCAACTAGATTCAAGCCATGCCCATTTAACAAAACTGTTACCAACATCAATCAGTAAAATCATGTGTAATTCATTTTTAGTTAATTTTGATTTGAATGATTATCCGCTACGCAGACTCACTTCACCACAGGTAAATCTCTGTTGCTGCCCGTTTTCAGACAATAATAAAGCACCTGACTCATCTATATCCGCAAAGTACCCAGAAACTTCGCTGCCATCCATCATGTGCAAGGTGACGGGTAATTGATGATGAATATTAAGCACGCGCCACTGCGTTAAATACGCATTAAGCTCAGCCTTCGAGCAGGCAACGCAAGCATGAAACAACTCATCAATTAATGCCGCGGCTAATTGGTTTCGTGAAATTGAATTGCAGTGCTGAAGATCGATCCAGGGCTGGGTAATCGTCTGCGCTTGCTCAAGCGGCACTTTTAAATTTAGGCCAACACCGATCACAAGTTCACTAGGCCCGCCCGATTCACCGCGCATCTCAATCAAAATGCCACCGAGTTTTTTATTTTGGCACATTATGTCATTGGGCCACTTAAGTCCTAGTTCAGTAACACCAAATCGCTCTAAGGCGCGGACGACCGCCACACCACAGATCAAGCTAAAACTGCTCATCGCAGTGATGTCCAACTCAAATCGCCAACCCATCGATAATGTTAAGTTGGTTGCAAAGGGGGCTAACCAGTCCCGCCCACGGCGACCACGCCCTGCATGCTGGCGCTCTGCCAAACAAACCACCGCATGCCGCTGTTGGGCTTTTAATAACCATACATTGGTCGAATCAACATCGAATAAAATATCCAACGACTGCAAGTGTGCTTGAGTTTGCTGACTTAGTGCTGAATGAATCTGCTGGTTATCCAATAATTCCAGTGGTTCAGCGAGTCGATAGCCCCGCCCATGCACGGCATGAATATCAATATCTAAATCGCGTAATTGTTTCAAGGCTTTCCAGACTGCACTTCGTGTAACGTTAAGCTTTTCACCTAAGGCATTTCCAGAATGGAATTGGCCGTCTGCAAGAATATCAATGAGTGCGTGTTGTAGTGACATTTGCTAAGTTTAACATCTATATCAATGAATATAAGTTGTTCGAAAATAAAATGAGCACAACAACATCATCGCTTTCATTGCCCGCACCGGCCAGCTACTTCCCCGTGATCGATAATCAATATTCAACTCGAGCTGGCTTGACTAAGCTTGGCCATGACTTTGGTAATGGCCAACAAGATGCACACTTGTTCCAATTTGATAATCAATTTTCAGAATACCGAAATAATAAGTTACAAGTTAGAGAAGAGGCCCTACATGAACATGTGTGTGCAGAGGCTACGTCTGAATCTCAATTAGCCGTCGCGGCTCGTTTTATTCTAGAAGCTTTATGCCATGAACACCCTAATTACTTTTGCTTGGATAACATGACGCTTAACTGCGCACTCACTCAAGATAAATTACAACTTAAGGATGATTACAGCCTAGCTAACAACGTTGACTATAAAAATTTATTTGATGCTCTAGCTTTGCAGGTACAAGAAGATATTTGCCTGATGCAAGTTGATGGCTCAACTTCAAATTTAATAGCAGCACACCTGTGTGCGCCTAACCATTGGTCTGCCAGAGATAAGTTGGGCATGGACATGTTCGCTTTGCATGATTCAGTGCCTGAGTTTTTAAAGGAAAACCGAGAACCGAACCAGCTCATGAAGGGTTTGTATAATAAGTCACAAGCCTATGTTCGATTTGCTTGGGGGATCACTGAACAGCCTATCCTTAATCAGCACCCAAATCTGACAACGAAACATCCCGCCCCATCAAATAACAAAGTCTGGATGCGCATCGAGCGACAAGTGATCAGCCCTATCCCCAAGACCAAGATGATTTTATTCACCATCCGAACTTATTTTAGAGATTGTGACTCGTTAGAAAAACAACAACGATTCGGTTTAATCAGTGCTATTAACTCAATGAGTGATGACACCCTTAATTATAAAAATATTAACAAGACTAAAATTTTGGAAAAATTAAATTAAGTAGACTGACGACAGGTGGTAGACGTTGGGTACTGTGCCAGAGTTCGCGCTGTCAGGTAAACAATTTCGACGCATTGGTGCAGCGCAGCGAACCTCTAAGGAGGAATTGTTTACCTGACAGCGCGAACCCACTACACCAAGTCGCCAGCAGTTAGTGACTCCATGATGGCTGCTCAAAGAATCTCTTCGAGCTTCATTATGAGTACCCTAACCTCTTCCAGAGGTTCAGGGCAATCGGAACGACCGAAGGGAGATCCCCTGAGCCAGCAGCTAATGTCTGGCAGCAGGCTGCGTTACTATGACAAGTACCGCTGGTATACTTTCAAATTCTTCCGCAACCGATCTCGCTGCTGCTGCCACGGATTGCCCCAATTCAAACCGGCCTTCATTAACCCCGCACACAACTTCAACTCACCTTCAATATCATCAAGGTGCACAAACTCCGGGGCTGGACCACAAGGATTAAGACAATCCATACCACCTTCATAACCTTCGTTATGATAATTCCCAAGTGGTAATGAAATACCAATCGTTTTAATTCCCCACGCCGTCATCGCAGTTGCTTCACATGAGCCACCATCCATCACTCGACGTTGGAATTTATTTGCTAGTAACTTTAAAGCGAGATCAGATAAGACTTTTAAGCCATCTGGATCAAAAACAGTTCGCCAATCACCTAATCGAACCACGGGGCCTTTACCAATAATCGCACCGGGTAAGGTTCGTGATGCTTCTAAACTCACCGCAACCACTGGACGAACTGCAGCGTTTAACCAGCCTAACTCAAGATGCGCGACTGCACCGACAAACCCGACTTCCTCACCACGCGTTAGCAATCCAATAAACGCTGGCAGCTTGGCATTTTTAGGTTTATTTCGCATTAGCTTAGCGGTTTCAATTATCGCAAATACACCGCCCAGATCATCAGCAGCCCTAGTATAAATCCGCTTGCCACTTGACCAAACAGGCTTACGAAAATCAAAACCACCAAATAATTTAGTTGCAGATATTTTTTTATCTTTGTTTACAGACGCTTCTATAACCACTTCGGATGTATCGATAGCGCGTTTATCTTTTCGTAAAACTGATTTTCTAATAATGCCATTAATTAAAAATCCCTCATCGGAGGCAAGCCACACTTTACTGCCATTGATGTGTTTTTTGGGTGTTCCGCCAAACCATTTAACGGATAAGCGCGTAGGACTCAACCAACGAATACCATGAAAACCGGGGTGATCCATGTGAGCAATAAAAACTCTTACGGGTTCTTTACTGCGTTGACTTAATATTTTTTTATAGGATTTTTCTGTTGCTGCACCCACAACAATATTGCCATGTGGATCAAAGAAGTAAGCGATGCCTGAGGATTGTAATTGTCGTTCAACTTCTTTGACTACGAGCATTTCCCGAAATGGCGCTGTGGGACAAGCCAATAATTGTTGAAGACGCTTTAACTGCGCTGGCTTCATTTAGGATTAACCCGCTTTTTTTACCGAAAGAATATTTTCCCAAGCATTCTCTAATCTGTCGGCCGGTATTGCTGGCCGTAGAAAATGGCTTAATTGATCATGCACTTCATCTACCATATAAACGTCTTCTGGCTTGTCGTTCTCGAATGAGCCTCGGTGGGTAAAAATGATATGACCAATAACGGGTATATCCCCAGCAATCGCCTGCACCGCATGAATTCGTGCGGGTAACTCTAATAACGGGTTAGCAAACTTGTGGCTTCTCACACCAATCATTTGCGTCCACTCATTTATATTTTCACCGCCAAATAATCGCCCAACATAATCTCGAATGTCTAAAACGACCAAACCACCATCTGTTAGTAACAAACAATCAATCCATATCTGCCCATCAACACTATCCGGTAATAAAATATTGCGCAGAGACTTGTGCGACAAGTCATTAATCAACTTATTTATTTGGCGCTTGTGTTGGTTGCGCCGATAGTGACGCACAAAGAACATTACAATTATAATTGCAACCAAGGCCGCAATAGCCGTAAGTGTAATTATTTGCTTATCCATGACTTACTCTAAAATATCATTCCATTAAAAATTTACGCTTGGCGCAACGCATTTGCGATAACGTCTAATCTTTCCTTGGCAGCATTCATATCATGCCCTTGTTCAGTACAATCATGCACTAATGTTTCTGCATCGTTGTACAACAGCGTTATTTGATCTGCTTCAAACAACTGCAGTCCTGCTTCAAGCTCTTCCAAATCAGCGGATAGCATCGTTGCCGCTAAATTATCAGGGTTAATTAATGATTCAGGGTTTAACATATCGACCACTAGTGGGACTTTCATTAACCCTGTGTGCATTGCTCGTGCTTCTGTTTCTTGCTGCAACTCTGAAAGTGCTTTTGGATCATCACCCGCACCGCGCTTAACTGCCTTCATGACTACGGAAATTAACTTTGTTAAGGATTCTTGGGCACTGTTATTGTCACCCGGAAGACAAGCCGCTAATTCATAAAGCCTATCAGCTTCTTCTTTCAGTTTTAAAATAACATCGCTTTGCACGTTTTCAGCAAGTTGGCTCGCGGAATCAAATAATTTCTGAAATGCTTTAGTAAAGGTTGCTAGTTGAGCTAAGTCTTCATCCTGAATTTTTTTCAGGTCTGATGCAGTGATTGTTCTCTGCTGCTCAGAAAAAAGAGGATTATTATATTGCCGCTGTAACTGTCTCTCGCGGCTACCGGGCAAAGCACTAAATGGAAGCGTCATAAATATTCTTTAAAGTAATTTAATATATCTGCGATTAAGCAAATTCAGTGTCTAACTTTTCCATCAATTCAAAATGACGAAGAAATGGTCCCGCCATATTTGGATTCCGAATCATCTGCCGGTAATCTCCAGCCAAAAACTGTAACTTACCAGATGAAACGGCTACGCCTAATTTGTTAAAACCAAATCCCTTGGTCAACCATTCCTCCCAAGCATCCATGTTAGCGCGTATGTCCCAGTCAATGGTCTGACTTTTAAAATCACCGGCGTATATGATTGCACCATCTTTTACTTCAACTATGCCAACAGGCATGTCATCACGCGTAAAGCCAAAACCGATTACAGCGGTGAAGTTTGCTTCTGATAATTTTTCAATCATTTCTTTGTCAGCATTCCAGAGCTTTGCAAATGCTTGCATCCATGTGTCAGAGAATATTTTAGCCATGATTTTTCCTTATAAATATGAGAAAACTGCTTTCTCATTATTAACTTCGTAATACTTTACCAGAAATTAACCACATCTATAAGGAAATGCGCGATCACTAGTGGTAATAAATTACGTAAACGAAGATATAACACACAGGCGACGATGCCAAAGATCGTTGTAGATACGACTTCTGGCAGGCCATTTTCCCAATGAACCGCACCGAATAATGCAGAAGATATAACCACATAGACTATCGACTTATTGAATTTAATAGAAGAGGAATAAACCAGACGCCAGATTAAGCCACGAAAGAATATCTCTTCAAAAACCGCGGCGGTGATAGCGAAATAAACAATTGTCACATAACGCAAATTGCCCTCAGGCACTATACCACCATAACTAAAAACATTTGTCGGCGCGTCAATGAAGCGCCAAGCTAACCAGCCAAATGCAAAATAATAGATGCTTAGTATAAAGGTTGATAAAAATGACCAATTAATCACTTCTCGGCGTTTGTAAGGCGTGTTTAAATTCACTAAACCATAATCATGCAGGCTAATGCCGTAATATCGATAGATGTAAAATAAGATCATCGATGGCAGCGCTATCCAACCCAGAGCATCAACTAACCAGAATAACCATGGCGACGTCTCTGCCAATGTTCTGTTGTACACCCCATTTATCATGCAAAAGATGAAGAATGGCGCTATCACCAAACTTACTCGAACCCTATAATTTGAATAAACGTCGCTCATTTAATGTCATTACAACCGACTCGCGGCCCTCGCTAAATTGTATAAGCCTAACTGCGTGTTAATGACCTACTCCAATGAAATGTTTATTATTATTCATATATCTAGCATAGTTGTCTTATGAAGCACTAGTTATTAAATGGTTTTTAATACCCTAGAAGCGTTGTCAGGTTTGAATATTAGAAATACCTAATATATACTGCCACGCAATTATTGGTCTGTTTTGGAGTATTTTAAGGATGATTATCAACGAAATTGATGTCAGTGAACTTGCTGCACTTATGGGCGATAATGCGAATAACATCCAAATTGTTGATGTACGCCAGCCACAAGAAGTTGCTGCCGGCGCCATTGCGGGCGTCGAAAACATTCCTATGGTTAGTATTCCATTGCGCGCGAATGAAATCAGTGATGACAAACAAGTGGTACTGGTTTGTCGAAGTGGCGCTCGTTCAGGACAATGCACCGCTTGGCTAATGCAAAACGGTAAGAACAATGTTTACAATTTGCGTGGCGGTATGATTGCGTGGGCAAGCAGCGGATTGCAGATTCAATTGCAACAGACGGCCTAAGCATTATGTTGCGCTGGCTCAAAAATCTTTTTGGCCCCTCTGCTTCCAACAAGCATATTGAGTCCTGTTCTCGAGCCGTGCTGGTTTTTATGCGCAGTGTTAAAAATCATGTTGACCAGCGTGATTTCATGATCCCAAACCACCATACCTTTTTTTATTGTTATGCCTACGGTGCCATTACCGTAGAGGCTGCAAAATATAATCTCAATGAAACTGAACGATTTGCTGCGCTATTACTATTATTCCCCAACCTTTCTGACATGTCCCCAGATGAAATTAGCGCCTTGATGAATCGCTGTGTTAACTTTCTGGATGACAAGGAAGGTCAACAGTATCAACAAGATGGCGCTGAGCACTACACCCGCTGGTGTAACGCAGATGCGGGCGTTACTGACATACTAGGCAAGTTATTTGCTCTGCGTGAACAAGAGTTAAGTAAGGCTAACCGCGCTATCATCTATCCCTGATGGGTTATTATTCCCCACTACGCGAACTGCTCTAATACAGAAAGTTAATCGAGGTGGGAAATATGGCTAGGCAAATACAGATGCCAATCGTGGATGAGGACAGTGTTCGTAAGGTTGCTGCCCTAGCTGCCAAGCAAGCATATTCTATCCCCGTTATTTCCGATCAAGAAAAATCTGAACTCAAACAACGCATCAAGGATCAGCTCATCGCCAAAGACGCGGTGCTCGTTGCCCATTACTATGTCGATGCCGATATCCAAGCCCTTGCTGAAGAAACCGGCGGCTATGTTTCCGACTCACTCGACATGGCGCGTTTTGGTAACGAACATTCTGCCAGCACACTGGTTGTTGCCGGTGTCCGTTTCATGGGTGAAACAGCCAAAATTCTTAACCCAGAAAAACGCATCATCATGCCCGAGCTTGCCGCTGAGTGTTCATTGGACATGAACTGTCCCATTGATGAGTTCGGTGCCTTTTGTGATGCTCACCCTGATTACACAGTTGTGGTTTATGCCAACACCAGTGCAGCCGTAAAAGCACGCGCTGATTGGATGGTGACCTCAGGCATTGCTGTTGATGTCATTAATCACCTTGTCGAACGCGGCGAAAAAATCATTTGGGCACCTGATCGTCATCTTGGTAGTTACATCAAAAAATTATCCGGTGCCGATATTTTACTCTGGCAAGGTAGCTGCATTGTGCATGATGAATTTCGTGCTAAAGAACTTGCCAAAATGAAATTGCAATATCCTGATGCGGCTGTATTGGTTCATCCTGAATCGCCTGCGGCCGTCGTTGATCTTGCGGATGTTGTTAGTTCAACAACCGGACTCATTAAAGCCGCAGCTGAAATGGATAACCCACGTTTCATCGTTGCCACTGACAACGGCATTTTCTATAAAATGAAACAAGCGGCACCCGACAAAATATTTATTGAAGCACCCAGTGGTGGTGACGGCGCCACTTGTCAAAGTTGTGCACATTGTCCCTGGATGGCAATGAATAACCTGCGCAACCTTGCCGAAGTGCTCGAGAACGGTGGCAATGAAATTCATATCGAACCCGCTATACAAGCTAAGGCTATTAAACCCATACAACGTTTATTAGATTTTGCTGCGCAACAAAAAAAATAATCCTTAATTGCTTTCTGAGGCTTCAAGCTTCATTTGCTCTGATGTGGTATGTCGAACATCCTTACCCTTTACAAAGTAAATAACATATTCACATATATTGGCCGAGCGATCACCAATACGTTCAAGCGCACGCGCCGCCCACAACACATCAAGCGCCCAAGGGATCGAGCGCGGATCTTCCATCATGTAAGTAATTAATTCGCGCGTAATACTTTCGTATTGCTTATCAATTTTTTTATCATCTAACCAGGTTTTACTCGCGGCATCGACATCCATGCGTGCAAAAGCATCCAGTGCGCCGTGTAGCATCTGCCTAACCAATTCAGCCATCGCTTCGATGCTGCCAAAATGCCTAGAGG
>Ga0316205_10005205_pt1 | contig 10905 bp, 11 predicted proteins | sample 3monthpyrite_MG_FD_204941 | JGI IMG/M metagenome (GOLD analysis project Ga0316205, IMG submission 204941) | Microbial mat bacterial communities from mineral coupon in-situ incubated in ocean water Damariscotta River, Maine, United States -... | ecosystem: Environmental > Aquatic > Marine >...
CAAGTATACGACAATAATTTAAATGGTGTTATTAATTTTTTAAAAAGAAAGCTTATTTTTGCCTCTCAGACGAGTAAAACTTATGTTACAACGCATACAAACACTTTATTTATTGCTTTCGGCATTAGCCTTGGGGGCTTTATACCTATGGTTTCCTGTTGTGACTGATGCTGCCGGTGTTGTTGTCGTAGAAAAAAACGAACCCCTCTTGTTAGGATTAATGGCTGGTTCGGTTTTGCTTACGCTTGTTTCTATCTTTAATTTCAAAAAACGTCAGTTACAATTTGTGCTGAATCGTTTGAATATCATATTAAACTTTGTATTACTGGGAGTTTTCGTTTATCGATCTCTAAGCATATCCGGAGGGACTTTGGTCTCGGAGAAGGGTATTGGGGTGCTAATTCCTATCATTTCTATCGTTTTTTTAGTGTTGGCCAATAAAGCCATCAAAAGGGACGAGGACCTCGTAAAATCTGTAGATCGATTGCGCTAAAACTGTACTTAGTATTATTAGTGCGAAACCCTCAAAACATGCCAATTTTGAGGGTTTTTTTTATTCTTTTTTGACTGTTGAACCTACCGTTCAAATTCAATTACTTCCAGATTTTTAATCTCTTTGCCATCAATTTCAAACCGAAGCATTGTTCGGGCTTTGTGGAAACCGTGCTTCCCAATGGCGCCGGGGTTCATATGAAGTAACTTTAACTTTTTGTCATTCATTACTTTAAGTATGTGGGAGTGTCCGCATATAAACAACCGCGGTGGATGCTCACGAATAGCGTCTCGAATGCGTTGATTATACCTTCCTGGATAGCCTCCAATATGAGTGATCCACACAGCAACCCCCTCACACATAAAACGTAGATCCAAAGGGAATTCACTACGAGCCTCAGCATTATCAATATTGCCGTAAACTGCTCTCAGTGGTTTTAGCTTTTTAATGGCATCCGTGACCTCTAAGTTGCCAATGTCACCGGCATGCCACACCTCGTCTGCCTTTGCAACATGTTTCAGAATGGCGTCGTCCAAATAACTGTGCGTATCGCTTAGAAGAAGAATTTTGGTCACTAGAAATTTTTTGGAATTTATGCCGTGCTAAGGTAGCGGTTATTCAAATAATTTGTGACTCTTTTTTCAATCGTTACTGTCGATGTATTTAAGAATAGATTAACCTTGACCTATAGCATCGATTTTGTATTTTTGTTTTTTAATACTGAACTCATACTTGCGATATTTTATTGAAATAGCTTATAACGGAAAAAACTATCACGGATGGCAAATTCAGCCCGACGCGATCAGTGTTCAGGAGGTGTTGGAAGAGGCGATGTCCACTATTTTTCAGAATAAAATGAAAGTGATAGGAGCTGGTAGAACGGACACCGGCGTACATGCTCGACAATTATTTGCCCATTTCGATAGCGATGAGATTGAGGATATTGAAGATCGCTTGTTTCGAATTAACTGTTTACTTCCCAAGGACATTTCAGTAAATAGAATAGTTCCTGTAGCCCATGATGCTCATGCCCGTTTTGATGCGGTGGAAAGGTCCTATGAATACTTGATAACTAAGGTTAAAGACCCCTTTCAGATAGACTTTATGTATTTAATTCATAAAAAGCTTGATGTAGATCGCATGAATGAGGCAGCAAAGATTTTATTGGAGTATCAAGATTTTCAATGCTTCTCCCGAAATAAAACCGGGGTAAAAACGTATCATTGTGATATCAAAGAAGCCGTTTGGAAGATGCAAGGGAATGAGCTAACCTTCACCATTGTTGCGGATCGTTTTCTGCGTAATATGGTTCGAGCTATTGTGGGTACTTTGCTGGAAATTGGTTTGAAGAAAATAGACTTGGACGATTTTCACGCTATTATACAAAGCAAGGACCGAAGCAATGCAAAGACATCGGCGCCGGCGCACGGATTGTACTTGACCAAAGTGACGTATCCGTACCAAATTAATACAAAATAACGGTCAAATACCTTAACAAGAAAGTAAGAGTAGCATTCAATTATGGCATCATCTGGAAAGGCATTCGATTTTAATCTCTTTAAGCGTTTGTTGGCTTACACCAATAAATATCGCGGTACTTTCTATTTTGTAGGTTTTGCAGCAATTGCCATGGCTGCATTGGGAGTTTTGACCCCTATTTTATTGCAAATTACCATTGACGACGCCATTTTATTGCGCGATTGGGAAGGACTCGTTTTTTACGTCTCTCTTATGATAGGTGTACTGCTATTGGAGGTATTGTTTCAATTCAGTTTTATTTATTATGCCAATTGGCTAGGCCAACATGTGATTCGTGATATAAGAGTGAAGCTGTTCAAATTGATGCTTAGCTTTAAGATGAAATATTTCGATAAGAGCGCCGTAGGAAGACTTACCACAAGAGCCGTGAATGATATTGAAACCATTTCTAGCATTTTTAGTCAAGGCTTATTTATGATCATCAGTGACTTACTAAAGATGTTCGTAATTGCGGGTGTAATGCTTTTTCAAAGTTGGCAATTGGCTCTAATCGTCTTCACTATAATGCCTTTTCTGCTATATGCCACGCGGGTTTTTCAAAGGGCCATGAAAAGTGCTTTCGAAGAAGTTAGAAATCAGGTAGCTAATCTCAATTCGTTTGTTCAGGAACGTATTACAGGGATGAAAATAGTACAAGTGTTTGCTCAGGAAGATGCCGAATATAAAGCCTTTGAAGAAATTAATAATAAACACAAGAAGGCTTGGATTAAGACAGTTTGGTACAATTCTATCTTTTTTCCTATTGCTGAAATGTCCTCCTCTGTTGCCATAGGACTGGTTGTTTGGTATGGAGGACTCAATGCCTCACCCGACGGACCCATAACGCTCGGGCTCATCACTGGTTTTATTACCTTGGCACAAATGCTATTTCGTCCGCTACGACAAATAGCCGATAAATTCAATACGCTTCAAATGGGGATGGTGGCAGCGAATCGGGTTTTTGAGATTTTAGATACCTCCTCTCATATTGTCGATGAAGGGACGATCGATTTGGATCAAGTAAAAGGTGCTATCGATTTTAAGGATGTGCATTTTGGTTATAATCTCGATGAGGAAGTGATCAAAGGAATTTCCTTTGGCGTCGCCCCTGGTCAAACCGTTGCGTTGGTTGGTGCCACTGGAGCCGGAAAGTCGACCATTATAAATTTACTTTCCAGATTCTACGAAATCAATAGTGGAGATATATTAATTGATGGAACTTCTATAAAAGATTTTAGACTGGCCTCATTGCGCGACCATATTGCTGTGGTATTGCAAGATGTCTTTTTGTTTGCAGATACGGTTTTTGCAAACATCACTTTAGGAGATACTTCCATTACAGAAGAAGAAGTGATTGCTGCGGCCAAGGAAATTGGCGTGCATGCATTTATAACTTCGCTGCCGGGAGGCTATCAATACAATGTGAAGGAAAGAGGAACTATGTTGTCTTCAGGACAACGGCAACTCATTGCTTTTTTGCGGGCCTATGTAAGCAAGCCAAGTGTTTTGGTTTTGGACGAAGCTACTTCCTCAGTCGATTCCTATTCCGAAGAAATGATTCAAAACGCAACCGATTTAATTACGCAGGGACGTACTTCCATTGTCATCGCACACCGATTAGCGACTATAAAAAAGGCAGACCAAATTCTTGTGATGGATGCCGGTAAAATTGTAGAAAAGGGAACCCATCAAGAATTACTTCAGAAAGAAAATGGTTTCTATAAAAATCTTTACGAAGTCCAATTTATGGCCGAAGAGGCTATATAACTGATCCCTCGCGCTGCTTTTTGAGCTTCTAAGACTTCAGGAAAGAAGCCGTGTTTTAGCATAAGATAGGTGACAATGACTGTAAAAATAATTCCAAGAACAAATAGGATAAATAGAAACAGCATGGTCTTGAGAATGATACCTCCAAGGTCTAATCCGAACAAACGCTTTAGACAATATGCCGAGTAGAACAACATGATGGGTATAAACCCTAAGGAAATAAGACCAAAATCCATTCCGTCGATAAAAGCTAAAGGAATAATGATAAAGAACTGTGCCAATGCGAGTTGAGCCGTGATATACATGAAAATGACCAGATGCTCAGTGTAATTGTATTTTTTATTTTTCAGAAAAACCAAACGAGAAAATAACGCATAAAATGGAAGATATAGCATCATTAACAAGGATTGGTATTCTTGTGTAAACTCTAGATTATTTTTATTGAATTCTTCAGTGCCTGGCTGTGCAAGTGATGACATATTCATCATTTCGGGAAAATATTTGTTCAGAACAAATAATAGCAATCCTGCCGCCGTAATGGCTATTGCGAAGTAGCTAACCGCATTGACATATTTTTTACGCGTTCCATTTATATAGCTTCCAATGACATCTTCTGGGCGCCGAAACATGTCCAGAAAAGTTTGAAGAAATTTGTTGTCGTAGTTGAGGAACTGCTCCGTAAAGTGTTCGAAAAGATTCTTTATCGTGAGACGGTTTCTTATTACTTTCGCACCACAAGAGTTGCAATAATCGTCGTTTTCTTTCAATGCCAAAGCACAGTTTTTACACTCCATAAGCACTTAAAAAGTTAGGTCTTTTTCTAATTGGGCTTTTAATTCATCGGTTCCATCAAACAGTACAAAATCACCTTCTTTTAAATAAGATATTTGTCCATTTTCTTCGGAAACGACCAGGCAAACAGCATCGGTTTTTTCCGTAATACCCAGTGCTGCTCTGTGTCGCAGTCCAAATCTTAGCGGAATATTTTTATCGTTAGAAACAGGGAGAATGACCCTTGTCGCGGTAATCACATTGTCTTCAATAAGCATAGCCCCGTCATGCAATGGACTATTCTTATAAAAAATACTTTCAATAATGGGTTGGTTCACTTCAGCTTGCATGGTATCCCCACTGCTTTTTACAAACTCCAAATTGTTATTCCGTTTAATTACAATAAGGGCTCCGGTATGCGATTTCCCCATGCGGATGCAGGAATCAATAATCGCACTTATGTTGGTTGTGCTTTCTGTGTCGGCTAGGATATTCAGTTTTTTAAGCATACGTTTTCGGGCCGAAAAATTGGTAGACCCAATCATCAATAGGAATTTGCGTATTTCTTGCTGAAATACAACCACCAAGGCAACCATTCCAACACCTAGAAAACCACCTAAGATCTTGCTCAAAAGCAACATATCCATAAGGACAGTAAGTCGCCATATCCCGTAGATAATCACGATACCCACAAAGATATTGATGGCTACCGTACCCTTTACCAATTTGTAGAGGTAATACATTAATGCGGCGACGAGCACTACATCTACGATGTCTATGATTCTTATTTCTGAAAAATCAAGTAGTTCCAAAGGTCTGCAGGTTTTTGTAAATGTAATCGATTTTTTTAAAATTAACTGCTCTCTCTAAGCTTTCCAACTAGGTTAATGCACTCCATCGCTTCTTTCACATCATGAACGCGTAGCACCGAGGCTCCTTTTGAAAGTGCGATACCATGAAGTGCGGTAGTGCCATTCAATGCTTCTTCTGGAGTGATGCCTAGCGTTTTATAAATCATTGATTTCCTTGAAATACCCACTAAAAATGGAAGGTCTAATTGTTTGAATAACTCTAAATTTCGTAGCAAAGTAAAACTTTGAGTTCGCGTTTTTGAAAACCCAAAACCTGGATCGGCAATAATATCGTTTATTCCGGCTTTTCGGGCGAATGCAATTCTTTCTGAGAAATAACGCAAAACTTCTGTGATCAAGTTGTCATAGTTGGTCTGCGTAGTCATGGTTTGCGGAGTGCCTTTCATATGCATCATGATATAGGGAACTTGTAATTGAGCCACAGTGGGAATCATATTGGGATCCATAAGTCCTGCAGAAATATCGTTCACTAGAGCTGCGCCTCTCTCTACGGCCTTTTTTGCCACCTCACTTCTGAAAGTATCTATAGAAATATAAACTTCAGGAAATTCTTTTATCAAGGCTTCAATGGCTGAGAGCACTCTGCTTAGCTCATCAGTTTCAGAAACATGATCGGCACCGGGTCGTGAACTATAACCACCAATATCAAGAAAAGTGGCTCCTTCAGAAAGCATTTTATCGGCTTGATGTAGCACAGCGTCGTTCGTTTGCATTTTACTGCTGGCATAAAAAGAATCTGGAGTCACGTTAATAATACCCATAACCTTAGGCGTTGCGAGATCAACGAGCGTATCATTACAATTGAGGGTGTACAATTTTTTAAATTGATTTATTTAAGCGAAATTTACGCAAAATCTTACACATTACTATGCCGAAGACTTCCGAACAATATAATAGCGTAATTGAAACATGCAGGACGTTGTTTATCAATAAAATGAAAGACTATGGAAGCGCCTGGCGCATTCTGAGACTTCCTTCTTTGACGGATCAAATTTTTATCAAAGCACAACGTATTAGAGGTCTTCAGCAAAACGCCGAACGCAAAGTAGATGAGGGTGAAATGAGTGAATTTATTGGCATCATCAATTATTCGGTGATGGCTTTGATTCAATTAGAAAGGGGTGTGGTAGAGCAACCCGACCTTTCGTTGGAAGTAGCCACGCAGTTGTATGATGAAAAGGTTGCGGTGACTAAGCAGTTGATGATGGATAAAAACCACGATTATGGCGAGGCTTGGAGAGATATGCGTGTAAGTAGTTTGACCGATTTGATTCTTCAGAAATTATTGCGCGTCAAGCAAATTGAAGACAATAAAGGAAAAACATTGGTGAGTGAAGGCATTGATGCGAATTATCAAGATATGATTAATTACGCCGTATTTGCGATGATTCATTTAGAAGAGGCCACTAATTAAGGCCTTCTTTTCGTTAGTAAAATTAAAACATTAGTTATGAGAATACTTGTTGGAGTTATTAGAATATTCGTAGGGATATTTTTCATCATAAGTGGAATGGTTAAGCTGGTGGACCCGATGGGGTTTTCATTTAAGCTTCAGGATTATTTTGCGGCAGAAGTACTCAACTTAGAGTTTTTAATCCCATTCTCCTTAGGGTTGTCGGTTGTCATTCTCATTTTTGAAGTACTCTTAGGAGTGATGCTTATTTTAGGTTACGCCAAAAAGTTCACCTTGTTCAGTCTGCTAATAATGATGGTGTTTTTTACCTTTTTGACGCTCTATTCATCGGTAACAGGAGCAGTGACAGATTGTGGATGCTTTGGTAGTGCTTTGGCAATAGATCCATTTGTTTCCTTTCTGAAAGATGTAGTGCTATTGATCATGATATTGATTTTATACTTCGGAAGAAAACACATCCAACCATTCTTTAGCAAGATGATGAGAAGTATACTTGTGTTTGTTTGCGTAATTGGTTGTATGTGGTTGGCGTATCATGTGCTGATGCATTTACCAATTATTGATTTTAGGGCGTATCACGTTGGAGCGAACATTCAAGAAGGGATGACCGTCCCTGACGACGCGCCGCCTCCAATTATTGAATACCATTGGGAGTACGAAATAAACGGTAAAAAGGAGGTTATTGTCAATACTACTGGTCAAGATCCAAAGCCAGAAGGCGGAACGCGTACGGGAGTAGAGACGAGTTTCAAAAGAGAGCCATACGAGCCACCTATTCATGATTTTTCTATCGAACGAGACGATGAAGATCACACTGAAAGATTCCTACAAGAGGAACATCTCATTGTAGTGATTGCTTATAATCTTGATAATACAGAGTTAGCTGGATATCCTAGTGTAAAAGCTAAAACCAATGAAGCCCTTAAAAATGGATATAAAGTGATTGGTTTATCTGCCTCGAGTACTGCAGAGACCGAAGTTTTGGCAAAAGAACTGGGACTTAATTTTAAGTTTTATTTCTGTGATATGACTGCCCTGAAGACAATCGTTAGAAGTACACCGGGAATATTGAAATTAGAAAAAGGGACCATCGTTCAAAAATTACATTGGAATGATATTGATCAATTGGAATTAGAAACCTTAGAAGGTGCCATGCCCAACTTAGATTTCAATTTAAAAAGACAATTGGACAGCATCGGGGTACTCGACCAAAAGTATCGAAATTTAATGCAGACAGACTCTGAAGAATCACGTGCTGCAATGGCGAAGGCGGCAGGGTTTGAAGAAGACGATTATTCCATAGGTTCCCTTTGGGATAAGCAAAGCGCTATTGATCAATCGAATATGATTTTTATCGCCAAAGTTTTTGACAGCAAAGGGTATCCTGGCACTTCGGTAGTCGGTGAGAAAAGTAGTAGTGCGGCTTGGTTCGTTTTACAACACAATATGGACGAAATTCCTAAATACTTTCCACTTATTAAAAAAGCAGGAGAGGATGGGGAACTTTCCATGAGATCGGTGGCAATGATGGAAGATCGCTTTTTAATGAGTCAAGATAAACCGCAGATTTACGGAACTCAAGGCTCAAGCCGAGATGGAATGGGTGGTTTTATCTGGCCCATCGAGAATCCTGAAACGGTAAACGAACGAAGAGCAGAAGTTGGTTATACTACAACTATTGAAGAGTATTCGAAGCTTCTATACGGTCCCGATTTTGAGTACAAAGTACTTACCATGGATGATATAAATAAGTAAACGTGTGATTGGATATGTGCTTCAAAAAATAGGGTATGCTATACTAACGTTGTTTGGAGTAGTCACGGTCATATTTTTACTGTTCAACATTTTGCCCGGAGATCCGGCGCGGATGATGTTGGGTCAAAATGAAAATGCCGAGCAACTTGCGATTGTAAAAAAGAAATACGGTTTTGATAAACCAGCTTCTCTACAATATGCTTATTATTTGAATGATCTATCTCCATTATCCTTTCACAGCAATACCGAGAGTGACTATACATTTCTTTCGGACAATAAATACCGTTTTACCCGCCTATTCTCTATTCAAAATACGACCACTGTTTTAAAAATGCCCTACCTGCGAGAATCTTTTCAGAAAGGTGGAAAAAAAGTGAGTCAAGTTATTGCCGAAACATTACCCAATACAGTCGTTTTAGCAGTTTCAGCCATTGTGATCGCTATTTTAATTGGAGTGTTTCTAGGTATTATATCGGTTTTATTTAAAGATGGCTGGATCGATAAATTGATCCAATTAGTAAGCACCCTTGGGATGAGTGTCCCATCCTTTTTTAGCGCCATTATTTTTGCATGGCTTTTCGGATATGTGTTGAATGAATATACGCATCTCAATATGACAGGAAGTCTCTATGAAGTGGATGATTTTGGAGAAGGGAAATACCTTCAATGGAAAAACTTGATATTACCTGCCATCGTTTTGGGAATACGCCCGCTGGCGGTAATTAGTCAATTAATGCGAAATTCTCTTTTGGAAGTTCTAAATCAGGATTACATTCGTACAGCAAAGGCTAAAGGCTTGTCATTTGCTGCCATTATTAGAAAACATGCCTTAAAGAATTCCTTGAATCCTGTAGTTACTGCGGTTTCGGGTTGGTTCGCGTCCATGTTAGCAGGTGCTGTATTCGTGGAGTACATTTTTGGCTGGAACGGACTAGGGAAAGAAATAGTGGATGCTCTTAACACCTTGGATCTCCCAATTATTATGGGAGCCGTACTCATTATAGCCACGCTATTTATACTAATTAATATTTTGGTCGACTTAATTTATGGTTGGCTAGACCCCAAAATAAGAACATAAAAGAACATCAATCAACTATCAAAAAATAGATAAAATGAGAAAGAAAATTGTAGCTGGGAACTGGAAAATGAATTGCGATATAGCCCAAACTTATGAGTTGCTGGATCAGTTAATAGAAAAAGATCTATCCTCTAAGGTGGATGTCATGGTGGCACCTCCGTTTACCAATTTGCAGAGTGCTAATCAAGTACTGCTGGATACAGATATTATAGTTGCTGCCCAAGATATGCATCAGGCAAGAAGTGGTGCTTTCACTGGAGAAATTTCGGCTACCATGTTGAAAAGCGTAGGAGTGAGCACTGTAATCTTAGGGCATAGCGAACGCCGAGCCATGTTTTGGGAAACCAATGAAATACTGGCCGCTAAAGTGGATACCGCTTTAGAAAATGATATGACCGTAATTTTCTGCTTTGGAGAGGAGTTGGACGACAGAGCTACTGGAGAACATTTTAACGTAGTGAAAAAACAGCTGCTAGAAGGACTTTACCACATTACTGAAGCTAGTTGGAGTAATATCATTTTGGCCTACGAGCCAGTCTGGGCCATTGGAACAGGGGAGACGGCTAGTCCAGATCAAGCTCAGGAAATGCATGCGTTTATTCGCGGCACTATTGTGGATCACTACAGTAAATCCATAGCCGATAAAGTTTCTATCCTTTACGGAGGGAGCGTTAAACCGGGTAATGCGCAGGAGATCTTTGGGAAGCCCGATGTTGATGGAGGATTAATTGGTGGAGCCGCATTAAAAGCAGAGGATTTCGCTGCAATTGTAAATGCGTTTAGTTAAAAAGCATGTCACAAATTTATATTGAATACGATTTTAAGGTGCAACCATTTCAACCCGGAACTGAAATTCTGATTGCTGAATTAGGCCAGGCAGGATTTGAAAGTTTTGTGGAAAATGAAGAAGGTGTAAAAGCCTATATTCAGAAGGACGAATGGAATGCGGGGATTTTGGATGAGATTTATATTTTATCTTCTTCAGAATTCCAGATAACCCATGCTCACAAGGAAATCGAACAAATTAATTGGAATGAGGAGTGGGAAAAGAATTTCGAACCCATTGTAGTAAGTGATCTTTGCGCTGTTCGAGCACCGTTTCATACCCCCTATGAGGTGAAGTACGAAATTGTGATAGAACCCAAAATGTCTTTTGGTACGGGGCATCATGAAACCACTTTTATGATGCTGACCTATTTGTTGGGAAATGAATTTGAAAATAAGACGGTGTTGGATA
>Ga0316205_10005207_pt1 | contig 10901 bp, 8 predicted proteins | sample 3monthpyrite_MG_FD_204941 | JGI IMG/M metagenome (GOLD analysis project Ga0316205, IMG submission 204941) | Microbial mat bacterial communities from mineral coupon in-situ incubated in ocean water Damariscotta River, Maine, United States -... | ecosystem: Environmental > Aquatic > Marine >...
GTTCCACCATATTTTCTTGTTATACTATTATCAGCCTGAGAAAAAACTTCGAAAATGTCATTGAGTTTTTCTCTTGCAATTCCAATTCCGCTGTCTCTTATTCTAAACTCTATAGTTGATATACGATCATTCAATATCTTATGATGAACTGCGAGCTCTACTCTACCTTTTGCTGTAAATTTTATAGCATTATTAATGAGGTTCGTTAGAATCTGATTTAACCTATATGGATCGCCATATAATGCTTTTGGAATATTTGAATCTATGGTATAGTGAAACGCTATATCTTTGTGATCGGCCAGCATTTTTTGAGAATAGTATAGGCTTTCAATCAATTCATTTAAGTTAAAACCAAGTTTCTCAAGTTCAAGTTTTCCGGATTCAATTTTTGACAAATCAAGAATATCATTTATTAAAACTATCAAATTAGAGGATGAGGTTGATATAGCATTAAGATATTTAGCCTGTTCGCTATTGATTTCTGTTTGCCTCAATAACTTTGACATCCCAACAATAGCATTCATTGGTGTCCGAATTTCATGACTCATGTTAGCCAAAAATGCTTCTTTTGCTTTTGAAGAAGCTTCGGCTTCAATTTTTGCAGATTTTAAGTCCTCTCTGATTTTTCTTACTTCTGTAATATCTCTGGCGATGGCAAGAACACCATCATATTCTCCATCTTTATAAATTAATTGAACTTTCTGTCCAACCCATATCTCTCTGTCCCATTTATTTTTGAGTGGGAATTCCATATACGTTGATTCAACCTCATCACGTACTTGTTTTATATAATATGCACCCATTCTTTTTTTAAAATGATCTTCTACAACATCTATATAACGCATGTTGTATACCTCGTCCTCTGTAAATCCGGATATTTCAAACCCAATAGGATTTACGTAAGTAAAGTATCCTTCTTTATTTATTCGATAAATAATATCGGGAGCAGTTTCGACTAATGTCTTATATGCTTGGCGACTATAACGAAGAGCTGTTTCAGCTTCTTTACGCCTTTCTATCTCAAGTGCAATAAACTCAGCAACATTAACAAGATTATTTGAATCCCAATTCTCATCGTCAATATGAAGTTTATCCAGACTCATTCGCAATGTTGCTATAACCTGAGTTTGGAGTTCTAGTTCACTGCTCAATCGTTGATTAGACGCTTGGAGTTCTTCGGAACTCAAATCCATTGCTCTTTCTAGCAATTCACGATCACTATCATGGTGCCCATAGGATTGACTAATTGCTTGAAATAGTGGGATTAATCCTGGAGGTAATTTATCTACGGATCCAACATACTTCCTTATCTGCCGAAGTAATAGCTTATTATTTAAGGGGTTCAAATCAGCCAATAATTTCTGTTCTATTTTTCTGAGTAAGTTGTTAAAGTCATAGTTTGATTGTGCAAATCACACATTGCGCCGGTTGTTGTTGGTGCTAACTCGCCATAGGAATAAAACCCACAGTAGAAAGCATTATCACCAAAAATTTCTTCAACAGCTTCAATTTCTTCTTCTATTCTTTGATCCAGAACTAATTTTCTACCCACACAACTTATTAATAATACCAACTCTGGATTTACCGGTTCGTTTTGGAAGTTAAAACCATCAATAGCTGCTTGAGAAGCTCCATCAATCAATCGATCAAAATTTGATTTCATAAAACGAACTTTTGATCCTTCCGGCACATCACCTGCAAAGGTCATAGATTGATTTGTTTCATCAACTGATAGAATAGTTCGTACAAGGGCAGGCGAATCTTCATCTAATCGCATACTTAATGGAAACAACAAAGCTGATCCAGGTAACTCATCCGCTTTTGGTCCTAGATATTTCTTATAAAGAGAAAGTGCATTCTGATCATCTACCTCAAAAAGTACATTGCCTTCCGATTTAGTTACAGTTCTATGAGGGCCAAATTCATCCCATCCGCCATGGGTACCAAAGCCAATTTTTAAATCACTTCCATGAAAACCGATACCCACTATATTTCCTTCTTTAAGATCATCATTTAATCCTACAACGGTTCCCAAAAAATCCGCTCCGTCACCAGCTAGACCACCTGTTACCGGTATTTCAGCAGTAAGGACTTGATTTGTACCTTTTACTAATTCCGAACCGTTTACTAATTGTCCGTCTGAAATGATAAGAGCATGTTTTAGGCTATCGTTTTTTAACTGATTAGCTAGTGCCTTTCCTGCTTCAAAACTGGAATCATAATCTTTAATATTTACGATCATTGGGCTGATATTAGCTTTTTCGAAGCTTATAGCCGTTGATACAATCGTATCGTCCTGAACATTTAATCCTGCAATTTCGCCTGCCGTGCTACAAGTAACAATATCAGCATTGGGGAATTTATCACGTAACTTTGCATAAGTGTTTAAAGTCTTAACCAAATCTTTTGCTCCAAAAGCTAACACTAAATCACAATCATCTGCTATAAAATGATCTGTACTATTTTTAGTTATCCAGCCAGTTTCATTCTTATAAATTTCTTGCTTTATTTGCATCAATACCTTGAATTATTTCCATTAATGTTGAAATGAAACCAAATATTGAACCTAATACCATTAAAATATCTGAAGCATTAGGCACTGATTCCGGTGTAATTACAGCAATATCAATGCAAAAGAAGAATTCTAAGCGTTTTTCAATGTTCGTTAATGAGGTATTTCTAATCGGAGTTTCTGATAATTGCGTACAAAACTTAAATTTAAAGAAAGGCGATGTCTTAGATCAGGCGTTACTTGATAAGATTTTTGAGTATGAGGCACGTTGGAAAGTTAAAAATTTTTTTATCCGACTACTTAGTCAAAGAGATCATGCATCTTTAGAATTAAAACAAAAAGCCAAAATCAAAGGATATCCATCAGAATTAGTAGACGTTGTTATTAAAGAATTGAATGAGAAAGGATTTATCAACAATGCTGAATTCGCAAAAAATTTCGCTCATGACAAGTTTGAATTCAATAATTGGGGACCGCAGAAAATTAGCCTCGAACTTAAAAGAAAAGGATTGAACAGCCATGCTATCACGTCCGCGATTGCACATCTATCTAATGATGAAATTTCTAGTAAAATGGAAAGACTTATCAAAAAAAACAGTGCTCGCTTTTACAGAGTGGATACATTTAAGAGAAAGAAAAAAATATTCGATTTTCTATTCAGAAAAGGATATACCAGTGATCAAATAATGTCATCTATGGATATACTACTCGGCTATTTCGATGATTAGTTATTTAATAAGTATCATCTTTTTTGTTGAAGTGAATGATCCGGCAACCATTTTATAAATATATAATCCACTCGCAAAATTTGAAGCATCCCAATTAATTGAATATTTACCCGGTGCCTTTTTTGCTTGAACAAAAGTTGCAACCTCGATACCAATTGAATTATAAATTTTTATTTCTACATCTGATATTTCTGCTACTGAGAAATTAATGTTTGTTGATGGATTGAATGGATTTGGGTAGTTCTGATCTAAACTAAATTTTTCCGGGTGGTCTGGTATAAGTTCATCAGAAACTTCAATAAATACTTCAGTCGTATCACTATCATAATTATTCTCTGGCGATGGATCTACTTCATTCATAGATACATAGGCAGAATTTATGACTTCACCTTTGGCGTTAGTTTCAACAGAAATGAACATAATTACAGAATCGCCGGGTAGGATTTCTTCTACATAGGCAATAACTATATTTTCTGATACTGAAATTTGACCATGTGTGAAGGTTGTATCAGTTAATATTAAATTCGCATTTAATGTATCTGTAATTTCAATTCCTGTAGCCGGAATGGCACCAATATTTTTAGCTGTTATTGTATACCTCCATTTTGGGATAACATCAGTACCGACAATAGTTTCTAAGCTATCTGTTTTGGTAAGAATTAGATCCGGTACATTTTCAGCAATAGCAGTAAGTGGAACAAAAAAGCATTGTGAAAACTCGGAAGAACCTACTTCATTTTTCTGTGTAATTGCTGTTAAATAAAGCGATTTGTAATCTTCAAATTCAGCTTCTGATTCAGAATCATCCATATTTAAAGCAATTACTGCAACCCCCTGATCATTTAATTCAACAGGAAACGATCCAAGAAAATAATTGCCTTCCCCAAATCCACTTTCATCACATGCTTCACTTATATAGAAACTAATTCCATAATCATTTGAAACTTGTGTTGTGCTAATTATTCTGGCATTGACCTCAATTTCTTCCGTCACTTCGTTATAATTTGCGTCGTCAATAATTGGGAAATTCAGAAATCCATTTGGTCCGGCATCAACATCAGCTGTATCGTTTTCGGTTACGCCATCATTGCCTAGATCAATACCTAAATTAATGTTATTACTAAAGTGATTAACCCCAACATATACCTCAGAATCTCCATTTACCAGTAACCCGTTTTCACCATTATTCCCAATTTCATTTATATAATCCGTTGATTCAGTTCCTAGAAAGATATTTTTACCGGCATCCACTCTGATACCGTTCGCTTTGTTTCCTAAACTGTCGGCGTCTCTATCATAGCCAATAAAATTCCCTAAAATATAAATTGAATCAGTTTCTATCTCATTCCCTGTATTCAAATCAGTGATAAATATACCATCAAACTCATTACCGGAAATTACATTCTCAAAATCTGAACCGTATTCATCACCGATGTAAATATTGCTTGCTTCATTGATATAAATACCTCCTTCAAGATTGGGCTCCTCGCCATTATCGAAATCTCCAATACTGTTATTTCGAATAAAAATACCTTCTTTAATTCCATCAACTTGGCCAATTATTTCCACACCATATCGGCCGTTGCTCGATATAAAATTTCGATCATTGTCATTTGGCAATCCTAAAAAAATGTCATCAGAATTTTGAATTACAATTCCTGACCCATCATTCATTGCAAATTCTGTTTCACTTAAATCAACACCTATTCCATTTCCAGTGATTGTAAACCTGTAATTTTTGCCAAAAAGTTTTATTCCATTTCCATCGTTTCCCATGATCACATTGTCAGTGACCTCATTATCTGTACTATTTAATAAAAAACGAATTCCATCATCGCCATTTCCAAGATCATCTTCGGCATCACTATTTGTACCAATATAATTTCGTGATATCGTGTTATAATCAGAGTAGACTAATAAACCAACAATACCATTCGCAGAAATGATATTCCGATCAGAATCATCAAATGTAGAACCAATTGTTGTAGAATCTCCACGTAATTCGATTCCGAATCTTTGATTTCCAATTGGGTTATTTCCTGTAATATCAGTACCAATCCTATTACCTTTTATTTCAGCGGAATGACCATTTAGAGAAATTCCATTGTAATTCGCTGAAATAATATTGTATTCGATACTAGCATGATTATTATCTAAGTAGATACCACTATTTAAATTTCCAATGCCCTGACTCCCATTCTTATCAACACCGATCTTATTCTCGTAAATTTGAATATCAGTTTCAGTTGAATCAACAAATGATGTTACACCGGAGAAAATTCCAAATTGACCATTCCCGGAAATAACATTGCCTTTTTCAGTCTCAACAGGACCAATAAGAATGTTTGCAACATCTATTAAAGAGATACCACTTCCACTGTTACCAAGTCCTTTTACACCACCTGAATCCGTGCCTATATAGTTGTTTTCAATAATTGTAAAACTATTACTTCCATATACCTCTATCCCCGCAAATAGATTTCCTGAAATTGTATTATTTCTTATTTCATTACTTGTTGGTGAATCACTTTGTATCTCAATTCCATCCCGATGATTCCCTAAAACAGAATCTCCATCGGCAGTTAATCCAATTATATTACTATCAATTATATTATCAGAACTACTAATTATAATTCCATCTCCATGATTAGCTGAAATTATATTTCTAAAAATTATAGTGTTGCTGCCTTCAATACTTAAACCTGCCTGAGTATTTCCAAAATCTTTTAATACTTCTTCGGTTGTCCCAACTTCATTAAAATTTAGTTCACACCAATTTCCTATAATTGATATTCCAATACCATTACCACCAATTTTATTGAATTCAAGCTTAATGTTATTTCTATGTATTTCAATCCCATTTCCTGTATTACCAATTGATTTATTTGCAGCTTTACTTAGCCCGATTCGATTTACTTCAAATCTGGATTCGAAATTTTCACTCTCTACCCCTTCAATTACCACGCCATTCCAATCATTGCCTGAAATCGTATTATCATCTATGAAAAAAGCCCCATTGGAAATCAAAATTCCATGAGAAGCATTAGAAAGTTTGTTCGTACCGGAAGAATCTAAACCAATAATATTACCTTCTATTCCAACATTCATAGAATCAGAATATGGATTAAATCGAATTCCATGTCCGAAATTTCCGGATATCACACTATTTTTAATTTCATTGTAGTCACCTCGTATATAAACCGCTGGTGTGTTTTGAGGAACAAACTGATCACCATTTGGTTCTGCACTGACTCCATCTGCTGTTCCTATAAAAACACTGTCTATCGTTGCGGAGTTGCCGGCTAAACGTAATGCACCAAGAGAAAAATTAACTAAAGAGACATTATGAATTTTGGAAAAGTCTGCACCAATTCTAATTACGATACCTTCAGAAATTTCACCAGCAATTGATCCTCCGTCTATAATTATTCTTGTAGTAATGGAGTTTCGTCCATTAATTTCAATCGGATAAATTAAAAGTGGTAGAGATCCGGTTAGGCTAATTCTTTCTACACCTAAAAAAGAAATAAAATCTTTACCAGGAGTTAAATTTGCATTTTCAATAGCAGAACGTAATGTTTTAGGTTCAAATATATTATCCTCAATATCAGAATCAGACTCATCTCCGGAATTTGTAACAATAAATGTTGATTGAGCATTACTTAGTGAATGAAAACACAATACCCCTAGTAGACAGATTAGTACCCTCATGATGTTCCCCGAATTATTTTTGTGAACTAAAAAGTAATTATCAATGAATTGTTGAACAAATAATTTTTGAAGAAGCACTAAATCACTACTTTAGCTCAACTTTCGTATCTATGAAAAATATTACATTAGAAAAAATTGTTCGCTTTGGCATTGGGGTAACAGCTCTAGGTGTTATTGGTTTAATTCTGTACAACTACAATACTCTTGTAGCCTATCTTATCTTGGCGATAATATTAAGCTACATTTTGGATCCATTTGTTAATCGCCTACAGCGCATGGGTTTTAATAGAACGTTAGGTATTACGCTTACTTTATCTGCCGTAATTTTATTGCTCGTATATATTTCTACCAATGTATTCCCTCTATTTATCGGTGAAATGCTTGAGCTGACTGAAAACCTCAATATTGAAAATATTGAACTAATTGCTGCTGATGTTGAAGCACGATTAACTGCCGACTATAGTTTTATACCTGCAGGTTTTCTTGAAAATAATGTCACTCAAATAGCCACCGAATTATTTGATTTGGGAAAACTTTCTAATGTATTAAGCGATGCCGTAGGACTTTTCACCAATATATTTTCTGCAGTATTAGTAGTTCCATTTGCTGCATTTTTCTTTTTAAAAGATGGAAGTAGAATCCGCCGAGATGTTTTGAGATTAGTACCGAATAAATACTTTGAAACAACACTAACTCTTATTGATAAAATTGAAAAACGGCTCGGCTTATATTTTCGGAGTGTCTTAGCCCAAAGTTTTATTGTAGCCCTATCTTCTTGGACTACTTTGAGCATTGCCGGTCTTGAAAACTCACTATCAGTCGGAATATCTGTTGGCGTTGCGAATACTATCCCCTACTTCGGGCCACTAATAGGCTATGTCTTGTCAATTATTGTTTCCATAATTGAGACCGGTGATTTTTCGTTGGTTTTAGCATGTATGCTTGCAATTTTAGCGGTGCAATTACTTGATAATCTCATATTACAACCCTTTCTTTTCTCACGCTCAGCTGATATGCATCCGGTAGCAATTCTATTTATTATCTTAGTTGGAGCAGAAACCGCCGGAATACTTGGCATGCTAATAGCCATTCCTATTGCAACTGTAATAAAAATCACTATCAATCAAATTTCCTGGAGCTTTAATAATTATCAAGTCTTTAGGCTCGAACATACTACAGGTTCAATCGATAGTGGGTAGCTTTAGTCTTCAAAAGTATAACTGTACACCCCTTTGTTGGTGCCAAAGTACAGCACTTCATTGCCGTTTTCTAGTACAGAGACCATATCGTTTACCCGAATTTGAGTTGGTCCACTTTCAAATTCTACCGTTTGCCAGGTATCTCCAAAATCTCCACTGGCAATAAAAAACAACTGCCCCCGGGCATTTACGCCGCTGGCATATACAATTTCGGGGTTGCGTGCACTGTGGGCAAAGGTATAAATTGCGGCTTCATTAAAAGCAGCCTCCCAGCTTTCACCGTTGTCGGTGGTTTTAAGGATTCCACCCAATCCTATTATGACTTGATCTGAACTATTAGGATTTATCAAAAGATCATGAATAGTGTCTTCTGTATTTTTAAGCACAGTAAGCTCTTCAGTTTGTAAACAATAAAATAGAAACATTCGGCATCAAAGAACAAAATGTTAAAAGCCGATATGAGTATGCTCTTCGTGGGTTTGCTGCAACCCTAACCGAAGCTCAGCTTGAGGCTATTAAAAAGAATCCACAGGTAGATTTTGTAGAACAAAATCGACGGTTTAATGGGCTGGAAGGCACAAGCACAATGCCCGCAAAAGAAGCAGCAGAATCCTTGCTAATGAGCCAAACCACGCCTTGGGGAATTACACGTGTTGATGGGGCACAAAACGGAGTTGGTAAAAAAGCATGGATTTTAGATACCGGTATTGACCTGGATCACCCGGATATGAACGTGGACGTGGCCAATAGCGTCTCGTTTATTGCCACGGAATCGGCCGATGACCTGAACGGGCATGGTACTCATATTGCAGGTACTATCGCCGCAATAAATAACTCCATGGGGTAGTGGGTGTTGCAGCTGGTGCCACTGTGGTTTCTGTTAAAGTGTGTAATGCTTCTCTACAGTGCTTTGTAAGTGACGTAGATGCAGGGGTAGATTACGTTGCTTCCAGATATACAGCAGGTGATGTGGCAAATATGTCGGTTCTTTTTGGAATGCCTGTCGTGTGGGATGATATACTCTCTTACAAAATTAAAGCAACTGCTTCGGGTTTAGATGATAGCCCATATAGTAATATTAGCTATTTTGATGAGAGTGGCGGTGGGCCAATTCAATAACTATATAAAAAAGCTATCCATAAAAGTGGGTAGCTTTTCTTTTTGCTAACAAATTTCTTCCTATCTTTGCCACGCACTTCCACAACGCACACGCAAGCATAAATTTTGAAGAATATTGTAGTTTTTGCCTCAGGTTCAGGTTCAAACTTTCAGTCTATTATTGACGCCATTTCAACAGGGTTCTTAGCAGCTAACATAACTGGGCTTATAACAGACCGCGATAACATAAAATCTATTGAACGAGCACAATTTCACAATATTCCGTACTCAATTTTATCCCCAAAAAGCTTCGATAACAGTAAAGAATACGAGGATGAACTCTCGAAGGTAATTGAGTTAAATCATGCCGATATTATTGTATTAGCCGGTTATTTAAAGAAGATTCCTGATTCAATTATTGACATTTTTCGCGATCGAATCTTGAACATCCACCCCTCTTTACTTCCGAAATATGGTGGAAAAGGATTTTATGGGATGAAAGTGCATGAGAAGGTTATCAATAATGAAGAAAATGAATCGGGTTGTACCGTGCATTTGGTAAATGAAATTTATGATGATGGCTCGATTTTAGGTCAGGCCGTTGTACCCGTAAAAAAGTCAGACTCACCATCTGATCTGGCAAAAAGAGTACTGACCGAAGAGCATAAGCTTTACCCCCAAGTAATATCAGAATTTCTAAAAACATTGTCTTAACATGGCATTAAAACCATTAGAATCACTTCCAGAACATAATCTATCCATCAAAAGAGCTTTACTATCTGTTTCTGACAAAAGCGGGATTGTAGAATTAGCGAAAACCTTACACGAAACTGGGGTCGAGTTAATATCTACTGGTGGAACTGCAAAAGTAATCTCTGATGCCGGTATTCCTGTAAAAGATGCATCTGAAGTTACCGGTTTCCCGGAATGCCTTGATGGAAGAGTAAAAACTTTGCATCCCAATATTCATGGTGGGATTTTAGCACGTACAAGTTATGAAGTTGATGTTCAGGAAATACAGAACCTGGGAATAGAGGCGATAGAATTGGTTGTTGTTAATTTATATCCATTCAAGGAAAAAGTATCTACACCAGATATAACAGCAGCGGTTGCAACAGAATTTATAGATATAGGTGGCCCAACCATGATTAGAGCTGCGGCCAAAAACTTTGCTCATGTTGGTATTTTAACCTCACCTGATCAATACCAAACTGTAATTGATGAATTGAATTCTAGCGGTGGAATTTCATTCATTACTAGAAGAGCTCTTGCAAAAGAGGCTTTTGCTCATACTGCAGATTATGATACTGCTATCTCTAATTATTTCACCGATCTCATTGAAGAGAATCCTGCAAAGCAAATTAATATCTCTGAGCCTTTAGCACATGAATTGAGATATGGGGAAAATCCACATCAACAAGCAGCAGTTTATGGAACACAACATTCTATTATTGATTGCTTTCATGGAAAACAACTGAGTTATAATAACTATCTGGATGTTGATTCTGCCCTAAACATTATCAGTGATTTTGAGGGAATTGAACCGGCTTGTGCAATCATTAAGCATACAATTCCATGCGGAGTGGGAACCGCCTCAAGTTTAAACGAGGCATATCAGAAAGCATTCAGCACTGATACTGTTTCGCCATTTGG
>Ga0316205_10005208_pt1 | contig 10901 bp, 8 predicted proteins | sample 3monthpyrite_MG_FD_204941 | JGI IMG/M metagenome (GOLD analysis project Ga0316205, IMG submission 204941) | Microbial mat bacterial communities from mineral coupon in-situ incubated in ocean water Damariscotta River, Maine, United States -... | ecosystem: Environmental > Aquatic > Marine >...
GGCATTTACGGATTTGCCGAGCGACAATCCCTCCAGATCGTCAGCGAACACAATCAAAAGAAGGCGTAAGACCTTCGAATACGCTTTCTCACTCAGGGAGCGTCCAAGAGGAAGGGTCGAATTGCAGTAGCATTTCCAGCTGAAGTGCCCGCACTTCAGTGTCCGGAAATGCGACAAATAGGAGATCTAGAGCCCATTTTGGATTTCGTCAAAACCGGGCTCTAGGGGCAGTTCGGCCCTTTTATTTTCCAGTGAATTGGGGAGCGCGTTTTTCGAAAAACGCCTTCACGCCCTCTTTCACGTCCTGTGACGGGTTGGTGACCATCACCGACAGCGCAGCATCGCCGAGAGAGCGCTCAAGCGAGACATCGTGGGAGCGCAACATCATTTGCTTTGCAAGCCGCACGGCAAGAGGTGCTCGCTCCGCAAGAGCGGTGGCCAACTTCAGAGTCTCATCTTCAAGCGCATTGTCGGACACAACTTCTGTGACCAGCCCGAGCTCCATCGCCGCGCGAGCGTCATAGGTCTCAGCCAGCATGCTCATTTTGAGTGCGCGATCCATGCCCATGGCACGGGGGAAAAACCAGGCGCCCCCTTCATCCGGCAGCAGTCCAAACCGTCCACTTGTGTCTCCAAGCTTTGCCTGGTCAGACGCGATCCGAATATCGCAAGCGAGCGCAAGTGTCAGCCCGCCGGCAACAGCGGGTCCGTTGATCATGGCAATCACCGGCTTGTCGCAGCGCTGCAGCGCAAGGATCACACGGTGCATCCCATCACGCATTTCGCGTCCATGGGAAAGCTGGCTCGCCATAAGCGCCTTGTGTTCCTCATCCCCATTGCCGCTGACATCGCCGCCGGAACAGAAACCACGACCAGCACCCGTGATGATCAGCGCGCGCTGATTATCATCTCGCAGATAGACCTCTATGGCTTCTGTGACTTCTTCGCAAAGGTGGGTTGTGTAAGCGTTCATTGCGTGAGGCCGATTCAGCGTGATCCGCATCACTTTGTTGGCTGGGTGATCCACCAGGATTTGGCTGAAATCGGTCATGTTTGTCTCCCTCTTGTGCCTGCTCGCGCGCCCATGGAATGATAGGCTAACGCAAACATTGAAGAATGCCCAACCGGGGGGATGCCATGACCGCTTATGACGAAATTCTCTATGATGTAGCCGATCGCGTAGCCACCATCACGCTCAATCGTCCAGACAAGTTAAATGCCTGGACGGCCACGATGGAAAACAGCGTGCGCGGGGCCATCAACGATGCCGCGGCCGACGACGACGTTCGGGTGATAGTCGTTACCGGCGCAGGGCGCGGTTTTTGCGCAGGTGCCGACATGGGCGGCTTGCAGAAAATCGATGCCAATGGTGACGGCCGAAAGCGCATTGTTGAAAAGGGTGAGGAAGCAGAGGTTGCGTTTGACGGTGATCTTGGGCCCTCCGTTCTTGAGCATTTCGAAGGCCGGTTCGGCTACATGTTCGAATGCCCCAAACCGATCATCGCTGCCATTAACGGTCCTTGCGCGGGCATTGGGCTCGTCATGACGCTCTTTTGCGATATGCGGATTGCCAGTGATGTGGCGAAATTCACAACCGCCTTTGCTCAACGTGGCTTAGTGGCTGAGCACGGCATCGCCTGGCTTCTGCCGAGGCTGATTGGGTCTGCGAACGCGCTCGACATTCTGATGTCTGCGCGGAAGTTCACCGGTGAAGAAGCTGCACGCTTGGGCCTGGTCAACCGCTCCGTACCTGGCAACGCGCTGACGGGCGAAGTGGCAGATTACGCAAAAGGCCTCGCAGAAACGGCCTCGCCACGGTCCATGACCGTGATGAAGCGTCAGGTCTACAAATCCCTGTTCCAGGACTTCAACACATCGACCTCCATGGCAGACACTGAAATGCAGTCCAGCTTTGCCAGTGAAGACTTCAAGGAAGGTGTTGCGCATTTCGTTGAAAAACGCGCGCCGAGTTTTTCAGGACGGTGAGTTGCTGCCCCGGCAAACAGCCTGCGGTGGGGTCGGGGCGGCAATAGTTCTTTCGTGAGAGTAGTGGGAGACACCAATCTAACTCATGGTTTTGAACAACTGCGATACATTGGGTGGTATTTCTTGGCTTTCTTGCCAGAAATGTTCCAATGCTGCTCTCAGGCGGGGCTTTCTCAGAAAGGTCTCGCACAATTCGATCAGGCAAGATCTATACTGACCCGCGCCATAGGCAGCGACCATTTTCTCCAGTGCAAGATAAGCTGCTAAGCGGTTTCTTTCTCCCAATCTGAGAGGGTGCGTTCCATTGCGAGCGAATTTTCGAATAAGGGTTTTTGCTGCACTCCTAACTGCTGTAGCGGATGCCTTGCCAGAAGGACGTACAATGACATCAGGGGATGGGGTACTGATGAACCTACCGCCTGCGAGTCCAAAACGGATAAACCAATCAAGGTCTTCGAGTCTCTTCAGGGATTCATCCTGCAATCCAACAATGTCAAAAGCCTTCCGACTTATCAATATTGTCGAGCCCGGTGCAAACCAGATACCGCTTGCAAACAAACGTGTCTTTTCAGCAAAAATTGGAGTGCGGGCTCGTAGTTGGCCCGTTCGGCGGTCCGGATCGTAAAAGCCACATCCGATGGCTAGTAGATCTGGGTCATAAGTTCGTGAGAGGGTGTGGTAGAGGCCAATCTGACGAGCTAACTTTCCAGGAAGCCAAAGGTCGTCGGCGTCTAGAAATGCGATCAGTTCGCCTTGGGCGGCCTGAATTCCTGTATTTCGCGCGCCGGCGGGCCCACGATTAAGGTCGTGACGAATAATGCGAACGTCTTGTAGCTCTCTGATCTTTGGCGGTTGTGGTGACGCATCATCTACTATGATCGTCTCGCATTCGATATCGTTGTTCGTCGAAAGCGATTGAACGACAGTGTCAAGTTTGTTGGTGTCCTCATGGGCAAGATATGTCGGAACAACGCAGGTGACTAGAGCTGTCATGAAACCCCTTCTGGCATGAAAACGAGTCAGATTGTTAGTGCGAGGCCCCGTCTAGGGGTAGTAAAACTATCGAGATCGACCATGCGAGAGAGTGTGGTTAAGTCGGGGATTATGGGCGCAGGTGACGGACTGTCTGCAACTACCAAATTGAGTGGCTGGCCACTTACCTCAGATAAGATTTCGAGCAGCTCACCCATCTCAATATCATGTGGGCTAGCAAGATTGTATGTCCCAGACCAGCGTTCGTTGAGGGCCTTCGCAAATACCTCTGCAGCGTCTGTGACGAAGGTAGGGCAGAATAGCAGGCCTTTTTTGTCCCGCGGCAGATGCACAGGGGAGCCGGTCTTGACCGCTTTAACAAGTCGCGAAATCAGCATGCCTTTCTGATTTGGTCCATAGAGAAAGAAGATACGCAGGTTGCAAACAGAAAAATGCGCGCTGTAGGAGTTACTCAGCAGCTCAGCGGCTAGTTTGCTTGCCCCATAGTGGCTTGTTGGGAACACGTTTGAAGCCTCTGACATATCGCCATCAAACGGCTCGTAGACCGTCCCGCTGCTGGCAAGCAGCATCTGAGAAATTCCGACTTTTCGACCATATGCGCACAGACTTTGGACGAGCCCTACATTTACAGCGAAAACGTCATCTGCTCCTTCCGGAAAATCTCGATAGGCATTGGACTGCGCAAGATGAATGACAGCGTCCAAACTATCGGGAAGCTTTGACTCGTCCAGTCCTTCGCTTAGATCCATTTGGATCCAATTGATAGAAGGTTGTTCATTGTCAGGAATCGGTTCACCACGTGTCAGGCAGTAGAGCTGATGATCTTGCGCAAGAAGTTGAACCAATTCAGTTCCAAGAAAACCCTGAGCACCTGTAATCAGTATTTTCATTTAGTTACACCTTCAACCTAAACAACAATATGCGGCAGGCGCCACACCACACAGTATTCTTCCGCTAGGTGTCTGTAGGAGTTCTTTGAGCCGCCCGGCGGACAGCAACTTCTGCTTTGTGGCTGTTTCGCCAATCGATGAGTTTCCTTAGACCTTCGTCAAGATCGATTTCTGCTTTAAAGTTGATCTCGTCGGTTGCACGCCGGGGATCACCAATCCTATTTCGGACCAGCGTCGCTTGGCTTCGTGGTTCGTATCTGATCTTTTGGTTGGAGCCGGTCAATGACAGCAACTTCTCAGCAAGTTCCTTTAGCGATGTCCGCTGTCCAGTCCCGACATTATAATAGCGACCAATTGTATCCGCTCGCATTGCGCATACGTTTGCGAGTGCGCAATCTGACACAGCAACAAAATCGAAAGCTTCGCTACCATCGCCCATAATGGTCGGGCCTTCGCCATTATCGATCGCATCGAGCATCTTCATGATTACAGCAATATAGGCGCCTTGATAGTCTTGTCTGGGGCCGTACACGTTCATGTATCTTAATCCCGCTGTTTCCAAGCCATAGCGGTAGTGAAATGCTGTGACCATGGCTTCACCGGCAATCTTTGAGGCGCCATAAAAATTCTTGTTGTTAAAGGGATGATCCTCAGTCATCGGTTCCTCTACAGCATCGCCATATACCGATGCGGATGAGGAATAAATCAACCGCTTGACGTTTTGTTGAACGCAGGCCTCCAGAACGTTGAATGTCCCACGAATGTTTACATCAAAAGCGGACCGCGGATATTCGTGACATTGAAGCAACCAAAGGGCAGCAAAATGGAAGACCCCTTCGGCTCCTTCGAATGCCTTGTTAAGGATATCGGATTGAAGGACATCACCGCCAATATCAAAGATTTTCACTCTAGGGTCCCGCAATGCCTCTGCGAGGTTTGAGTGGCTACCGCGTTGAAAATTGTCGTAGATCCGGATCTCGCCGACATCGGTTTCGACCAGTTTGTCAACTGTCGTCGAGCCAATAAGACCCGCGCCACCGACCAACACAACTTTTTTTCCAGACAACTCCATCAAAATCCCCTAAGAGAAAACAAACGATATACGTTACGCAAATTAAGTAGCAGTTGACTGGAATAATAACAACAATCCAAGTAACGCTATCCGGTTTATTTTGGTGGGCACGGGCTTTGGCTGCCCTAATGGATGAGGAAAGGAAGAGACATGCGCGTGGAGGCCCTGACTGCTATTCAGTCTGAAGAGCTCGGTTTGGACGGGGAGATTCGAGTGGAGGCCTACTTAGAGGAAGAGGGGCATGTATTAGAAGGCGTTATACATAAGACCGATGGTGACTGGGTTCCGGTTTTGAACGGGGTCCCTGTATTTCTGACTGGCGCGTTACAACCGGACTTTTCAGATTTTGCTAAGAAGCACGGGCTCCCTGAGAAGAGAGTGGCGGCAGCAAAAGAGGCGCACGCCGACCAAGCAAAGACTAATGAGACGTTTTCGGACAAATGGCGTCGTTTTAAAGAATATGGTTTGGAACCCGCGCATCAGGCGTTCCTTTACGATTGGTACTGCAAGAAACTGGGGTTTGATGATGTCTCTGAAATAAAGGCATTTTACAAGTCAAAAGAGCGGGTCTTGGAAGTGGGTCCAGGGTCTGGTTTTAACACCAAATTTATTTCGGAAAACTGCGCCGGCAGTGTTTTTGCGCTAGATGTATCTGACGCTGCCTTTACGACTTTTGGGAATACGAAAGATCTAGAGAATTGCACAGTGGTTCAGGCTGATCTGATGTCTGCGCCTTTCCGGAAGGAATATTTCGACTTTATCATTGCCGACGGCGTGCTGCATCATACTCCAGACACGCGCGAAGCAGTACGAGCATTGTTTCAGTTGGTGAAGCCGGGCGGGCAGTTTTTCTTTTATGTCTATCGAAAGATGGGTGCTGCCCGGCAATTTGCTGATGCACATATTCGCGAGCTGTTTGGGCATATGTCGCCGGAAGAATGTTATGCTGCCTGTGAAGGTTTGACCGATCTTGGACGGGAATTGTCTAAACTGGACGCCAGTATCACGTTGGAGAAGCCGATCCCTGCGCTTGGCATTCCGGCTGGTGAACACGACATTCAACGTTTGCTCTACTATAATTTTGTGAAATGTTTTTGGAACGACGCATTCGACTACGAGACCAACAATATGGTGAATTTTGATTGGTATCATCCGCACAATGCGTGGCAGCACACGGACGAAGAAGTCGAGGGATGGTTGTTAGAACTGGGCGTTGAGGAATATTCTTTCAATGACTCCAACCCAAATGGGATTTCTGTTTTGCTTCGGCGCCCTGTCTGAGCGATTGGATCTGCAGCTAACACCATCTCCGTTTACAGGTCTGGAGTAAGAATGCGCCCATGAGCGAAGAGTCTGGTTTGCGAATTGTCCACTTGCCAGACCTTGTTGGCGGGCACCCAAGCAGCTTGTCATTGGGTGAGCGCGAGCTTGGTGCGCTGTCTCAAACGCTTTCATACGCCGACTCCCCATTTGGTTATAGATCGGATATCCGATTGGTGCATGCGCATTCGTCACTCCCTCGACGATGGTTGGAGAGAGTGATGACCGTGGCGTCGATCCGCCGTAAGTTTGACGTTTTCCATTTCAACTTCGGTGCGAGTTTACTGTCCAGCAGCAACGGGCGCATGCTTCTGGCTGACTTGCCTCTCTATCCAAGGGATGCGGTTAGAATAATGACATTTCAGGGGTCGGATGTAAGGTTGTCTTATGAGCCAGTATTGGAAAAATCGTTGGAGGAAGAGCGCAGAATCCAGGGAGCAATTAAAGTTAATGCAGAAGAGAGCAGACTTCGGGCGCGCGCTGACCGACAAATTCGAACCGCTGAGCTAAGTGCGAAGTATTGCGACCGCCTCTTGGCTCTTAATCCTGACCTGCTGCAGTTCTTGCCAGATGAGAAGGCATGCTTTTTCCCGTATGCGATTGAACCACCAGCGATCGACATGGCTTTCTCACGCCATGCTCAGGAACAGGCACGGCCGTTACATTTTGTTCATTGCAGTACCAATAGGATTTTGAAAGGCACTGGTTTGATTGAGGCGGCGCTCGAAGCTGCTCAGAAGCGGGTCGATATAACCTACAGCGTCCTAATGAATGTAGGCCGTGGACAGGCATTGAGACAGGTCGCCGAAGCGGATGTATTTATTGACCAAATGGTATTGGGGTGGTATGGCGCTGCCGCGGTAGAAGCGATGTATATGGGTAAGCCGGTCGTCGGGTTCATCTCTGACGTCCAGAAGCGATATGCGCCCCGAGATTTGCTCGGCGAACTGCCGATCATCCAAACGACAAGTGAAGAAATGGCCGACATGATTGTTTCGCTGGTGGAAAATCAGGACCAACTAGCGATTAGCTCTGCGGCGGGCAGGAAATTTGCTGAAAAATGGCACAAGCCTGAGATGGTCGCCAGGCAGTCAATCGGACTGTATGATGCTGTGCGGTCACAAAAAGGGGTAGGCGGGGTCTAGCTGCGGTCTTGAGTGTTCCAATTTCGCGCGCGCGACTTAGAACGTTTGCGGATATGATCTGGTTTGTCTAACGGTGAAGGTGCGATCCAATGTCTTTTTGAGCTTATTCAAAGGTATGTTTCAAACGCTCTCCAAAAGATACCCAGTTGAAGTAGCGATTAAGCTGAAAGAATATAGATTTTGGGCCAACAAATATTTCGTATTTTCAGTTGTACCATTGTGCTTCCCTGTTTGGTTGTTTTGGCGTTGATGGCGCGTCTATGGCGCTGGCGGTATCTAAATAGGAGTTTGCGCAAGCCGCGACTGGCTTGGGCGGGAGTCCCTCTACTCTCCATGGTTCACACTAGCAAGGCGCTTAGGAAGGCGGGTTATGATAGTATCACTGTGGCATCTGACCGCTATCCAACAGCAAATGATTCAGAATTCGACTTTTTCGTGCCGCCAAGGGTGCGGAGTCGATATCCAATAAACGCATTCTTGACGTTGCTACGTGGCAGTTGGATATTCTGTCGTATCCTTTTTGAGCGCGATGTTCTTCATGGTTTCTTTAACGGTGGAATCCTAGGTCGAACTCCTCTTGCTGATTGGGAGTATTGGATATGGAAAGTATCAGGCGGCGATCTGATCCTTATGCCATATGGCAGCGACGGATTTGTTTATCGCGAACTTCCTGACACAGATTGGGCGATTGCTCTGAGGGAAACCTATCCACGTACGGACAAAGATGATGAACGGGTTAGGAAGCGGATCAAGCGTTTTACAACCCTAGCGGATGTTGTTGTTGGATGTATAGTTCACAACGTCTGCTTGCCAAGGGTTGATGTGCTTACGGTCGTTTGGTACCCAGCAGATCTTGATGTCGCTGTCAGTTTGCCTACGATAAGCGGCCCACTGAAGATTGCGCATGCAGCTAATCACGGGGCGCTTAAAGGGACCCAAAGCTTGAGGCAGGCCGTCAGAGAGTTGCAAGAAGATGGTGAGTCAATCGAACTGAAAGTTATAGAGAGCGGGAGCCACCGAGAAGTCTTGGCAGCTTTTCGGGAGGCAGATGTGGTTGTCGATCAGCTTCTTTTTGGCTATGCGCTTGCCGCATTGGAAGGAATGTCGCTTGGCAAACCCGTCATCTCTGGGATATCGGGGGATGCCATGTATCAGCCGTTCCGCGAACAATCCTACTTGGATTATGCGCCAATCATACCTGCGACCCAAGACACAATCAAAGGTGTGCTTCAGGAACTTTTGAAGTGCCGCGAAGATCTGCCGGAGCTAGGTCAGAAAAGCCGACAGTTCGTTGAGACTTATCACAGTGCCAGTGCGGCCGTTGATTTCTTCTCTGGAATTTATGACGGTGTACTGTCGGCACCGCGCGTGAGCCGCTGACACCTGGCAAATAATTTCTTTACCAACGAGAGTGGTTGCTGGTGTTGTTCCCAGCCTAGTGTCTTTGGGGGGGCTAATGGCATTGATATTAAGGCAGTCGCCCACAAAATGGTGAAGAGGTTGAGTCAAGAGCAGCTCAAGTCAGAATTTGAGCCCCCGGACGGAAGGTTAGTCCAGGTTGCAAGATATACATTCCGTTGTCTTGAAGTATTCTAGCCTGCCTTTTGCAGTTTGATTTTTGTTGGCTGTCGGCGAGGAGAGATCGGTAGTCGTCAAGCTGATGCGAAACGCATCTTGTTTGAGATAAACAAAAATACCAAATGGTGGACATTCAAGTTCTAGTTAACATCAGACAATCCCATCTGTCCCAACAGAGCTCACCTTTTCAGATGAATTGGTAGAGCCTAGGCCGTCAGGCCTTCTTTTTCCAGAAGTTGGTTCACAGAAAGTAGCGACCAAATCAGCAGCCGCTGGTTTTCTTCGCCATGGAAGTGCTTTTCCAGTAGAGGCTGCACGGCGGAAAAGTCTAGTGCTGTATAGATCGCTGCCGACGGGTCCAACAGGTTTGCGCGAACGAAATCGATGCTGTCGCCGCGGAACCAGCTAGCATCAGGAGCTGAGAAGCCTTGCTTTTGCGCATCAACAATCTCAGCGGGTAACAGTTCGCCCATCATTTCGCGAAGTGCAATTTTACCGTCATTTGTCTTTTGAAATTGCCGAACGGCTTCTGTTCCTAGTTGGGCATTTCGTTGGTTCATTTCTCGTTCCATGTGAAGCCCACGGACCTTCATTTTGCCTGGCAAACACTGGGCATAATCGACTAAATCATTGTCGAGAAATGGAACTCTGCTCTCCATGCTGTGTGCCATAGAGAGTTTGTCTTCAACTGTTAGAAGACCATGTAAAAAGGTTTTTGCATCGAAATATTGAGCCAGATTCATGGCCGCAGACGGATCTTGAAAATCAACGTCATGATTGTCCAAAACAGATCTAAACAGCGCTTGCGGATCAACATGTTTTGCGTCGTTCCAGATGGGCGCGAAAACCTTCGCATATTGATCTGATTTGACCATGCGTTGCCAAAACCCAAAGTAGGATTGAACAAATTCATCCATGGATTGCGCGTTCGCAACCAGTGAGTATCTCCAAGGATACCCACCAAACAACTCGTCACCCCCGGTACCACCGAGCACAACCTTGCTGAACTTGCTGGCCAACCCTGCGACATAGAAGTTGGGGTATGACTGCCCGACTCTGGGTTCGTCAAGGTGGTGCACAAGTTCAGGGATTGCCCGTTCCATATCGCCAGACTTAAGAACCACTTCATAGTGTTCTGTGCGGAACAAATAGGACATTCGTTCGGCCAATGCTCTTTCATCGAAATTCAGCTCAACGCCCGACGCGGACGTCAAATCAAACCCACAAGTAAAGGTGCGCAGGGAAGGCAAGAGATCGGCGGCGACTGCGGTAATAGCGCCTGAGTCCATTCCGCCCGATAGATAGGACGAGACTTCAACGTCACTTATGAGCTGACGCGAAACGGCCTGTCGAAAGAGAAACAATAGTTCGTCTTTTGAATGTGCTTGGCCTTCGCTAGACGGTGGTTCTCTGAAATCAAAATCCCAATACTGCTCCGGCGAAACCTGCGCATCGGCAGTGCAGCTGACCTCAGCCGTATGCCCTGGGGGGAACATTGAAACATTTTGATAGAGGGTTCTCTCTGTTACAAAGTTTTGAAAAGTGAAATATTCGACCAAACCGGCATTGTCGAGTTTGTGGCGATATTTGGGGTGACCCAAAAAGGCCTTTATCTCAGAAGCAAAAAGAATCGCATTCTCGATCTGGCATACATATAGAGGCTTGATCCCATATCGATCTCGTCCGACAAGTAGCTGTCGTTTCTGAGCATCATAGCAAACCAGAGCAAACATTCCGTTGAAGCGCTGGCAGGCGGCTTTGATGCCCCATTGAGCGATTGCTTTCAGCACAACTTCTGTGTCAGACCTCGAAACGAAATGCACTCCCGCTGCTTTAAGCTCAATTCTGATGTCGGCGAAGTTGTAGATCTCGCCATTGTACGAAATCGTATAGCGACCATCCTGCGTCTGCATTGGC
>Ga0316205_10005209_pt1 | contig 10899 bp, 7 predicted proteins | sample 3monthpyrite_MG_FD_204941 | JGI IMG/M metagenome (GOLD analysis project Ga0316205, IMG submission 204941) | Microbial mat bacterial communities from mineral coupon in-situ incubated in ocean water Damariscotta River, Maine, United States -... | ecosystem: Environmental > Aquatic > Marine >...
GAATAAATTCATTCACGTAACAGGGCCGTTGTTTATGTCGACCGCAATGTCTTGGGCGTTTCGGCTTATTAGCTTCCCTTGCTTCACTTGAAGTCATACACCTGCCTTTGGCCTCTTGTAAATTTCGTTCACATGAGGGTATAAATTCATTCACTTTACAAGGGCGTTGTTGATGCCGACCACAATAACCAGGGCGTTTCGGTTTATTAGCTTCCCTTGCCTCATGCGCAGTCATGCATCGGCCTTTGGCTTCTTGCAGGTTGCGTTCACACGACGGGATAAATTCATTCACCTTACATGGCCGCTGGTTATGTCGACCGCAGTATCCAGGACGTTTCGGTTTATTTGCTTCCCTTGCCTCATGCGCTGTCATGCATCGACCTTTGGCTTCTTGCAGATTGCGTTCACACGACGGGATAAATTCAGTTATGTTACATGGTCGTTGGTTATGCCGCCCACAGTGACGTGGACGAGCTTTAGGTTTTGGCCTGGCTTCTTGTGCGGTTAAGCAACGGCCTCGAGCTTCTTGTAACCCTCGGTCACACGAGGGAATAAATTCAAGTACATTGCAAGGTCGTTGATTATGCCGGCCACAATGACGTGGACGGACTTTAGGTTTTGGTTTATTGACACTTCTGGATATACAACGGCCTCTCACTTCATCTAAATTTGGCGCACATGATGGAAATGCTTCAAGTACCTGACAAGGTCGTTGATTATTATTTCCACAGTGTCCGGGTCTTGCTGCATATAGATTCGCTGAAAAACTAATAGTGATAAATAGAAGTAGTAAATATCGCATATTTTATATCTCTAAATTATTCGTTAAATTACTTTGCATTGATAATGTTATAAATATCAGACCGTGCACCATTACCAACGCTATAGACTACCTTTTTACGGTGCAAATCTAGTTGAATGTTTACATTGCGCGATGCATCGTGCAGGTAAACTGACCACTCATCACGAGACTTTTCGGTAAATCTGAATCTTGGGCCTTGCGCACCATATTCTGCCCATTTACCTTTACCTATGCGCTTGAATTTACCCGTATTAGAAAACTTTACCACTGATACCGAATAGCCATTTACTTTTTGTGCTTGCTGCGCTTGTTTGCAAACGCCAAGTGCTTCATGAAGACCTTTATGACATGCTGGAACAAATTCAGTTACATTGCAGGGGCGCTGTTGATTATGCCCACAATAATGTGGTCGACCAGCAGGCTTAGGTCTTGGAGCCTGTCTGGCGAGGCAGCGCCCTCGTGATTCTGTCAGGCCAGACAAGCAAGAAGGCACAGCTTCAAATACCGAACAAGGTCGTTGGTTCTGATGTCCACAGTGCCCAGGCCTGGCGTACAAATTTGTTGAAAAACTGATCGCGAATAATATTACCAGTAAGTGTTTCATTATTTAAATCCCTCTATTTTATTTTTACTTTCACTTAATCAATGATAATTTTTGTTAAATTTTTTCACTCTTGTATTATTAATTTATATAATCAAACTAACGTTTAAGCCTTTCCCACCGTCCCGCACCAATTAATGGGCTATCAGCACTCACGCCATACCTGAATTCCGAGCTTTTCTTTGATGTACTACGAATTTTATTTATTCGAAGGTCCAGTCTCTGACCTGCATTATCAACAGTTAACATCAGTACACCTGTTTGGTCATTAGCAACGCCGGTAGCCTTCAGTGCATTAGGGGCAACACCTTTGATGATCCAGCTTGATATTGAAGCATCTTGACTGCATTTAGGTTTGGCCGACTCCACACTAATTAAACCTGATACCCAGCGCCATGGTTGGTCACAACCAAAACTAACACTTTTAGATTGAGCCACTGCTACCTTATCATTAGGAACCGAATCAACTTTTAGTTCGGTAAAAGCACCTATCTTGGTTATAATGATAGATGATATTAGGTTATTGAAATTTTCATTATCCAAACATGCGTCATGCGTTTTCCTTAAGACCGAACGTCCTTGAAAATTATCATGTTCAAATAACTCAGCTTGCAGTCCTGTAGGGACGCTAATGGAAGACACGTCATCGTCCTGAATACCCAAGGATCTGAGAGCTTGAGTATTATAACGACCTGGCTCCAGCCACGTTTTATTTCCTCTCCAAATACAATTTGGAAAAACACCCGCTTGCGTTTTAGACTTATTGGACTTATCAAAAGAATGTGGTGGGTCAGGTTTGTAACTAGCATCGAACTTTCTGAAAGCACCTTTTCTGGCTATGATGATTGATGATGCCATATTATCGAAATTTTGATTATCTAAACACGGATCAGATTTTTTTCTTACAATTGAGCGCCCTCGAAACTTATCATTTTCAAACAACCGTATTTCCATACGTGATGGCATCCTTATAGAAGATATGTCGTCATTACGAACCCCTAATGCCTTAAGTTCTCGCAACGTATACCTTCCCGGCGACAATAAAACCGAATGCCCCTTAGAAAAACAATGCTGATAAACAGTTGCGTGTTTTAACGAACGAACGACCACAGCCGAAACCTTGTTGTTATATCCCGTACCTTTTAAACATTTTTTGGAACGGGTTAAAAATAAGGGTCTACTATATCGCTTGGGATCATCAAATAATAAAACTTTATAACCTTTGGGTACTTGAATAGATGATATGTCATTATCACGGATTCCCATCGCGTTCAATGCTGGCAAGAGATAGACACCTGGTTTCAGGTTTACCGCATCACCACGGTATTTACACTTCTGGTAAAACGTGACACTTTCAACCGTTTCTTCAACATCATCTTCATCTTCTTCGTCGTCAAAGTCTGATTTAGCTACAGGTGAAAACGATGCCATAAAAAGACTTATTAACATGATTAACAGTAACGACAACTGATGATTTTTTTGAAGTGCCTGAATAAACATATTCATACCTAAAATTATTTATTATTGTTGCGGCCATTTCATTCCCTTGAATGGCACATTTGTATAGATTAATAACATTCACAGTTAAAAAAACAAGTCATATCTTATCTGCAATAGTAAATATATCCCCAAGCTAACGTGCAAGTGTAATATTATAAAGATCCGATCGAGCCCCGTTACCTACACTGTATATTACCTTTTTCCGGTGTAAGTCCAACTGAATATTGACATTACGTGAAGCGTCATACAGATAGACTGACCATTCATCACGGTTTTTTTCCTTAAAAGTAAAAATTGGGCCACGCTTGCCATATTCCGTCCAGGTCTTACCGCCTGTTTGCTTAAACAGGCCTTTATTAGCATGTTTTACAGATTTAACAGAGTAACCATTAATAACCTCTATTGGCGTGTGGTTTGATATAGGGCGAGAAGAAACATTCGTTATGTCATAGAGGTCTGATCGTCTACCATTACCTACACTATATATTACCTTTTTTCGATACAGATCCAATTGAATATTCACGTTCCGTGAGCGGTCATGTAGGTAAACAGACCATTTGTCACGGTTTTTTTCTTTAAAAGTAAATACAGGGCCACGTTTACCGTATTCTGTCCAGGTAGACCGTCCTGTTTGAATAAATTCACCTCGATTGGTGTGTTTTACAACAGTAACGTTACGACCATTTATTTGATGTTTTTTTGAATCATGCCGACGCTTATTATTATGATATGAAACTTTAATAATATTATAAAACTCTGTATCTCTCGCACGATGTCCATAATGCAAAACTACTTTTTTACGCTTTAAATCGAGTAAAACATGCCTATTGGAATGCTTATCAAATAAAAACACGATTCCTTCCGTACGATAAAGCTCACGATATCGATAATCTATATCACTATTATTTACCCTTTGAGACCATTGCTTACGCTTTCCTGCATTCTTTTTAAACACTCCGCGAGTCGCATGGTCATCAATATAAACGACTTTCGTGGCGGGCTTATAATCCGCATGCCCTGCATACGTATTCATACTGAGCATCATAAATACTGATGCTAACAATAATGTCCATTGAGTATTTTTCATTGTTCTTTCCTCTATGTTGAAGTTATGGCAACAATAGCTCAAACAAACTGAACGAAACCTGAACAACTATATTAAGGAGAAATAAATTTTACATCAATGATAAATAGTAGAATGGGGTATTTAATCAACCCTGCCTACGAAGACATATATACATACTGGATAAAATTATTGTATTAACGGAAATACTATTAAGAAAAACAATGTCACGCTGGCATTATTATTGTGCAATACCTATATAATGTTTGCTAGATTATCTAGATTGAGCTCCTTAGATGAAGACTTACTTAATTTTATTTTAAAATAAAATGTGGTGCCGCCACTTTCGTTAGGCTCCAGCCCTATCTCACCACCATGAGCTTCAATCAGGTATTTTGTGATAGATAAACCAAGCCCTGTTCCTGCATATTGACGATTAGCCGCACTGTCTGCCTGGGAAAATTTCTGGAATATTTTTTCCTTGAATTCATCAGCTACACCAGGCCCATTATCACTGATTTTTACACACACTGATTCTTCATTCTCTAACACTGTAATATTCACTACCCCGTTTTCAGGTGAGAACTTTATTGCATTTGATAATAAGTTTGCCATTACTTGCAATATTCTAAAATGATCTATATCTACCCATATAGGTTTTTCATCTACATTTAATTTCAATGTAACGTTAAATTTATTGGCATAACCTTCATTCTGCTCAATAGCTTGATGCGCTACTTCGACTATATTGAATACCTCAAAAGTTAAATCAAAACTACCTGATTCTATTTTTTGTATATCCAGTAAATCATTAACTAACCCAACCAGTCGCTCGCTATTGCTAATGGCAATATCTAATATGTTTTCTTTCTTCTCGGGTGATAAATCAACAATATCACTTTTTAGCAATCCTAATCCACCTAGTATGGCTGTCAGAGGTGTTCTTAGTTCATGACTAACTACTGAAACAAATTCTTCTTTAGTTTTTTCTCCTTGCTTCCTATCTGAAATGTCCGAGATATAAAATATATAAAATACATCGTTACCTGATAGAATTGTTTTAGTCGCAACCATCTCAACTGGCAAGATTTTCCCGTCACTACATATTATATTACTCTCGAACCGCGAGCCTAGATTTAGTTCACGTCCGCTCTCTATGAATGAACAAAAATTATAACTTTTAAGTGCGTAAATTTTAAGCTGTGTTACTAAGTCAGAGATTGGTAGACCAATTGCTTGTTCTTTTGAATAACCTAATGTTTGCTCAACCGCAGGATTAACATCCTTAATAACCCCCTGTGTATCGGTTGTAACAATACAATCAATAGCCGACTGCATAATCGCATTACGCATAACATTATTGGTATAGAGTTCACTTGACATCGAATTAAATGCTGTTGCTGTTCGCGCTATCTCATCATTGCCAACAATATCTATTTGACAACCCAATTCACCTTTTTCAATTGCCACAACACCTTTTCTAAGTATAGAAAACTGACGCGTTACGTATATACCAAAGATATACGAAAAAAACGCTATAAAAATAATTCCAACACTTGCAATAACAATTGAATGTGTTTTTGTTTTATCAAGCGCATTTTCTATTACATTTACGGTAAAGCCTAAACGGATATTAGCAAATACGAACCCATCTTCAACTATAGGACTATTTACATCATAAACTCCATCAGTAACACTGCCTAACGACAAATCAATCGGATGCGTATCTATATCAATTGGCAGAGTTCCCGCTTGTACCAATTGTGACTCTGATGAATCACTAATATAAACGTATTCGATCCCATATTGTTTATATAAACTCTGTGTAATAACCTCTAATGTAGCCAAATCAGTGGCAAAAATTGCATCACGCGCAGTTTCTGTAAAAAGTTTTAAGGTAACCTGAGTACGTCTAAGAAATTCATTTTGACTAGTTTCTTTTAATGCATTTACGTTATACATAATAAGTATAAACATCAACACAATGTTAACCAACACCATCCCAAGTATTATTTTATGCCGAAAAGATATCACTATATTTTTATTTACTTACTTCAATAACGTTTGTTTTTATATTAAGTGCTCTTATGTCGTTCCAATCAGAGTCTTTTGCAGGCTCAACGCCTTTAAATTTAATACCTTTCAATAATGCTTTAAATTCACTCTTATCATCAGTGACCTGCATAGCCATACTGATTTTTTCTACAATCTCAGCCTTTACTCGCGGGTGGCTAGCAAAAGCATGAGGCGTATAGCCTTTAGATCGCCATAACACTTTCAGCTGCGATCGCACATTTTTGTCCAGGTTATTTAACGTTCGTGTAATTCCTCCCCCTGCCTCGTGTAAGCCAGAGGCCACAGTTCGATATACAGAGTCATGGGACAATACGTACTTAGGAATAAACTTGATACCGTTGTTATTGAGCTCAGCCTGAGGGATGATCGTCGCTGCAAATGCAGCTGGTGATGGAAATGCGAGTGACTTCTGGTTTAAATCTATTAAATTTTTCACTACACCATCTTTACGTACTACAACTATGCCAGTCAGTTGCTTGTCTGATTGTTTTGCAAATGCACGGTAACCAACTGACTTGCTAAATACGACATAGTGATAAGGGTTCATATATGCAATGTCATAAACTCCCTCCGACAATCTACGTTCGAATTCAGGTATTGAGGGTGCTGTTCTAAAATGGATCTTGACACCTGTCTTCTCAGACAAATGGCGCATAATAGGTATCCACAATCTGGCTAATTTTGAGGCGGTCTGCTGCGGCACGATTCCAAAGATAATCGTTTCCTTATTCTCAGCAAAACTCTGAGGAATATTTGCTATAAGCAAACCGATTAGCAATATAGTTTTCAATGTAATGGTTTTCATAGTAACTGCATTTATTATTCAATACCTGACAAATATCGGCCTCCTGAATACATTACTTAAGCAAATTATCTCGATTTAACAATTATTTACACTCAAGAATATCTTCTCATCTCTACAAATTGGTATAAGCGTCCATAGCCTAGGAAATGTAATTCCTTTCCATTCACGATATGTGCAAACCTGTTTCCATCAATGGTATTAATACCCGCTTAAGAATTGGAAGCATACGCCGATATATGATCTGTTAAATACTCATGCATCAACCGATAGGTATATCTAGCAATTATGCTCGTAACAACCTGGATTAATTTAAAAAAACGTATTGCATCCAGACAGGATAGCGAGCACGAACAAACTTTAGTACGCCTGATCATAGGCATTGCGCTTGTCGCTTATTTTCATTCAGATATACATATTGTACTTATCAATAATGCTACTAATGTGATGCTTACGCAGTATATTAGCCTGTATTTTCTATCCATATCCGTAGCATTATATCTGGCAACACTCGTAAGCCAGTCTGTATCCGTGGTTAGAAGAATTATTGGCATCCTTTTAGATGTCACAGCAATTTCCGCCATTCTTACCGTTACCGATGGAGCAGTACTACCTATTATTGTTCTATATCCCTGGGTCATTATTGGTAATGCCATGAGATATGGAAATACGTATATGTTAATTTCTACTGCTGCGGCATTAATTGGCATTGTCACCATGTGTACAATTAGCACTTATTGGTCTGATCAACTATTAGCCTGTGTAACGCTCATTATCGGATTAATCACCCTACCGTTCTACTTAGGCACACTGCTTAAACGCCTCAATACTGCTCTAGATAAAGCCAACGAATCAGTTCAAGCAAAATCACAGTTTATTGCGCATATGAGCCATGAATTACGTACTCCACTAAATGGAGTAATAGGAATGGCAGATCTATTAAAGGGAACAGCGCCGACACATGAGCAAACTGAGTATATTGAAACTATAAATACTTCTGCCTACACATTGCTTGAATTAATAGAAAACATATTAGATATCTCTAAAATTGAAGCTCAAAAAATGGTCACCGAAACTACAGAATTTGACTTACATAAATTAGTCAATGAAGTAACTTCAATATTTGAACCTCAAATCAATAAAAAGAGTATAAAGTACGCAATACATATCGACCCAGAGATACCTTACAAGATTTACGGAGATCCTTTACATTTAAAGCAAGTTCTAATGAACCTGATTAGCAATGCCATCAAATTCACTAAAGATGGTGGAGTTGAACTCCGAATTTCATGTGGTGAAATAACGAAAGATTACGCCAAAGTAAATTTTAAGATCATCGATACAGGTATAGGTATTCCTCTCGACGCACAGACTAAAATTTTTGACAGTTTCCAGCAAGCAGATGCATCAACAACAAGGAAATATGGTGGAACCGGGCTGGGTACAACTATATCTAAAGAATTAGTCAAGCTTATGGGTGGTGATCTACGATTCCAAAGTAAGCCAGGTGCAGGTTCGACATTCTATTTCACATTGTCATTTAAAAAAGCAGCATCTGCTGATAATACTCAAGAGTCTTTATCAATGAGAGGCAACAAAGTATTGCTCTTATGCAGTGAAAACCTTGCGAAACCACTTCAGCAATCACTGGATAAATGGGAAATTGAGCATTCCAGGATTACTTCTTGTGCGCGAATAATATCCATGCTGCTCGATAACAAAAACCTTGCTGATAAGGTCCGATCTATCATTATAGAAAATCACAACATGGAAATAGAAATACAACAATTTTCCATGATATTTAAATCCAATAAAAAACTAAAACACATATCCCTGATTGCCTATGACAATCAACATGAAAAAGACATTGATGATGTCTATTTTCAGTCTGGTATAGACACAGTCTTACACGCCCCTTTTGATGACAGAATCCTGTTCAATGCGTTACATGTAACCAAGAACATGCTAAAAAGTGACAACCTTGTATCAATTAGCAATAAATTTCAGCTACCCTCATTTGCAAACGAAAACACGTTAAACATACTAGTAGGTGAAGACAATAAAACCAATCAGATGGTTATCGAAAAACTACTGACTAAAGCCAATCACAAGGTGACACTTGCAAATGACGGAAAAGAAGTTCTCGACTATTTAATACAAAACGACTCATATGATTTAATCATTCTCGATATGAACATGCCTTACTATAACGGCTTGGAAATACTTAATACTTTGAGCTTCATGGATACAACACAATCTATACCAACTATTGTTTTAACCGCAGATGGGACGCAAGAAACACGCTCAGATTGTAAAAAAGCAGGTGCATATGCAGTCATCACAAAACCTATTGATTCCCAAATGCTTTTTGAGACTATTTCACAATGCTGCCCATTAGTAGGTTCAACCCAAGGAAATGAAAACAATAGTTTATTAGATGATCCGGAGCTTGAAAAAAATGCCCTTATTAATTTAAACCGCTTAAAAAACATACAGGAAATATGTGCCGACACATCATTTTTTGTTGGACTTATAGAGACTTTTTATAGTGATACAAATATAATTATTCAATCAATGCGGAAAAACATAGAAAACAAAAATGCCGAAGACTACAAAAGTGATGTGCACGCATTAAAAAGTATTTCAGGTAACATTGGGGCTAATTATTTATTTGTGCTGACTACTCAATTTCTGGATTACGCGAAAGATAAAAAAGACGATATATTACTTATTGGCATGGAAAAAGTACTACTTCAAATTCAAGACGCTTATCAATTAACTCAATCCGAATTCCATCACTATATACGCCAAAATATGAATGTCAGTGAAAAAAAATAACCTGTTATTTTATTCTATTCTGTTGCTTTGATAATAACATAGTCATCATCTTCAAGTTTTCTTTAGTTAAATTACTAAATGCACAATCAACCCAGTCTTGTATTATTTCTTCAAGGTCTTCAAACAAGATTGGATTATATTTTTGTTCCATTTTTTTCAAAAAACTATATGAACTTTCCTTTCTTTCTGCACGCTTAATATGAGCATAAACAGCCTCAACACCTTTACCAGGCTCTGCTAATTTATCAATAACTCCTAACTCATATAATTCTTCAGATGTATGCAACTGTCCTTCAAAAATAAGCTCTCTAATATGTTTTAAATCAATTCTTCGAGACAATAAATTGTAAGCCCCCATACCAGGGTACAAATTAAAAAGAGACTCAGGGAAACCAAGCTTAACGCCTCTCTCAGCAATTATATAATCACTAGAAAGAGCTGCCTCAAAACCACCACCAAGTGCATCACCTTGGACTAGAGATATTGTTTTCAACCCAAGATCAAGCCCGGTTATGTTTTGATGCAACACATCAATACAAGAAACTGCATATTCATACAATGCATCTCGGTCGTTAGACAACACGCATTGCTTAATCACAGACAAGTCACCGCCTAAATTAAATATACCAGGATTCTTCGAGGCAAGAACTAAATAACGTATATCATTACCAACTCCAGTTCTTTTTGCAAAAGTAAGGTCGGAAAAAAAATTATTGATACTTCGTAATAATATTGGCGAGAAACATGGAACAGATTCTGTATCCATATAAAAAAAAGCAGCCTTATAATCGTCTATATACTCAGTCGTCAAATCAGGATATTGCTTTAATTCAGTACCTGTATTTACATTTCGTGTTGCCAACATTTCAATCATTTCTCGTCCCTATATTTCTGATATTTAAGCCAAGTTATTACTCGTCATTGCTATCACTCAGTGCCTTACAGTGTTTTACTTCATTAAACAGAATGCTATTCCAACGGAATATTAACTAATTTTTTAATAATGCCAATTTAACAACTGCACAATCTGTACCAATGAATTAACTACGCCTAAATCTAGATTTTTATCGTTGCAATACCACTATTTATGTTTTTAAGACAAATATTTGTCACGCATTTATTCATAACGTCATTTTGACGTCACTAATATTAGTAGACTCGTATTTTTGTAAAGGGATCGTAGTAATGACATCACTACAAACTAATTAGTACTAACT
>Ga0316205_10005210_pt1 | contig 10897 bp, 12 predicted proteins | sample 3monthpyrite_MG_FD_204941 | JGI IMG/M metagenome (GOLD analysis project Ga0316205, IMG submission 204941) | Microbial mat bacterial communities from mineral coupon in-situ incubated in ocean water Damariscotta River, Maine, United States -... | ecosystem: Environmental > Aquatic > Marine >...
GACGGCGAAAGGCAATATCAGTATTCGAAATTTCGATAAGCCAGCTATTAACGCCAGGCTGGATATTGATCAAATCAATATTGATCGATATATGCCAGTCGCGGGAGATAGCAAGCCAGCAGAACCCTCAGCAGGCAAGAGCGATGAAATAGTGCTCCCCAAAGAGTTGATGCGCTCATTAAATGTTAAGGCCAATCTTGGGATTGCCAAGCTCACTGCCATGCAGCTTCAGTCTAGCGACGTAAAAATTACTTTGAATGCAAATAACGGCGTAATGAGAGTTTATCCAGCAACCGCCAAACTTTATCAGGGAGGCTACTCGGGCGATATCAAACTGGACGTGAGTGGTAACGTGATGCGCGTATCCATGAATGAAAAACTGACAGGGATAGATGTCTCGCCATTATTCAAAGATCTGATGGATAAAGACTGGATCGGCGGACGTGGTGATATGAGTGCAAAATTATCAACCACAGGTCAGACTATGACGACCTTGCGAAGTAATCTGGCGGGTAATATTGCCTTTTCTTTTTTAGACGGATCAATAAAAGGTGTAAACATCGCCCATAAAATTCGCCAGGCAAATGCATTATTGACCGGCCAGCCGGCACCTCCTTCAGAACCGAATGAAACTCGTTTCGCTTCACTCACTGCAACCGGAACAGTGAACAACGGAATCGTTGACAACCGTGATATGAAAATGGACACCCCGTTAGCTGCGATTACGGGTGAAGGCCAAATTGATCTGGGTAAAGAGTCGATGAACTATTTGATAAAAGCTACAGTGACAGAAGAGTTAGCCAAAATGGATAGCGAGCGAATGAAAAAACTCGCAGGCAAAACAGTCCCGGTACGCATTAAAGGGCCCTTCAGCAAGCTGGATTATAAAGTTGAGCTGAGTGATGCGGTTAAGGAACAGGTAAAAGAAAAGGTGGAAGAAAAACTGAAAGAGAAAATCGATGAAAAGGTAGGCGATAAACTCAATGATAAATTAAAAAATATTTTCAACCGTTAGGCTGAAAAGTTATTTTAATTGTTCTCACTCGTGGTAATAGCACGAGTAGGCAGTTTAAATTGGGAGTAAATTCAACAATTGTTTAGCTGTTGAAAGCAGGTGGTTATACAGAACACATCTCGAACAACACCTCGCAATTCATTGCAATGAAAAAAACCACAAGTCCAGACTCCAGGTCTCTGCCTTTTAGTCAGCGCATCTTAAAATGGTTTGACCAGCATGGCCGTAAAGACCTGCCATGGCAACTCAATCCCACTCCCTATCGGGTGTGGGTGTCAGAGATCATGTTGCAACAAACCCAGGTCAAAACTGTCATACCGTATTATATGAAGTTTATCGCACGTTTCCCTGATGTCGATAATCTAGCTAACACCAGCATTGATGAAGTATTACATCATTGGTCTGGATTGGGTTACTACGCCCGTGCACGTAACTTGTATAAAACAGCTGGTGTTATCACACAGCAATTCAATGGTAAGTTTCCAGAAACGCTTGACGAGCTTGTTGAATTACCCGGTATAGGACGATCAACGGCAGCAGCGATTCTATCGTTAGCGTATGGTCAGCAACAAACCATTCTGGATGGCAACGTTAAACGCGTACTTGCCCGTCACGAAGCAATTGTTGAATGGACAGGAAAAACTTCTACGTTAAAAAAACTCTGGAAAATTGCAGAAGATTATACGCCAGCAAATAGAACGGCATCCTACAACCAGGCTATGATGGATTTGGGTGCTACTCTTTGTACACGTACCAAACCTACATGCGAAAGCTGCCCTGTGACAGAAGATTGCCTGGCCCTGGAAAATCAGTTGGTCGATAGCCTGCCAGCATCAAAACCAAAGAAAAAACTACCAGAACGTAACACTATTATGCTGATCATAAAAAAAGATACAGACTTATTATTAGAACGGCGACCTTCAAGTGGCATTTGGGGAGGGCTCTGGAGTTTTCCTGAGATTGATTCACTGGATGAGCTGGATCAACATTGCCGTCAACACTGGGGCCTGGATGTTCAGTCGCAAGACACTGTTGAAACCTGGAGCCACACGTTCAGCCACTATCGTTTGAATGTAAAACCTTACATAGTTGAAGTGCTTTCAGGTTCGCCACTGGTCATGGATACAGATCGCTATATCTGGTATAACAGCAACCATATTAACAAGCTTGGATTGGCGGCACCGGTTAAACGGATATTAAAATCGTCTTCAGCTAAATAGAAGGAATCACTATGACGCGCACGGTACAATGTGTAAAACTGAAAAAAGAAGCGGAAGGTCTTGAGCGTCCTCCGTATCCGGGTGAACTGGGACAAAAAATTTATGACAATGTCTCCAAGGAAGCTTGGCAAGCATGGGTCGGGCAGCAGACTATTTTGATGAATGAAAACAGATTAACGCCCATTGACCCGGAGCATCGTAAGTTTCTGGAAGAAAAAATGCAGGAGTTCCTGTTTGAAGACGGCGGCAATGAAACCCCGGTAGGTTTTACACCTAAACTTTAAATTAGCATGTTACAGCGAGTTCTGATCAGAGGGCTGAAGTTTGAAGTCAGAAGTCAGAAGTCAGAAGTCAGAAGTTTGAAGTTTGAAGTTTGACTTTAGGTTTTGTCTGTCCTCTGAAAAGCAGATCGACATGACACTGCGTATCTTGCGATGAAAATTAAAATATAAGCTGTCATTGCGAACAGAGTGAAGCAATCTCTTAAAAGTAACAGGCATCTCAAATTACTTCGGTATCGCGAGGAGTTTCAGAACGCGGAAGTCTCAGCTTTCATATTTTTTCAGTAATACCCCTTCATCACCGCAACAACTGGCCGCGCATTTCTTTACCGTATGTATCGTGTCTGGGTTGGTATCCAGATACGCATCCACAGGCAAATTGGCTTCTGCGCAATCGCACCCCTTGTCATCATAAACATAAACACGGGTTAAGCCGATGCGTTTTGCGACTTCATAGGCCTCATGCATGATGTCGGATGGAGTCGCGGGTAAATGCGATAGTTGGTAGGCCGGAAAAAAACGGGTGATGTGCCAGGGACTATCAGCACCTAAATGATCATAAATCCATTGGGCGATTTGTGTGAGCTCTTCCAATTGATCATTCTTGGTCGGGATAATATTGGTGCGTGTCTCAACGTGGATACCCAGTTTTTGTGCTTTTTCAATTGAGCCCAGGACTTGCTCGACGGAGGAGGGTTTGCAAATGTCCTTATAAAAAGCATCACTCATGCTTTTAATATCCGAACACAACACATCCACATGAGGTGCCATCAGCTCCAAAGCCTCATCGGTGACAAAGCTGTTACTGACATAAACCGTATATAAACCTGCCTCGCGTGCCAGTACCGACACATCCAGAACATACTCCAGCCACACCGCCGGTTCAGAATAGGTAAAAGCAATACCCTGAACATCGTGACGAAGAGCAGCCGCCACCAGATTTTCCGGAGTGACGTAGGCAGCAGTAGACTGTCCTTGAGCTAATTCGTCGAGGGCTTCAACACCCCAGGAGATTTCCAGGTTATGACAGCCGCCGCAGCGAAAATTACAGCCATAACTGCCAACCGACATCACGCGGCTACCCGGCTGGAAATGTTTAACAGGCTTATCTTCGATAGGACCAATGTCGATGGCAGACAAAATGCCATAGGACAGGTTATAGAGCGTACCATTGCGATTGACATGGGCCTGACAGAATCCACGTTGCCCATGGCCGATTTTGCAGCGCCATAAGCAAAGATGACAACGAGTCGTGCCATTGTCGAGTTTCTCCTGCAAACGGGTCTCGACTAACTGGTACTCTTTGGGTGATGTTCGTTGTTGACTCATACAGGCTGTCCAAAAGCACCCAGCCTAGTGGATTTGATTGTGGCTATCAACCATGCTTTAGCAAGGACATGGTTTAAAAAACTTGATATACAATAACTTGCAAGCGAAATAATTCTACATTCGAGATATTTTGCTGCGTTTTTACTTGACTAAAGAGCCCTATCCCGGTTTAATGACGCCTCTTTGCTTTTGGCTAACAGCGCTTCCCCGTTACTCGCCACCAGCAACAAGCTCCTTATAAAGGCCAGGTAGCTCAGTCGGTAGAGCAGTGGACTGAAAATCCTCGTGTCGGCAGTTCGATTCTGCCCCTGGCCACCATTATTAAACAAAAGTTTCAAAAGATTTTTGTCTGTAGTAGACACAAACTAGATAATCCGTGAATTTTACGGGGACACACGGTGAATAAATTTTGTGTCATTCAGCGAATGAGTTTTCGGATGCGTTAAGGGGCTATAACTCACGCGCCTGACAACTTAATAAAACTTAAAGTTCTAAATTCTACCCCCCCCCAGGGGGCAACTTCACTACTTCCCTCGTTTACACAACCTCTCTTCCAACGGTGCTACAATCGGACGCAAACTACGCTGCGCTTCGTTTACGCCGTACAGCGTTTACGTTATATTTTTCATTGAAATCCAGTTTAAAGGTGCTATAATTAGTACTGTTTACAGCACCAGTAAGGAGCATCAAATGAAAACTCGATTTTCCCAAGATATTATTCCTTTATCTGATCTCAAGATAAACCCAGGAAAAATTGCAAATCAAGCAAAAGATTCCCATCGTCCCATATTACTTACAAGTAGAGGCCGCGGCATAGCCGTTATGCAAGGCTTAGAAGAATTTGAAGACCATGAAGAAGAACGCGCCTTTGTAAAAGCAATTGCACAAGGTTTATTGGAAGTAAAAGAAGGAAAAGTACAAAGTCTTGCCGATGTTAAGAAAAAACTCGGCATTAAGATTTGAAAATATTAATCTCCGATTCGGCATCTAACGATCTAGAAGCAATAAAAGAATACTATCTCGATGAAGGCGTACCCCAAATAGGGATTGAGTTTGTTACCGAAATTATTAAGCATATCGAAACACTACCAACTAATCCGGAAATTGGTCGTAAGGTTCCCGAGTTCAACGAAAAAAATATTCGTGAATTAATCCACCCCCCTTTTCGTATCGTATATTTAAAAGAAGAGAAGGCTATTCATGTAATTAGAGTTTGGCGAAGTGAGCGCTTATTAAATCTAACTGATACTCCTACGAATGAAAAAATATAACAAATCATTCAAACCGACGCCGAAAAGCGGCGCGGTTTAACTCAAACGTTAGACAGAAAACTAGCGAAAAACTTGACGCATGTTGCGCAATGCGCTACATTAGAATAATGATAAAATCGTTTAAGCACAAGGGATTGAAACGATTCTTCGAGATAGGTTCAGTATCAGGTATCCAACCGAAACACAAAAATCGGCTAAGAATGCAACTTGGAGCCCTAGATACTGCAACCTGTATAGATGATATGGATATCCCTGGATATAAATTGCATTCCCTTTCTGGAGGCAAGAAAAACTTATGGTCAATCTGGATTAATGGAAATTGGAGATTAACCTTCGAGTTTGAAGATGGAAATGCATATATATTAAATTACGAGGACTATCACTAATGCCTATGTACAATCCGCCTCATCCTGGTGAATTTATTAGAGAGACCTTTCTTGATCCTTTTGGGGTTAGCTCTAGAAAGGTTGCTGAATTACTTCAGGTTTCACCTTCAACTTTTAATCGCGTATTAAATGGCGAGAGTAATGTATCGCCAGAAATGGCATTGAGACTTTCTAAAGCATTAGGGCGTAGCCCTGAAAGTTGGCTTATCATGCAAGATCACTATGATCTTTGGCATGCTAAAAAAAATATAAATTTAAAAGGCGTAAAAAAATTAAAAGTATCTGCTGCCTAACAAACGGGTCAAGTTGCTGTTGCTCACTGGGCCCTACGCTGCGAGGCAGCTCTGGCCCGCTACCCTTATCGTTATACCCATAAGGAGAATTGAGTGCTAGAAAGTAACAAAGTAAGTGCTTTGATAGTGGGAGGCTTTTTATTCCTTGGCTTGACCTCGCTCGGTTACTTATTGGGAAGTTCGGCGATAAAGTTTAAAGAGTATGAACGTACGGTTAAGGTTAAAGGCCTGTCAGAAAGGGAATACAAAGCAGATATAGTGATATGGCCAATTCAGTTTACCGAAGCGGGAAACAATCTCCAGGAGCTATACGGCTCACTTGAAACGAGTACTGAAAAGATAAGAACGTTTCTTGAGAAGAACGGGATAAATCCTGAAGAAATCACGTTCTCAACCCCGTCAATAACAGACAAATCAGCGCAGCAATATGGAAATCAACCAAGGGCAGAGTTTCGATACACAGCAATTCAAACTGTAACGGTGTACTCTCAATCTATTGAGTCCGTTAGAAAGGTCATGGGGTCATTATCAACGCTAGGTAAAAAAGGGATTGTATTTAGTGGCGGAAATTATCAGTCGCAAACAGAATATATTTTCACCAGGTTAAACGAAGTAAAACCTGCAATGATTGAGGAAGCTACAAGAAAAGCGCGAGAAGTAGCGGAAAAATTCGCGTCAGATTCGAAGAGTAGGCTAGGGAAAATACGAAGGGCTTCGCAAGGGCAGTTCAGCATCAATAGTCGAGATAAAAATAACCCGCATATTAAAAAAGTAAGAGTGGTGTCTACAGTTGAGTATTATTTATCAGACTGAGATAAAAGGTATAACAAAGTCAGTCTACTTGGACATGTTCCACGGTGTTTATTTTGTACTTGAATGGCTTATAAGAAATACCACTACATACAAGCACACATAATTCTGCCGTCAAGCTATTTATTTTGCCGGCATGGGCGGGACTGATATGGTCATGCTTATAGTAGCGTTATATGTAAAGACAGTACCGGAGTATAAATGGAAAAAGTAACGGGCATCGGCGGTGTATTTTTTCGGGCAAGTCAGCCATCTGAACTTGCGCAATGGTACGAGAAACATCTAGGCGTGTCTCCTGTTCCAATAAGCTATGACGAGCTTCCCTGGATGCAAGAGGCTGGCCCAACAGTGTTTGCGCCATTTGAAAGTAATACTGAATACTTCGGTAGAGACGAACAAGGCTGGATGATTAACTTTCGGGTAAATAACTTATCTAAATTAGTAGCGCAACTTCGCAAGGCAGGAGTTGAAGTTTACCTGGACGAACAAGAGCAACCAAATGGTCAATTTGCCAGACTTTATGACCCGGAAGGTAATCCGATTGAACTATGGGAACCCAAAGGTTAATCATACATAGCAAGGTAATCGTTCAGACGTGAGCTAAGCTACAGGTCGTTTAAGTCGTTCAGTTTTAACGTAAGCCTTGAAAAAGTTCATGGGTTAGCAATAATTTAGTCCGGCAGCTTGTTAATTTCTTGATGTATGTATGGGCCATTGATAGGCCTCTTATTTAAATTAGTTTGTCACCGGGAAAGATTATGTTCAGTCGCAATGTAGTTAAAACTTTTACGTATTTATTTATGACTATTTTAAGTTCAACAGCTCTAGCGGGCGATGTGGTCAGTGAAAAAAGTATCGGTATGGATTTAGCCCGTGATATCGCTAACGAGGCTGTCATGGCCTGTCGAGAGAAAGGCTACAATGTTAGCGCTGTTGTGGTTGATCGTCATGGGCAGTTGCGAGCTGCTTTAAGAGATGATCTGGCGGCACGTTTCACACTAGAAATCGCTGAACGCAAAGCCAACATGACGGTGATGGCCTGGACTGATAGTGGTGAGTTTAGAAAATCTCGTGCAGATATACGTCAGGAGCTGAATCACATTGATGGCCTAATCGTGATGGATGGCGCTATTAGAATTACATCAGGTGGTTATAATCTGGGTGCCGTCGGAGTGAGTGGTGCACCTGGTGGTGATAAAGATGCGGCTTGTGCCAAGCAAGCGTTGGTAAAGCTGACTGAACGTATACAGTTTGCCGTTGATTAAACTGCCCCTTGGTTGACCCTTTGGTTTTATTAAGTAATGATTTTGCCTGCGAGGAGTGGATACACCTGGAATAAGTATTGACAGGAAACGCCGATTAAATAGCGGTTCTTATTTTAGTTTGTCAGGTGGTTTAAATGAACAGTATTTTGAAGATGAGTGGTTTTATCAGTCAGATAGCGTGCATAGAAGCTGAATGCTGTTTATGCTTCAGTTAATTCCATGTCGTATTCTACGATCAGTGGTGCGTGATCGGAAAAGCGTTTGTTTTTATAGATGGAGGCTTTGATAATTTTGTCTTGCAGACCGGGAGTGACTATCTGGTAGTCAATACGCCATCCCACATTTTTATCCCAGGCCTGTCCGCGGTTAGACCACCAGGTGTATTGATCGGCTTTTTGGTTAACGACGCGAAAAGCATCCACAAAACCAATCGGTCCGAATACTTTATCCAGCCAGGCACGCTCTTCGGGCGTGCAACCAGAATTTTTCTGATTGCTTTTCCAATTTTTGATATCGATTTCTTTGTGAACAGTATTTAAATCGCCACAAATAATAAATTCACGCTTTTCATTTCGCATCGTTTGCAGAATTTTTGCAAAGCGCTGCATAAAATCGAGTTTGTTGATGTGGCGCTGCTCACTGGATGATCCCGAAGGTAAGTAGAGAGAGGCGATGCTGAGTTTGCCGAAATCTGCCTCGATATAGCGCCCCTCGGTATCGCAATGATCCCAGCCCAGTCCAAGTCGAATGTTGTCGGGTTCATGACGGCAATACAGGGCAGTGCCGCTGTAGCCTTTTTTCTCCGCGTCATGAAAATACACATGATAGCCTTTGGGATGATAGAGGGGCTCGGCGAGTTGATGTTCCTGTGCCTTGGTTTCCTGAATACAGATGACATCGGCCCGTTGGCGTTTCATCCAGTCGAAGAAGCCTTTCCTGGCGGCGGCACGAATGCCATTGAGGTTGGCGCTGATAATTTTCATTGTGAGCAGAGTAATTAATTTATATACAAGGTACAAGGGGGCAGGGACAAGATTAAAGATATAAAGATATAAAGATATAAAGATATAAAGATACAAGACATTAAAAATACTAGTTATAAGAATACATTGAGGTGATTGCATGGCAGTGTCGCAATTTTATGTCGTTGTGTCAGCCTATGTCAGAGTTGGAGAACTTTTCGCTTTCATCTTGTATCTTTCACCTGGCAACAGATGTTTTGTTGCCCCGTACCTTTCATCTTTTACCTGCCTCTAGTATATTGTCGATCTCTCAAGATTCGATTCAAGGTGAACTGACATGCAGGCATACCAACGTGAATTTTTAAAATTTGCTATTGATATTGGCGTGTTACGCTTTGGTGAATTTACCTTGAAGTCTGGACGCATCAGTCCGTATTTTTTTAATAGTGGCTTATTCAACACTGGTAGCAGCCTGGCGCGACTGGGCCGTTATTATGCTGAGGCGATTGTGGCATCAGGTATTGAGTTTGATATGTTGTTTGGGCCAGCATATAAAGGGATTCCACTGGCTGCCAGTGCGGCGATTGCATTAGCGGATCATCACAACCGCGATGTCCCTTATGCTTTTAACCGGAAGGAAGCAAAAACCCATGGTGAAGGCGGGAGCATCGTCGGATCGGCTTTGCAGGGGAAAGTGTTGGTGATTGATGATGTGATTACGGCAGGCACAGCCATTCGTGAATCGGTAGATATTCTTAAAGCGGCTGATGCTGAACTGGCCGGGGTGGTAATTTCCCTGGATCGGCAGGAAAAAGGGCAGGCGGATAGCTCAGCGATTCAGGAAGTGGAGCAGCAGTACGGCATCCGGGTCGCTAATATTGTGACACTGGATAACCTTGTCGAGTATTTGCGTGACTCGGCAGACAATCAGGATGCATTGGCAGCGATTCAGTCTTATCGGGATCAATATGGCGTGTGAGATTGAAGGTCATTCAGCCAAAAATCAGACGTAACCCTACCAGAATGGTAATAATCTCGAATACTCTTTTAATCAGTCGATTGCCTTTGACGATCGATAAATGTGCCCCGAGATAACCTCCCAGCAACGATCCCAGGATTAATGCAGGTAACCATTCCCAGTGAATGTGGCTGAGGATGCCCAATGTGATTGCACCGGCTCCATTCCAGAACAACCCGACCAGAACCAGCGTATAAGCCACAGCGCGCTTATAGTCGAGCCCGAACCAGCGTACCAGCCATAGCGTTACAAACAGGCCGGTTCCTGAGGTTAAGGAACCATTGAGTATGCCGATAATAAACAGAACCAGACCCCCAAGGCCATATCCTGATTTATTGCGATGGCTAGGCTGATAGGTCTGCCCCAGGTCTTTGTTGAAGGCGGAATAGAGTCCCAGGCCTAATATCAGTATACCCAGGGCGGTTTTCGCGACCGGGTCAGGGATTTTCAGGATCAGGTTGGCACCCAGAATGACGCCTGGCAGGCCGGTTGCCAGAATAAAGAGGGTAAATTGCCTTTCAAGTGAATGTTCTTTCCAGTGTCGCAAAGTAGCACCGACACCGAGAGCCACGGTCGCTACTTTATGAGTGGCTAAAGCCACACTAAAGGGCAGACCCAGGAATAACAGCACAGGAAGCTGGATTAATCCGGCGCCACCGCCAGAAAATGCTGAAAAGCTGTTAGCAATCAATGAAATAATGAATATAATAAATTGTGATGTATAATCCATATAACGTTTAGCAAGTAGTTTGAGATTTGCAATCCTGGTAACTATTTAGCGCCACTAATGTCGAATGTATCTATGATAAAAGCAAGCATCTATACCTTAATTTTTCTATTTATGTCCACCCTTGCGGCTGAGGCGGCCTTGTATCGCTGGGTAGACTCAAAAGGTAAGGTTCACTATAGCGATCATGTGCCACCTGAAGATGCTGGTCAGGAGCGCAAGGTCATGGACAGCGATGGGCGCACAATTGATGTTATCGAGCGTAGCAAAACCGAAGAGGAATTGCGTGAGCTTAAACGCATTAAAAAAATTCGAGAGGA
>Ga0316205_10005211_pt1 | contig 10897 bp, 11 predicted proteins | sample 3monthpyrite_MG_FD_204941 | JGI IMG/M metagenome (GOLD analysis project Ga0316205, IMG submission 204941) | Microbial mat bacterial communities from mineral coupon in-situ incubated in ocean water Damariscotta River, Maine, United States -... | ecosystem: Environmental > Aquatic > Marine >...
GGTTCAAATTCATCAACCGCATCTGGACGTCCAGTTTGAACGGCACAGAAACCACATGAGCGTGTACAAATGTTTCCGAGAATCATAAAAGTCGCTGTTCCTTCCCCCCAACATTCTCCCATGTTTGGGCAATTTCCGCTTTCACAAATCGTATGTAACTTGTGCTCATCGACAAGTGAGCGAACCTTTTTATAGTTCTCGCCAGTTGGTAACTTTACACGAAGCCATTTGGGCTTTTTGATACGGACTTTATCCTCTTGTTTAATTGTTTCACTCATGCCAAGAAATTTACTACTTCACTACTAATTCAACAAATAAAACCTACTTTTGCAAATTGCTTCATCAGTCGGATGAAAGGCAGTCACAAATGTATGCAAAACCTTAGAGATCATGGCTACATCACGCATTGAATATTTGGGAGACTTAAGAACAAAATGCACCCATATAAAGTCTGGAGTAGAAATAGTAACTGATGCACCTGTTGATAATAATGGTAAAGGAGCTTCGTTTTCTCCTACCGATTTGGTTGCAACAGCGTCTGTATCATGTATGATCACGATTATTGGAATCTATTGCAATAAGAATGGGATTGAATTTACACACGCAACAGCTGAAGTGAACAAAATAATGGCATCTGACCCTCGGCGTATTAGTGCGTTGGAAGTTTCTCTTGATTTTTCGGGGAACTCATGGACTGAGGCTGAACAACGTCAGGTGCGTAACGCAGGTGAAAATTGTCCGGTTGTCAAAACAATCTCCGATGATGTTGAAGTAACATTCACCTATCAATTCTAGTCAAAATGGAACAAAGTAAATACGACGGTAAAAGAACTTACAAGCCTCTCAAAGATGATTACATTTTTGGTGTGCGCTCGGTAATCGAAGCCATAAAAGCAGATAGGGTACTGAACAAGATTTTCATCCAAAAAGGGATGCAAAAGGATTTATTTGTAGAATTGAAAGAAGCACTTGCAGGAGGAAGTCATCAATTGCAATTTGTGCCAGTGGAAAAACTGGACAGCATAACCGATCAGAACCATCAGGGAGTCATCGCGCTTGTTTCTCCAGTAGAATATGGAAATATTGAAGAGATAGTTGAAGGATTGTTGGAAGAAGGGAAGAAGCCTTTCATTCTTGCATTGGATAGAGTTACAGATGTACGTAATTTTGGAGCAATTGCGCGTACCGCTGAATGCGAAGGTGTGGATGCGATTCTTATTCCATCAAAAGGATCGGCACAAGTAACATCTGATGCAATTAAAACATCTGCTGGAGCACTGAATAGAATAAAGGTGTGTAAAACGGATAGCCTCAAGGATTCACTATTTTATATTCAACAGTGTGGTGTGCGTATAGTTGCCTGTACTGAAAAATCAAATTTCCCATTACATCAGGTAAATATGAAAGGTTCTGTTGCTGTTATAATGGGATCAGAGCAAGATGGAATTACCTCTGACTTGATCAACCTTGCAGATGTCGCTTGTAAAATTCCAATGCGTGGAGAAATAGCTTCATTAAACGTTAGTGTTTCAGCTGGAATAGTAATGTACGAGAAGCTCAGACAAGAAATAGAGTAAACAAAGACTGTAGGACGATTAGATTTAAAGACGAGGGTTTTTCTTATTGTCTGAGAATTGTAAAGTGTTTGGTCAAAAGTTCAATATTCACTTTCCAACCTTCTAAAATCCTTCGGTTTTAATATCCTAAAGCCTCGGAGTCCTAAAGTCTCCAGTCAGTTTTTTGTCTTGCGAATCCATGGTAGCAATTCTGGAATTTCATGCAGATCGCTAATGTGCCATTCGTGCGTTCCTTGTTTGTGTTCCTTGTGAGGATCAAAGAGTACCCCAGAAATTCCTGAACGCTCTGCACCGAGCACGTCCGCATGCAAATTATCACCTATCATTACACTTTCATCTTGCTTCGCATTGGCTCTATCCAAAGCTTCAGTAAACACTTCGCGAGCTGGCTTGCTTTTTCCGACATCTTCCGAGCAGAGAACCACATCGAAATAATCGCGAATGCCACTGTTGGTTAGTTTAATGTCTTGAATTTCCTTGAAGCCATTTGTAATAATGTGCATTTCATACCCGTCATTTTTTAAACCAGATAATGTCTCTTGTGCATTGGGGAATAAATTGGTCTGATAAGGGGATGTCTCAACATAGCCTGTTGCTAACTGTTCAGCTAGTGGTAAGTTTTTGACATCGAATTTTAATAAAGTATTGTGAAAGCGCCTAACTCTTAGTTCAGCCTTTGTGATTTTTCCTGTTCCATATTGGTACCAGAGTTCAGCGTTTATTTTCTTGTACGCTGTATGAAAAGATTGGAATGAGCGCAATTCATTACCCAAATTCATTTCCTTATAGAGAATGCGCAGTGCGGCTTCTGAGTTTTTCTCAAAATCCCAAAGGGTATGGTCTAAGTCGAAGAATAAATGTTTCATCCGTACGAAAGATAGGCGATACCAGTAGTGATGACTCCATTAATAAACATTCCCAAAACGATCAGAGGATAAGCTTTTTTGTTGTCTCCATAAAATTTGGCAGCAACAATACTTCCAACTGGTATAGAAAGAAAAAAGGGTGCCCAGAAGCAAATACCAACGATACCTATTGAACTTTTTATACGAACGACAAACTTGTTCATGCGCGTGAATCGTTTCTTGGTTTTTATGGGCAATCCCTTTAAGATTCGTGCTTTATTTTTTTTTAGTTGATTTTCCCTTGCTCTGCGCATGAAGTAACCAGCCGAAAAGAAAAATATGGATGAGCCAAAAAGTCCTCCAGCTACACAAGCAAAATAAGTTTCAAGAAAAGAAAGTTGCAATCCAGGTCCAGTAAATGGGGTGAACATGAATTTAACAATCGAAAAAGCAAATAAAGATGCGAGCGCCCACCAATTCATAGGTCAACATTTTTCACCGTAAGCCAAATCTCCAGCATCTCCTAATCCAGGAACGATGTAAGAATGAGCCGTAAGTTCATCATCAATTGCTCCAATATAATAGTCGGTAGAAGCGGGAAGATGCTTGCGCAAATATTCCAACGCATCTGGAGTAGCGATAGCAGAAACAACAATTAATTTTGATGGGTTTCCTTGTCTCAATAAAGCTTTGTACACCATAGCCATTGAACTTCCTGTTGCTAACATTGGATCACTGATGATCAGTACTTTGTCATCAATCTTGGGTGCCGCAAGGTACTCTACAAAAATTTCGAAATCTTCAGCCGTTGAATGCTTTCTATAAGCCGAAACAAAAGCACTGTCCGCGCGATCGAAATAGTTGAGCAAACCTTCATGCATTCCTAATCCCGCACGCAAAATAGTTGCTAAAACAGGTTGTTCCTTCAAGAGCTCAGTTTCTGCAGTTCCCAAAGGCGTATTTACACTAGCGGATGTGTATGCTAATTGCTTGGATAATTCATAGCCCATTATTTCCGCAATACGTTCCAGATTTCTTCTGAATCGCATAGGATCTTTTTGAATTTCTACATCGCGAATTTCGGCGATAAATGTGGAAAAAATAGAATTCGTTTCTGAAAAATTATGAACCATGAAATATACTTTAGTATAAAGGTAGGAGATTTTTAAACATGATGGTTCAAATTTTAGATTTTCAAATTTGAGTCCTGTGCTTGTCGAAGCTTCAAATCTTTAAATTACATTTGTCTAAATGGCGGAAAAATCCAAGCTAAATTTTCAAGTGTTTAAACGACTATTGTCGTATTGGCGCACCTATAAAGGGCTCTTTTTTATAGCCATTCTTTGTACCCTTTTGCTTGCATTCCTTAGCCCTGCCCGACCAATGTTGATAGGGTATATTGTAAATCAATACATCATCGTCGATCCAGACGCGGGTCAACTACTCATGTGGACGATAATTATTGTTGGATGGCTTATCATGGAGGGAGTGTTTCAGTTTTTGTCCTCCTATTTTTCAAACCTTTTTGCGCAGTCAATCATCCGTGATTTACGAAAAAAATTACTAAATAGGATTCTCTCATTTAGAATGCGCTATTTTGATCAGACCCCCATCGGGGCTTTGGTAACAAGAGTTGTGTCTGATTTGGAGGCGATTACCGAGGTGTTTTCATCTGGAATGATGGCAATATTGGGTGATTTGGTCTCCCTTGTAGCAGTAATTGTTTTGATGTTTGTCATCAATTGGCAATTGACACTACTTGTTTTAATTCCGATTCCTTTACTGGTGTTTGCAACGCGAATTTTTGCAAGGGCAGTACGAAAGTCTTTACAGATGGAGCGTGAGCAAGTTACAAAGCTCAATACTTTTGTTCAAGAGCGCCTAACAGGGATGTCTCTTGTACAGCTTTTTAATCGAGAGGAGAAAGAATATGAGCAGTTCGAAAAAATAAACGAAGGACATAAAAAAGCACACATTAAAGCAGTTTGGGCGTATTCCATATTTTTCCCGGTTGTTGAATTGTTAAGCTCCCTATCAATGGCATTCCTTCTGGTGTGGGGGGCATTGATTGTTCAAGGGAAAACCGTAACCGAAATTAAATTGATGTTCGGACCAATTGTTCAATTCACATTGTGGATTCACATGTTGTTTCGTCCAATTCGACAACTTGCAGATAAGTTTAACATCCTTCAACGTGGAACTGTTCGTGCGGAGCGTGTGTTTGAAATCATTGACCGAGAAGACCATATTCAGAATGTTGGTACTGAGACAAATGTTGAGTTTAACCAAGCCATTAAGTTCAAAGATATGTACTTCGCTTATACGGATGAGGATTGGGTGTTGAAGAATATCAATTTGGAAATTAAACCAGGAGAAACGGTAGCCTTTGTAGGTGCAACAGGAGCTGGAAAAAGCTCAATGGTGAATTTGATCGGACGCTTCTATGAATATCAAAAAGGGGATATTTTATTGGGCGATCATAAGTTGACAGAGATAGAGTTGAACTATTTGCGAAAGAACATTGCCATTGTTCTACAGGATGTATTCCTTTTTTCAGATACCTTGTTTAATAACATTACACTGGGTGATCCAGCGATCTCCAAAGAGCAAGTAATTGAGGCATCAAAGGCTGTTGGTGTACATGAATTTATTGAGAGATTACCAGGAGGTTACGATTATCAAGTAGGTGAACGGGGTGGAGTTCTTTCCGTTGGACAGCGCCAACTCATCGCCTTTATACGAGCCTATGTGTATAATCCGCATATCTTGATTTTGGACGAAGCGACATCAAGTGTAGATAATGAGTCAGAAGAATTGATTCAGCGAGCAACAGAAAAACTTACAAAAGGGAGAACGTCTATAGTAATAGCCCATCGATTGTCGACCATTCAGACGGCAGACAAAATTGTGGTGTTGGATAAAGGAGAAATAATGGAGCAAGGGACACACCATGAACTCCTCCAAAACGATGGGTATTATAAGACCTTGTACGATATGCAATTTTCAGATTAAAAGTATGGTGGGATTAAAAATAGGAGGAGTACCAGAACACTTCAATTTACCATGGAGAATGGCAATTGAGGAAGGCAAATTCAGAGATGAAGGAATTCAATTGCATTGGAGTGATATGGGCGGAGGAACTGGACAAATGATTCGTGGTTTGGAAACCGGAACTTTGGATGTTGCGGTGCTGCTCACAGAAGGAGTTACGAAGGCAATTCTACAGGGGCTTGATGCAAAAATCATTCAGGTGTACGTCACTTCACCACTGCACTGGGGAATTCATGTTCCTTATAACAGTGATATTGATCGTATCGATCAGTTGGAGGGAAAGACATTTGCCATTTCCAGAGAAGGCTCGGGGTCTCACCTAATGGCGTATGTGAGAGCTAGTCAAGAAGGTTGGGATACTTCGAAGCTCAAATTCAATGTGATTGGTGATGTTTACGGCGGGCTTTGGGCGTTGGAAAATAATGAGGCTCAGGCTTTTTTATGGGAAAAATACACCACACATCCATATACAGAACAAAAGAAATGCCGCTATATTGATGAGGTGGTAACGCCTTGGCCTTGTTTTGTGATCGCGGTTCGAACTGAGGTGTATGAAGAGCATAAGGATGCGTTGAATAAAATGTGCGATATCGTAAATAAAAAGGCTGCCGAATTGAAAAAGAATGACAGCATCATTGACCTAATCAGTTGGCGTTATAACTTACGCCACGGCCAAGTGGAAAATTGGTTGAATGAAACAGACTGGAATTACGATGGAATTGAATATCCTCTAGCGTTCACGAAAACAATTTCTTATTTATTAAAGTTAAATTTGTTGAGTGAGTCTGAAGCTGAAAATTGGCGAGAAAAACTCTTTTAAAATGAAGAAAACGGCGGTTTTATTAGTCCAGTTGGGTACTCCGGATAGTCCAAAAACCAAGGACGTGCGCAGATACTTGAGCGAGTTCTTAAACGATCCTCGTGTGATTGATTTGCCATGGCTTGGCAGAAAGCTGCTTGTTAATGGAATAATTGTTCCATTCAGAGCTCCGAAATCGGCGAAAATCTACAAGGATCTTTGGGAATTTGGAAATGGAGTCTCACCACTAATAACACATACAGAAAACGTTCAGAAAAAGTTAGAAAAGCGCTTCGATGGATCAAATGTGGATATCTATATGGCAATGCGCTATCAAAACCCGTCTATGTATGACGTGATGGAGAAAATGCGTAAAAAAACCTACGATCATGTAATTGTTTTGCCATTGTTTCCACAGTATGCAAGCGCTTCAAGTGGCTCGGCTATTGAACTTGCCATGCGAATTATGAGTAAATGGTGGGCAACTCCTCAAATTAGTATCATCAATCAATTTTGGGACAACGAAGGCTACATTGATTCCATTGTTGAACGATCCAAAGAATTTGATTTAAAGGAATATGATCACATCTTATTTTCATACCATGGATTGCCGCAACGTCACGTAGATAAAATATACGATGGGGAAGATATGTGTTCAGATTCTCCGTGCGAAACAGAAATCAATGAGTACAATAGCATGTGTTATAAAGCGACAAGTTATGCTACAACCCGATTGATTGCGGCTAAACTAGGATTGAAGGAAGAAGATTATACTGTATGTTTTCAATCACGACTGGATAAAAATTGGTTGACTCCTTTTTCTGATAAGGTGGTTGCTGAGCAAGGAAAGAAAGGTGCGAAGAAAATTTTAGCCTTTAGTCCTGCATTTGTTGCAGATTGTTTAGAGACAGTAATCGAAATTGGCGATGAATACCAAGAAATTTTTGAAGCAAATGGTGGCGAAAAGATTCAATTGGTGCCAAGTTCAAATGATCACGACCGCTTCGTGGATGGATTAGAGGAGCTTATTAAGGACAGAATGTGAATGAATGCAAAATATTAAAGAATGATGAATGCATAGTTTTCCACATTCCACATTTTGCATTCATCATTCATCATTCACGGCTCAACTAGTATCATAAGTTTCTTTTAGCTGTAATAATACTGCTCTTAATAATTCGAAGAATTTCTTCTCCCTGATTTTTAATTGGTTTCATTCTGCCTAATTCAATATACCCAGTTCTTTCCATAAGTTCCAACCAATAAATTGACTCGTCGCACTCTTTTTGAGAAATAGACAATTTGTAGATAAAGTCCTTTTTGGAATTTGAATTACACGATTCTCGGATATTGGCTCCTACTGAAGTGCTTGATCTGAGAAATTGTTTACTCATCACAAACTCTTTATCGATGATCAGTTCTTTGTACAATTCAACAGAGTCGATGGCAAACTGTAAGCTTTTAGTTTTCAGAATATTTTCTTTCATAACATCATAGTGTAGGTTTCTACTTAAGTTATTAAAAAATCTGCACCCATCATTCATCATTTTGCATTCATCATTCAGCATTCAAGATTTATAATTCTGCGTTTATAATTCATATTTAATCAGGAACTTCGTAGCTTTGCATTCAGAAAATTTGAAAATACATATATTAAGGATATGAGTACAACAGAAAAATTAGCATACAAAGTAAAGGACATCAGCCTAGCTGACTGGGGAAGAAAGGAGATTAACATTGCTGAGGCAGAAATGCCAGGACTAATGTCTCTTCGTGAAGAATATGCAGGTGTTAAGCCATTGGCTGGAGCGCGTATCGCAGGTTGTTTACACATGACGATTCAAACAGCTGTTTTGATTGAAACATTGGTAGACTTAGGAGCGGATGTTACTTGGTCATCATGTAATATTTTCTCAACGCAGGATCACGCTGCTGCTGCAATTGCTGCTACCGGAGTTCCAGTTTATGCTTGGAAGGGTATGAACGAAGAGGAATTTGATTGGTGTATTGAACAAACATTGTTCGCCTTTAAAGATGGTCAACCATTGAATATGATTTTGGATGACGGTGGAGATTTGACGAACATGGTTTTCGATCGTTACCCAGAATTGACAGAAGCAATTAAAGGTTTGTCTGAAGAGACAACAACAGGTGTACACCGTTTGTACGAAAGAAAAAAGAACGGAACATTGGTTATGCCAGCAATCAACGTTAACGATTCAGTTACGAAGTCTAAGTTTGATAACAAATACGGATGTAAAGAATCATTGGTTGATGCAATTCGTCGTGCTACAGATACAATGATGGCTGGAAAAGTAGCTGTTGTTTGTGGATATGGTGATGTTGGTAAAGGATCAGCAGCTTCATTGCAAGGCGCAGGAGCAAGAGTTATCGTTACTGAGATTGATCCTATTTGTGCTTTGCAAGCTGCAATGGATGGATTTGAAGTGCGTAAACTAGAGTCAGTTGTTGGAAATGTAGATATACTTGTAACAACAACAGGTAACAAGGACATCGTTCAAGGTCACCACTTCGAAGCAATGAGAGACAAGACGATCGTTTGTAACATCGGTCACTTCGACAACGAAATTGATATGGCGTGGTTGAACGGGAAATACGGTTCAACGAGGAATGAAATCAAGCCACAAGTCGATATGTATACAATCGACGGAAAAGACATCATCGTTCTTGCAGAAGGACGTTTGGTGAACTTAGGTTGTGCAACAGGTCACCCATCATTTGTAATGTCAAACTCTTTCACGAACCAAACATTGGCTCAATTGGAGTTATGGAACAACACAGATGCATACGAGAATGACGTATATATGCTTCCTAAGCACTTGGATGAGAAAGTAGCGAAGTTACACCTTGCGAAAGTTGGAGCGGAGTTAACTGAACTTAGACCAGATCAAGCTGAGTATATCGGCGTTGAAGTTCAGGGGCCATACAAGCCAGAACACTATAGATACTAGGATTTTTTAATTGTAGATCAAAGGGAGTCGGAAATGGCTCCCTTTTTTTTGTGCAATAGTTTTTCTTTAATTTCATGCCTTAAACCATCTTTGAAAGCAATGCGATCCAGTTTTAAAGAAGTTATTTTAAAATCTACGTTGGCACAAGGAATTGGTCAGTTAGATCCAATCCAAGAATTATGGAGTGGATACGGCAAAATCATACGTGTTAATTTGTTGGGGGCATCAGTTCCATCTGTAGTTGCCAAGAATATTATTCTCCCTAAATCAGCTCATCACCCGAGAGGGTGGGATACAAATGCTTCTCATCAAAGAAAAATAAAATCCTATGAAATTGAGTTAGAATGGTACAAGCACTATAGTCAACAGTGTGACAAAAAGTGTAGAGTTCCCAATTTTGTAAGTTCTGAAATTGATGAGGAAGAACAATTAATTGTGCTGGAAGATCTAAATGTTATTGGTTTCTCGTTACAAAAAGTGGAATTAAACAAATACGAAGTGAAACAATGTTTAGAGTGGTTGGCTAATTTTCATGGGACATTCTTAAATGTCAAACCAGAAGGACTTTGGGATGTAGGGACGTATTGGCATCTTTCGACGCGTCAAGATGAATTCAATGTTATGAAAGAAGGGGTGCTTAAAGAGAATGCCTTTCGGATTGATGAGCTATTGAGCGCGTGTAAGTACAAAACCTTTGTGCATGGAGATGCTAAAGTCGCAAATTTTTGTTTTTCTATTCGTGGTAATAATGTGGCTGCAGTAGATTTTCAGTATGTAGGTGGAGGCTGTGGAATGAAGGATGTTGCTTATTTTCTAGGAAGTTGTTTAAATGAATCTCAATGTTCCAAATGGGAAGTTGAATTACTAGAGAGTTATTTCAATTCCTTAAGAGTCAAGTTGGAAAGTGAATCAGCTAATGTGAATTTCGATGAACTTGAGGAGGAATGGCGTAAGTTATATCCTGTTGCATGGACAGATTTCTCCCGATTTCTTTACGGATGGGTACCTGCACATCAAAAACTGAACGCTTATAGCAAAGAGATGGAAGATGAAACTTTAGCTCTTTTATTTCGCCATTGAAAATTCCATGTTTACCAGTTAGAGTATTTATACTCGACGTCATAAAAATCTGCAACAAATACCTAAAATTTCAATTATTGAATTATAGGTATAGATATCTATTGTACATTTGCAACTGCAATCGACTGCCTAATTGGGGTCTAATTTATTTTACTATGTTGAAAACGATATTCTTAGCACTGACATCTGTGCTGTTTACATTTACATCTTATTCGCAAACGGCTTTGGTCCCTGGGGATATTGCCTTTGTTGGCCATAATACTGATGGTACAGATGAATTTGCGTTTATTCTTTTGAAAGATGTTGATGCATCTACTACTATTTCCTTCACGGATTGTGGCTGGGATGGATTTGCGTTTCAATGTACGGCTGGTGATTTAAACGGTCTTACTTGGTCATCAGGTGCGGCACGTACTTGTGGAACTGTAGTGAATATTGCACCATTAACGTTGTCAGCTTCTGTAGGTTCTGTAGGTGGTTCATATACCCAGTATAGTGGTATTGGTGACCAATTACTTGCATATCAGGGTTCGCCTGCCTCACCAACTTTTATTTCAGCCGTAAGCTCAAGTG
>Ga0316205_10005214_pt1 | contig 10891 bp, 11 predicted proteins | sample 3monthpyrite_MG_FD_204941 | JGI IMG/M metagenome (GOLD analysis project Ga0316205, IMG submission 204941) | Microbial mat bacterial communities from mineral coupon in-situ incubated in ocean water Damariscotta River, Maine, United States -... | ecosystem: Environmental > Aquatic > Marine >...
AAGGTAAATTAATAAATAAGTGTCATTTTAGGGTTTAGACTTGTTTATATTTTTGTCAGAAAATAGAAATATTAAGCCCAGAATGACAGGTTTTACATAGTTTCTGTTTGTCTGGTTAGGGTATACCTCAACTTGACAGCCTATTTAAAATATCATTCCTATGGTGCGTTTGGTCCTTTCCTAACATTTTCCCCATAATTAGTATTTGATTGATTATTATTTCTTAATAACTATGGTCATCTAATGTACATCTATTTATTGAACTGTATTCCATGGGGTTGATTATGCGTATTTTACTAATTATTATTTTGTTGTTCTCTCCGTTGAGCCTAAATGCAGAAGATTTTAAGGAAGCAGTGAGATCGTGGAAGCTTGCAGCAAAACAGGGATATGCTCATGCGCAATATAATCTTGGGATTTCGTACATGTATGGTCTAGGCGTACCACAAGATTTTAAGGAAGCAGCAAAGTGGTATAGACTTGCAGCAAAACAGGGATATGCTCATGCGCAACATAAGCTTGGGCTTTCATATAAACATGGTCAAGGAGTAACACAAGATTTTAAGGAAGCAGTGAGATGGTGGAAGCTTGCAGCAAAACAGGGATATGCTCATGCGCAATATAATCTTGGGGTTATGTACATGAGTGGTAAAGGAGTGCCACAAGATTTTAAGCAGGCAGTTATATGGTGGAAGCTTGCAGCGGAAAAAGGGGATGCTAATGCGCAATATAATCTTGGGGTTATGTACATGAGTGGTAAAGGAGTGCCACAAGATTTTAAGCAGGCAGTTATATGGTGGAAGCTTGCAGCGGATAAAGGGGATGCTAATGCGCAATATAATCTTGGGCTTTCGTATAAAAATGCACAGGACTATAAGCAAGCTTATGCATGGTTTCATATTGCAGCGGTAAACGGACATAAGGAAGCAGTGAAATACAGAGATATTATAAAAGGTAAAATGTCGGAACAGGCTATTTTCGAAGCACAAGAATTATCAAAAGAGTTATTTGCTAAATATAATAAACAATAGTTCAGTTTAAATGGTTTCATAACATCGGTTCAGTTTACATAGTAAAATACTATTAATGAACCAGTAAAAGACTAGTTCATTATAGGTACACCCATAATGAACTAGCTATCTTTATAAATAAGAAACTCTGTAATCTTACTAAATATAATTCTTATGGAGCGTCTGATCCTTTCATAATATTTAACCCATCATTAAAAAAGCCTCCGTAATGGAGGCTAAAAACTTCTGTTTTTATTAATGTTATATTATTAAGGTGTAATTTCACAATTAATAACAGTATCAGAAGAGTCTGTATAACAAGTATCAGCTATATATCCTTGATCTGTACCACCATCAACAAAATCACTACCTAAGTCACCGTATACAGTATCTTTTCCGAGATCACCGTACACAGTGTCGTTATCTTTTCCACCACGTACTATATCCTGATCTTTGCCACCAAACAAAGTGTCATTACCTGAGTTTCCATTTATTTGGTCATTACCTCTTTTACCGTATACAAAATCATTACCACTACCTGCACATATGCGATCGTTACCATCGCCAGCATATATAAGATCATCACCAGAAGTACCAATAATAACATTAGGTATGGTTGACCCTGCTACAATACTAGATAAAGTTGCAAGTGGTTGCGGTAGATATATAACTCTCATTGAATACTGAATATTGGGTGTTGTTTCGATAAACGCCTGATAATTGACTAAGGCACCGTTATTATCTAATTCCTTTTTGATAATAATATCAAAACACTGAGTTACAGTAACGAGAGTGTTTGCATATAAGGATTGTGAGAATAGTCCTAGAGAACAAGCGACTATTAATATGATTGTAGTTACTTTGTTTTTCTTCATGATTTCACCTTTGCGGTTTTGAAGATTAGGGAAATTCCTAATCAGATTGAACTTTAAGTTGCGTATATTGTCGTGTCAAGCTATTTTAATATTATTTATCTGGGTGAAAAACCACCTTCAATAAGCCCATTTTGAAGCTTATAAAAAGCGTCTTTCATCTGGTAAGCCTCTTTGTCATCTACTGCATTATTTCGCCAGTCAGAGAAACCGCAACGCTTAACAAATTGAGCTAATGCTAACGCCTCAACCTCTGAAACCTCAAAAGAAACCTTTATTCTTTTACCTTGTGCCATGCCTGAAACCCTATGTAACCGTTGATGTGTGATAATTATAGCAAAGCAATTCAAGTATTGCTAGTATTGTTCTAATTGTTCCCAATATTATTATTGTTTTTAATATTGCTTATATATATAATACTACTTATATTATTAATGTTAATAATATAAACATACTAAGAGGGTAAAAAATGATTATATCATTCTTGAATCAAAAGGGCGGAACAGGTAAATCAAGTTTAGCTCGTGCCGTTGCTGTAGAGTTCGCACGTAATAAATGGGGTGTACATATAGCAGATATGGACACGGTGCAAAGAACAGCCTTTACATGGGCTGAAACAAGAAGCAAAACAGAGATAGAACCAAGTATAGAAGTGGCTTTATATAATGACCCTAAAGCAGCTTTAAAAGCTGCGAATACTTCGGATTTATTAATTGTTGATGGTAAAGCTTTTGCAGATACTCACGCACTTGAAGTGGCGAAAGTATCCGATTTAATTGTAATACCTGTAGGAGTTTCTATTGATGATTTAAAACCGACTTTAGAACTGGCAACAGAATTAATAAATAAAGGAATAAAAAGGGAATCAATATTATTTGTTGTTTGTAAAGTAATGGACAACGGAGAAAAGGAAGCTATGAAAACACGCACATCAATAAAAAATTGGTCTTTTAATGTAGTAAGTGGGTGGATACCGTTTAAGGCTGCATATAGTCAAGCAATGGATACAGGGCGAGGATTAACAGAGACAAAATACAAAAGTTTAAATACTCAAGTTGATAAGATCATCGAAGAAATTTTTAATAAAGCAATTGAAGAAAACAAGATAAATAAAGAGGTTTTAAATCATGGCTAATCTAGACGCACCAGAAAAGAAAGAACTTATTAAAAAAGTTGCGGTTTCTAAGTCAGTAAAGGCATTAGAGCAAACCCCACCTGATTTAATAGTTCCATTACAATTAAAAGTAAAAAGCACAACAAAAAATGAATTTAAGGCACTTGCATCAATGAGAGGGAAGCCAATGAATGTTTTTTTTGAGGAATTAATTGAAGAATATAAGATAAATAATTCTTAATACTAACAATACTAACATTACTAACAATTTAAACATTGCTAGTAATGTTAATACTTTTCAGGTTATAAAAAATTGCCTATCAAAGAAAAAAAAGCAAATACATGAAGCACAAAAATCAATTAGTTTGTATATTGCTTTAGAGTATGGCGAAAATATTATTTAAAAGGGCTTTATTATGAGTGATGAAGAAGAAAATAAAATAATAACATTAGAAAAGAAAGAACCGCCTGAAAAATGGGAAATTAACAAGCAATTAGAATTATTCGGGAATTTTTTAACTAATGATAATAAGAGCGTTTCTAATACTATAGAATTTTGGGAGGGAATCCCGAAATATTTTATTAATAGTAAGCAACAAGAAAAACTAAGAACAGAAGCAGGACACGCAGACCCACAAAAAAGAGAATATATAAAAGATGGTATTACATATATAGCTAAAATTCAGCCTGCTTTAATAGAACAACCAGACGGAACTTATAAGGCTTTTTTCCCTAGTGTTACAGAGGAGCTTATAGAGGAAACATTAAAAAAGATAATGAGTGATCAGAGATATATAACACAAGATGCAAATCAAGCAGAAACTTGGGTTAAATTTTCATTACACATGATACAGAAAGAATTAAAAGAACATGGAAAGGCTAGAAGTTTAGACGAGATAAAACATGCAATAGATGTAATGAGTAGAAGTGTAATTATATTATTTAAGGGAAAAAAAGAAATTTGGACAGGTGCAATATTACAGGATTTAGTAACAGTTGATAGAGAAGAATATAAAGGCAACCCCACAAGCTTACATGTTGCCAGACTACCCTTATTTATAAGTAAAGCAATTAATCACCTAGAATATAGACAGTTTAATTATAAAAGGCTGATGAATAGTAAAAACCAATTAACCAGATATATATATAAACGTCTTATAAATAAATATACACATGCTAATTATTTAAATGACTATCATTTTTTATATTCTAAAATAAAAAAGGAAAGTGGTTTATTAGAAGCTAAAGAAGAAAGAGAAAATAGAAGAAAATTAAAAAATGCTTTAGATGAATTAATAAAAATAGGTGTTATTTATAGCTATGATGCAGAAAATAAAAATGAAGGTAAAAAAATAATAGATATTAAATATACTGTTAAACCATCACAAGAATTTATATCAGAACAAAAAGCAGCAAATAAACGACAAAATAATATTATAGATATAGCCCAAGATAAAAATAATTTGCCTGTGGATAACTAAAATTAGGGTTATAGGTTTATCCCACACATGTTATAGGTTTATCCCACGGTAAGTTATAGGTTTATCCCACACTTGGTAAATGAACAATGTTTTGTTGTGCAGCGCAGTATAAAAACACGGCTTTTTGTGCTATTAGGGTTATAGGTTTATCCCACACTTGGTAAAAAAAGTTATAGGTTTATCCCACACATGTTATAGGTTTATCCCACACTTGGTAAAAAAAGTTATAGGTTTATCCCACGGTAAATAGCAAGGTTATAGGTTTATCCCACGGTTAAAACGCTAAAATCATTCCTCATTTCGTAATAAACATTATATTTCAATAGGTTACAATGCGCCATTTTGAGGCATATTTTCCCTATTCTTTTCTTCTTTTATTCATATAACTAAAGTTATATTCTTAGTCTTGTAGTTTTGCCTGTGGATAAAATTTTTAAATTCTAAAGTTTGGAATTAATAAAAGGTAATTTTTCGCAAGGAATGCGAAAAGATAAGTTTTTAATTTTTTGCCAAGATATAACCAGTTAAAAAAATATCCACTTTCCCCCCAGGAATTTCATGTGATAAGAGGGTTTAGCAAAATAAGGGTGTGAAAACTTGATGGGGAATAGCTCTAATTCTAGTTCTAAGCATGTTTCTAGCTCGTTTTATTCATTTTATATATAAAGTTAGCAGGGGGTTATTTTAAACGCCTGTACGAGCCTTAAAATGAGTTTAATCTATTTGGATGATTTCTGTTAATTTGAAGCCGTAAGAGTGGCTTATTGATTGAGCTAGTTGTAATTGCTCATAAGTGCAGTATTTACAAGGGTTTTCCAGAATGAAATCAATATTGTTTTGCTTAAATTTCTGCTTAATTCTGTAATTTTTCCATAAACTCAAGTTAAAAAGCCCCTTTTCTAGCTGCATTATAGGAGGTTTATTTTTTAAACACAGCAAAAAAAGGGGAAAACATGGATTAATTACAGAGTTGCATCAATTCCCAAATCTGGCGAAGCTCCTGCCTCTGATTCATTGCTCTCAAGAGCTGCTTTCAAATAATCATTACTGTTATCTTCAATCTTTACCGCTTCACTTTGAGCTATTTCGCTTATTCCCTCCCTGACGTTTGCTGCGTCCTGATCTGGTGCGTCTTTTTGAACTTCAATATTTTCTGATTGTTCTGACATGATAAAACCCTCATAAGTTGTGTTAAAGTAAAGTAATAATATCATAAAAAAAGCCCTGCAACTATTAGTCACAGGGCTTGAAAATACTAATATTTACAGAGGTGGTACGATTTGCGCATCAAAGATAGATATTGAGCCTGCAGGAAGAACTTTTAATTCTCCTGTAAATGGAACGCCTAAATAAAGATCTTTATTATTACTCATAACCCACCCAAGATCGCTAGCTGTCCACATGGGGTTAACAAATGATAAATTCCATAATGGAAAAGAAAAAACCCGTCTATCTGGCCAAACCGTGTCAGGGTGTGTATGCCATCCTGCAACAGTTGGTGGTCTGGGGTCAACGTCACCCCCATCTGTCCCAAGTATTCTATAATTGAAATTATATAAAGGAGCACCATCTGGATTACATACTTTGTATATTTCCCCACCATGTTCATAATCATTAGTAGAGGCTAACGGAGCAGTATATGTTAGATTGAATGCTGTCCATGCAGCTTCTACAATACTGTTGTACCCAACAGTCTCATGTCTGCATTCTTCAACTGCTGGATTTGGAACTATAGGGTTTCCAGAAGAGTTAAAGACCAGCTGATAATCAGTTACTTTAGAAGCAATTTTGGTTCTTATCATTACTCTATAAGTACCTGCTACAGTAAGATTATTTGATGTTAGTGAAGTATATCCATATGTACGATAAGTCCCATCAGGATTATATAGATACATTATTGTTGGTTCTGTGCCACTAGCAGATAAAGTAATTGAGTCCCCTACCTCAGCGGTGAAAACATAACTATCAAGGTCATTTGAAGTCAAATCCTGATTAAAATAAGAATTGTTACCCATATAACCTATTTCATTAGCTGTAGAACTATTAAAATAATGTAATTCATAATCAGTTACTTTAGAAGCAATTTTGGTTCTTATCATTACTCTATAAATACCTGCTACAGTAAGATTATTTGATGTTAGCAGATTATATCCATATGTACGATAAGTCCCATCAGGATTATATAGATACATTATTGTTGGTTCTGTCGAATCAGCAGATAAAGTAATTGAATCCCCTACCTCAGCGGTAAAAACATAACTATCAAGATCATTTGAAGTTAGGTTTTCAGTTACAACACCCCCACTAGGTAAGAATCCATGTTCGCTAGCTGTAGCACTGTTAAAATAATGTAATTCATAATCAGTTACTACAGAGGCAATTTTGGTTCTTATCATTACTCTATAAGTACCTGCTACAGTAAGATTATTTGATGTTAGCAGATTATATCCATATGTACGATAAGTTCCATCAGGATTATATAGATACATTATTGTTGGTTCTGTCGAATCAGCAGATAAAGTAATTGAGTCCCCTACCTGAATATTAATAGTATAACTATCCAGATCATTTGATGTTAAATCTCTGTTTACGGAATCTCCACTATATAATAATCCTATTTCGTTAGATGATGAGCTATTAAAATAATGCAATTCATAATCAGTTACTACAGAGGCAATTTTGGTTTTAATCATTACTCTGTAAGTACCTGCTACAGTAAGATTATTTGATGTTAGCAAATTATATCCATATGTACGATAAGTTCCATCAGGATTATATAGATACATTATCGTTGGATTTGCGGAATTAGTCGAATCAGCAGCAAGTGAAATTGAATCCCCAACTTCGGCAGTAAAAGTATAACTATCCAGATCATTTGAGGTTAAATCTCCAAGTACAGAATCACCAGTTGGTAATAAGCCATGTTCATTAGCTGTTGAGCTATTAAAATAGAATAGTTCATAAGTACTAGTGTCAGTAACAATCTTAGTTTGAATATCAAGACGATAAGTACCTGCTACAGTAAGATTATTTGATGTTAGTGAAGTATATCCATATGTACGATAAGTTCCATCAGGATTATATAATCTCATTATTGTCGGTTTGGTTCCATCAGCAGACAGAGTAATTGAATCACCAACTTCAGCAGTGAAAGTATAACTATTTACTTGCTCTGGTAGAACTAGTGATCCTGAAACAGATCCCCCACTTGGTAGGCTATTTGCATATGAGTTTGAGACAACGAGGAGAAACCCCGAGATTATTAAGGTGAAGCTATAGAATAGACTTTTCATTTGTCTATACTCCTATTTGTAGTGATATTTAAAGGAAACGTACAAGAAATCAGAATTGCTTTTCTTGATAAGGTACATTATAGCATATATAGAAAAAGCCCTGCAACTATTAGTCACAGGGCTTTTTATGTGATAAACATCACCTTTTACGGTCATCGGCTCCGCAGCCTGTACCGTAGTGGTAATATAACAGAACTCTATCAAAAATCAATAACCCCTCTAACTATCATCTTTTTATAAATACCGTGGGTGAATTTTGGCGAACCTACTTGTAGGTAAGCCAAAAGAGGGCGAAGCCTTAATATAGAATAATTACCCCTTTGGGGGGCATTTTATCTTTTTTCATTTTGATATATAATTAATTTTTTATTTCAACCTATGAGGGCTAAAAATTGGATAATCAAAATTATGCAAATATGGAAGACGAGCAAATATTGCAATTAATAAAGGATTTAGAAAAAATCATAAATGACAGGGCAGCAGAACGAAGGAAAAAAGCAGCCGAACAAATCAAAGTAATAGCAGCAAGGGCAGATTTAGACTTATCTACAATAATTCCCAAGAAAAAAGGCAGACCCAGAAAGAAAAAAGTAATTAGTTCGTAATTAATCACTAATCAAAGGAATAAAAAGGCCGCCTAAAAGGTGGCTTTTTTATTATCTGTCATTAATTTCTTTTAATTGCTCTAAAGAAATGCTTGAAATTTTTTTAACTATTACATTATTTGGTGATTTATCACCAGAATATGTATTATCAAACTCAACTATTTGAGAAACATAATTATTGGTTAAATGTAACCATAATTGTTCAAGCTTTTCACCTTGAACAAGAAATATATAATTATGATATTGAAAAATTAATTCTCCTTCTACTGTATATTCAGTTAATCCTAGTTGATGATTTGAGAAACCTTTTCTAGAGCCATCTTTAAAATATAATTTTATGCTGTCTGGCTTATGCCTTGTATTATATTTATATGATTGATATTCGTTTTTAATTTCAATATCATTATTTTGTGTACCAAGGACTTTCTCAAGTTTTTCTCCTGATTGTGTTTCTATTTGTTCAATAATTTCCAAATAGTTTTTATTACTTATAATTCTGGTTTTTTCAGTCATTTTCCTTGTCCTTTATCTTGGTCTGGTGTGTCGTTTGCTCCTTGATTTTCTTCAATAGTGTTTTTATTATTTTCCAGAATATTATCAAGAATATTGTTTTTATCTTTGTGTAATTCTATTTGTTGATTGTCTATTAAATTTACTGTTTCTGTATCTTCAATAGTTTCTTTATTTTCAATATTTTCTGGTGCGACCTTATCAACCCAAGAAGAAAGATAATCTTTTGCTTTTGATTTAAATCTGTCAGTAAAGCTTTCTTTTTCTTGCTTCTTATTTGAAATAATATCTTTAACTAAATTATTATTATTCTGGTCTTGGTTTATTTCCTCTTGTGCTTTTTGTGCTTCCTTATTATCTCTTCCTTTGTGTAATTCATCTTTTGATGCTGCACTATTACCGACGGAGGCAAGTTTGTTTTCTGTTTCCTCCAATGCTTTTAATGCTAAATCTTTAAAATATTTATTTAAGTCTAAATTATGCGCTCTTTGCCATAATTCTGAATTAGCCCATTCATAGGCTTTTTCTGCATGATATTTAAGTAAATCATACAGGGAATTACTAGAGCTATTATTATCATTGTCGCTTTCTGTTTCTGATTCCAGTTTTTTAACAAATGATTTTTTGTTTTCAATAATTTCTATTCTTGCATTATCATTTAATAAAATGCTTTTCTGATTTTGTTTTTCAAACCAAGAAATTGCAGGACGATTAATATAATCTTGTTCGTTATTAGTGTTTTTATCAATTTGTTTATTATCTTCAACAATTGGAAAAGGCTTTTTGCCTTTTTCTTCTTGTTGCTTCTCTAAAGCCTTTTCATATTTTAAGTCTTGTAGAGCTTGAGAATATAAATTTTTATGTATGGAAGAACCGCCCATAGCTGCGGTTCTTTTTGCTTCAATAACTGCATTGTCATTATGAGCAATAGATTTTTCAAACTGCATTACTTCGGCTTTGTATATTTCGCCTTCATAAGTTGATACCCCTTTAGATTCCATTTTATAAGCTTCTCTTGATAAGTTTTTAACTGGATAAATTGAAGCAACATTTTTATCCTTTGTCATGCTTATTTGTTCTTTAATTCCTTTTTCTTTTAATGCTTCATTGCTCAATTCTTCCCATGAATTACGCCAGTTAGTAACTAATTCTTTTTTGTTCCAATCTCTATTTTTTTTGTTATTAAATTCTTCTTCTTCTAATTCTCGCATAGTAAGCATTATATGAGCGTGTAAATTTCTGCCACCGTCTGCGGTTTTTTCGTCATGCATTGCCAAATCTGCAACCATGCCAGAAGATACAAAATTATTTTTAATATAATTTTGTATAAGTCTTTTATTTTCTTCAATGGTTAATTCTTCATGTAGTGAGATAGTTATATCTCTGGCGGTTTGAGCGTCTTTTCTGGTTTCTGATTGTTCTACCATATTCCAAAGTTTAGCCCTGTCTTGTGTCCATTCTGGGGCGTTATCTGGTGTTAATATTTCACTATGTATTATATTTTGTTTTCTTGAATAATCGAAAGTAAGATTTTGTCTATTATCTTTTATATTATCGCCTGAACGATAAGCAGCAGAAGCAACAGAGGAACGCCCCTTGCTTCTTTGTATTACTTTCACATCAAAATATATTGAAGGCATTAAGTATAGTTCCGTCTTATTTCCATCTTATCGCAATAACGCTAAGGCGTATTGCTAGTTTATTTAGCCCTGCCGTAAAACCGCTAAGGCGTTTTACTAGTTTTTGTCACATCACCCACAAAATCGCTAAGGCGTTTTGTTAATCAGTATCAGCTTTTCACAAATACCGTGGGTTAATTTTAGCGAAGCTAAAAGAGGGCAAAGCCCTATAATCCCGATACTAATCGACCGAAGGGAGATAGTCAAGGGCAAGTTTCTACAATGTGCCATTGTTAACTTGTTCTAATAGGGGATATTCCCCTAGCCGAAGGCTTTACCCTAGCCACTTTTTAAGACTTGCAGTCTTAGCCGTTCGGGCTTATCTTG
>Ga0316205_10005217_pt1 | contig 10887 bp, 9 predicted proteins | sample 3monthpyrite_MG_FD_204941 | JGI IMG/M metagenome (GOLD analysis project Ga0316205, IMG submission 204941) | Microbial mat bacterial communities from mineral coupon in-situ incubated in ocean water Damariscotta River, Maine, United States -... | ecosystem: Environmental > Aquatic > Marine >...
AAATAAAAGCCGTTTCCAGTAAAATTGCCGGAATATTAGGTGCTTTCAACACAGCAAAACCTGCCTGTTGCACTTTCTTCTTGTGCACTCTACCAACACGACCTAATTCTTTTAATACTTCATCACCGATATCAAGACTCGATTCAATGGTGCCAGTTAGAGATAAATCTAATAAAACCTGCCTTACCATTTTATCTTTATGATTAAGGTCTACATCACCAAATAACAGATCTACTTTATTTTCTTTCTCAGCCAGTAAACGAGCAGACTCAGAGGTCGCACCACTTACAGATAATGCATACACTGAGGCACCTCGTGCACGGGCATCAGGGAAAGAGTCTGCATGAACAGAAATCATTAGATCTGCATCTAGCTCATGTGCACGTTTTATACGCTCTCGTAATCGCATAAAGCGGTCTGAGCGACGGATTAACTCGCCTCTCATACCTTTTGTTCCATCAATCACTTTCTTCAGTCGTTTAGCAATCTGTAATGTGACAATTTTTTCATGCGTGCCTAAACGGCCTGTTGCGCCTGGGTCATTGCCGCCGTGCCCGGCATCAATTGCCACCACGACATCTCTTAAATTCTGTTTTTTAACAACTTCTTTTTTTCTACTACCTGCAGGCTCTTTAACATCAATGACCAAACGGTAGCCATTATTACCCTTAGGTTCTAATAAAAAACTATTCGGGGTGGTACGTGATTTTAGATCGAGAACAATACGTAAATCATGCATCTTACGCACGCCGGTACGTATGCCTTTAAGTTGAGGGCTATGTAACTCCTCCAGCACACCCGCATTCATTAAACGGGTTTGTTTTAAATCGATAACCAGTCTTTCGGGTTTATGCATACTAAACAGGGAGTACTCAACTGAATCATCAAGATCAAACACCAAACGTGTTTTATCAGGTTCTCTAGAAATACGAATATTCTCAACTTGTGTATAGGAACTGGCGGCTTTTGTTAAAACCGGCGCGGCCGCCAGCGTACCTATGCCAGCGAGCTGACTGGTTAGCTGTGATAAAAATTTACGACGCTGTTTTTCCATCTCACACCTCAAAACATCTGAGTTAACTAATTTTTTCATTTACTGGAGGCGTTACAAAAAGCACAGACCTACACAAGTTATTTATGACTTATATACAGTGTGGCAAATTTCCTGAGAAATGCAAGTATGAATTTGAATTTTTATCAATAATTTTAATAAGATAGGTGATACTTCTAATCTAATTAATTAGATAGTTTATCGAGGATAATCAAACCTTTATCTGAGTTTGCGCTAATTATGCACTTTCGTCCCTGAGCACCCGCTTCATTTTGATAACTGAGTTGACACAATAAATCTGCAGTTGGCAGGTAGCCTTCTGCTTTATCTGGCCATTCAATAAGACAAATAGAGCGACCGTCAAAGTAGTCTCGACCACCTGCATATTCAAGCTCATCAGGGCTGCCTAATCGATAAAGGTCAAAATGATAAATCTGTTGTTTATCAATGAGATAAGGTTCTACCAGAGTATATGTCGGGCTTTTAACATTACCGTTAAACCCAAGGGAATGAAGAAAACCTCTAACCAGCGTTGTTTTACCTGTACCCAGATCACCATCTAGAAAAATTACCGTGCCTGGCGTTGTATTCACAGCGATAGTAGCGGCCAGTTGCAGCTGTGCTTCTTCATTTTTTAGAAAAACCGAATAACTACGCATCGCTGTTCATCAATTGTCGAATAAACTTAAATAAATCACTCGCCAGTAAACCCGTTTCTCCATCTGCCGCAGCCATGTCACCCGCCATACTATGAATACAAACCGCTATACTTGTCGCTAAATCTAAACTATAACCCTGCCCTACAAGACTTCCCACGATACCACTTAGTATGTCACCCATACCTGCCGATGCCATGCCAGGGTTGCCATAGGGGCATAACTGAGTTAACTGGTCCGGCGACTGAATTAAACTGCCGGCACCTTTTAAAACAATGTGACCTCCATAAAGCGAATGCAGCATTTCAATACTTGTAAATCGAGAATTCTGTATGGTGGAAGCATTAATATCAGCTCCTCTAACCGAAGCATCATCAAGCAGTGCCGCCGCCTCACCAGCATGGGGTGTTAAAACCCAGTCATTTCTAGGGCCGTCTTCTTTACTCAATAGGCGTAGTGCACCAGCATCCACTATTTTGGGTGCTGAACACTCTAACGCCGAAGCCAGTAAATTTTGTGACCAGTTACTATTAGTCAAACCGGGCCCAATCACTACTACTGAAGCTTTTAATAAAAAATCAGCTGGTAGATGCCCATCTTCACTTGGACTTAACATTAACTCCGGGCGCCCTGCGAGTAGTACCGGTGTATGTTCTTTATGACTAACCACGGTCACTAGACCAGCACCTGACCTCAGTGCAGCTTCAGCAGCCAGACGTACAGCTCCCGGCATGCCTTTATCTCCACCTAAAATAAAAACATGCCCTAGCTGATGTTTATGCGCACTTGATTTCCGAGGTTTTAATTGTTGTTTTAAGTATTCCCAGTCAAGTAAAGTAGCTTGTTCTGTTTGCCTGTTGTAAACCCCTGACGGTAAAGATAAATTTTCAAATAAAAGCTTACCAACACAATCAACACCATGGTGTGTAAATAAACCTTTCTTAAGCCCTATAAAGGTCATTGTTGAAGTTGCCTTTATCGCATGCCCTGCAATGGCTCCTGTATCTGCACATAAACCGGACGGTATATCCACCGATATAACAGGTTTGTTACTATTATTAATGGCTTCAATTATCTCAGCCCACTCACCTTCAACCTCACGTTGTAAACCAGTACCAAGTAATGCATCGATAACCACATCTGTTTTATTTAATAATTCTATGGAAAACGGCGCCAGCTGATGGCCTAGCGAATGCCAGTCTAACCAGGCAATTTTTGCATCTCCAGTCAACTTATCAGTATCTATCAGACTTACAACTTTAACTTTTAAACCTGCAAGTTGAGCGAGTTTTGCAATAACATAACCATCGCCTGCATTATTACCGGCACCACAGCATACGAGTATTGAACCCGCCAGTGGGTAGGTGTTTTGAAAGTGATTCAATACTGCTTTACCGGCACGTTTCATTAACTCATAACCGGTGATTTTGAATTCATTTATAGCTATGTTATCAAGATTACGAGTTGCTTCTGCACTATATAATTTTATGGGATCGGGGTTCATTTGATAATGATGCTTAATTTATGTCGTAAAATCAATTATTAGTACTTGTAAAAAAAATTTATAAAATAAAATTGTTAAATGAAATATCAAGCTCATTAGCTAATTTGGCTTTACCTTTAGCTAGCAAAAGTTCAATTGCGCATTCTGCTGTGCATAAACCACCTTCATGCTGATTACGCCTTAAGTTATATTTTGACTGACTAGCCGGTTTTAACTCTAACCTTGGAAGATCATGCAGGTAAGGACTGCGATTATAAATTTTACGGGCTTCCTGCCAGGTACTATCGATTAATATAAAAGTTTCAAAATCATTATGGGCCACTGAATTTTCTTTATCTTCAGATGGATATACAAGCGCCGTATTGCCAGACTTTATTAACTGAAGCAGTTTTTTATCTGGCTGTGTGCGTCGCCAGACGATTGTTTGAGTATGAGGAATAAACTGTTGTACCAGCTGACCTGTATTGGTCTTTTTTGAAACTTCCCGCGAATGGGTTAATAAAATAATTTGCATGCTGATGCATTTTTACAATACATCAGCAAATTATTCAAGCAACGATAATTTGATCACGCCCGTCATTTTTTGCTGCATACATAGCTGCATCAGCACGATTAAACAGGCTTTCACTATTATCCTGAATATTCAGGCATGCCATACCAATACTCACCGATAGATCAATCTTTTGATCCTTCACCTGCATATTAATTTCTCTAACTGACTCTAAAATACGATCTGCAATCATATACGACATTTCACAGTCTGTATTACCCAGTAAAACCACGAACTCTTCACCGCCATATCGAAATAACATATCAGTAGTACGAATGCATTGTTTAATCGTATCCGCAATAACCTTCAATGCATTGTCACCTGCTTTGTGACCATACATATCATTTACTTTCTTGAAAAAGTCTATATCGATAACTAACATGGTGAAATCTTGACCATGGCGCTGTGCAAGACTAATTTCGCGAGATAATGACTCATCAAAAGTAGAACGATTTTTAACACCGGTTAATGCATCGGAATGAGCCAGTTTAAGAGCTTGTTTGAATTGAACAGCATTTCTTAATGGATAAATCAAAATTGATAACAGGTTTTCAAGCAGAACTAATTCAGACTCAACAAATTTTCGTCCACGGAATATTTCAAGTTTACCCAGATCTGTATCTTTTATATGTAAATTATATGAGCAGCTGTGACCTTTTTGACGTGCATACTTAATTTGAGTATTTGGCTCTGCACAATTAAAAGCGAAACCATCAAACAGAAAATACGAATGGATATGCTCCATGAATTTATTGATGACCCAATCCAGATCGAGGGACATCTGCAGTGATATTGCCAGATCAAGCCTTGCCTGTTGCTCAAGCTCTCGATCATAACCTTTGGGTTCTGCCTTTTCACAATTAGTGAAAATATTTTTGACCTCTTTCAGTTCTTTAATCATTTCCTGTGTTGAGGTTTGGCTCTGCATGTTGGTAGTTCCTGTTTTAGTCTTAATCACCAACATAGCGACAACTGTGCCAACTCGAACCTGAATTATTATTATTTATTGCAAATCAATAACTTATCGAAATAAAACCATTGAACTTTTCCTCAGAAAGACGTAAACAACAGAGCAAATAAAGAGGTATGACAGATTTATGGCGGCAATAAATTGCCACCGGAGGAAGCTCTAATAAAAAATGATCTTAAATATTAAGGGCTAAACCTGACTTAATCAGATACCGGTAATAAACAGGCACCGACTGAACCAGGTAAACACTTTTCCCCATTAACCCATATTGCATGGTCAAAAATAGCCTGTTTTAAATTACTGCCCTGTAAATTACAACCAACCAGTTCTGCATAAGATAGATTCGCGGAGGATAAGTCTGCAGCCATTAAATTTGCACGACGTAAGTTTGCACCTTTAAGGTTACTATTCATAAGTTGAGCAGAAATAAGTATTGATTGTGATAAATCTGCATAAGATAAATCAGCCCCCTGTAACTGGGCTGCAGATAAATCAGCTGTTTGTAATTTTGCACTTCGAAAATTAACCTGCTGTAAATTACGATTTCGTAACACTTCTCCCTGTTTATTACAGGCAGACCAGTTAATTCCGGGTTTAGCGGGTGCATCACAGTCTGCCAGCTTTAGGCTATCCCCACTATTACTTATAAAGAAGCCAATGATGGTGAGCAATAGTAAAACGCCAATACCAGAATAAACTATACGTGTATGAGACTTAACACTGTAACCTTTCTGAACATCATCTCGAATTTGTCGGTGTAGCTGAATCAGCTGCTCTTCATCTTCACGACGGTTATCAAAATCATGATCTTCATTTAATTTAGAGCTGCGCTCATCTTCTCGTATACGCGCCAGCATTAAAGCACGATCCCCTAGAGTAGAACCTGCTTCTTTTACAACTTCAGGTACCATAGCGGGATAATCACTCACCGGTGACCAGTTATTTTTATCCTGACTAACCAGCGTATCCTGTGAGATTCGCCCAAGAATAAGATAAGAGCCTATTAATTTATTAGGGAATGGCCCCTGAACTCTATCCCCCTGTTTTATATACCAACGGCCTTTATTTGATTTAGTCATGGATAATCACATTAATTACAGTTATTAAAAATATAGCAATAAATGATCCATGATGCATATTGAATTATGAACCTGCTCTAAACCTAGAGCTAAATCACATATAAATGAAGAGTTATTTTAAGAAATAATCCACTGTTTAGCCTTTTCAAATTCGGCATAGGGAAAATGTTTAATTTGTGCATCAACAAAATGACTAACTAGCGACTCTGCCAGTGACCCAATAACTGAATCAGTCGCGAATGCAATACGTTTAATTTGAGTATGATGACTTTTTACAAATTTGAGATGAGTAATTAATGCCGAAAATGAATCCCAACCAGGAAAGGACTGCGTATGAATAATAAGCCCATTTAACTGGCCACACTTTTCAATAAAGGGGTCTATTGTTGATGCCGCGGCTTGAAAGTCTTTTACATCAAGAGTACCTGTAGGTTCAATTGATACTATCGAGTTTTCTTCATCCAGATTAACAAGCAACATTTTCCTCTCCTCGTTGGATTACTTTAAGGCTGTAGAGCTGTCACTCCACCCATATAAGATTGTAGAACGTCTGGCACCTTAATACTGCCATCAGCTTGTTGATAGTTTTCTAACACAGCAACCAGTGTACGACCAACAGCCAGTCCTGAGCCATTTAAAGTATGTAACAATTCAGGTTTGCCCGTTTGCGGGTTACGCCAGCGAGCCGACATACGACGTGCCTGAAAATCCAGAAAGTTACTGATAGAGGAAATTTCACGATATGCCTGCTGACCAGGTAACCATACCTCAAGATCATAAGTTTTTGCAGATGAGAAACCGGTATCTCCCGCGCATAACGTTAACACTCGATAAGGTAAGTTTAATTTCTGCAATATAGTTTCAGCATGACCGGTAATTTCTTCTAGTGCAGCCCATGAATCATCGGGTTTCACTAATTGTACCATTTCAACTTTTTCAAACTGATGCTGTCGAATCATGCCTCTGGTATCACGACCATAAGATCCTGCCTCAGATCTGAAACAGGGTGTATGCGCCGTGTACTTTACAGGCATATCTTTCGCATCAATAATTTCACCACGGCTAATATTAGTAATGGGAACTTCAGCTGTTGGAATCAGGTAGTATTCACTCTCACCTTTTAATGCAAATAAATCTTCTTCGAATTTGGGTAATTGCCCGGTTCCTTTCAAGCTATCTCTATTTACTAAAAATGGCACATAAACTTCTTCATAACCATGTTCGCCAGTATGCAAGTCGAGCATGAATTGAATTAAAGCTCTATGTAGTCGGGCCATATCACCACGCATAACCACAAAACGTGAGCCGGTAATTTTTGCTGCTGTTTCAAAATCAAGCCAGTCATTCGGTGCACCCAACTCAACATGATCTTTAGCTTCAAAATCAAGTACCGTTGGTTCGCCCCACTTTCTAACTTCAATATTATCGTCTTCGCTTTTACCTTCAGGAACAGATTCATCCAGCAGATTTGGCATGCCCATCATCATTTCATGAATTTGACCCTGCACATCATCTAGCTGTTTCTTTGCTGCATCAAGGTCATCGCCCAGTGTCGAAACTTCAGCTAATAAAGGAGCTATGTCCTCACCACTGGCTTTTGCCTTACCAATGCTTTTTGATTTTGTATTACGCTCGTTTTGTAAATCCTGAGTTTTTACCGACAAATCTTTACGTTGCGCTTCAAGCTCATTGAACTTGTTTATATCAAGTTGGTAACCGTGTTTTGCCAGATTTTTAGCTACGCTTTCTATATCTGTTCTTAGTTGTTTTTGGTCTAACATTTTTTACTCTAAATTTTTTTATAGTTCGTCATCCCCGATTTTTTTGTATCGGGGGCAACAATATTTATATCATCGATTTAGCCCATACAGTACCAACCCAAACAGCACTTATACAAACCACCACATTCAACAAAACATTTAATAATGCTTTTTGAATTAATCCTTGCTGTAACAAATCAATCGTATCCCAGGAAAATGTAGAAAAAGTAGTAAGTGCTCCTAAAACACCCACTACTAACCCTAACTTAATTTCCTGTGACACATTAAATTTTTCAACTAGCAAAATTGACAACAAACCAATAGCCAATGAACCAATCACATTTACTGCTAAGGTACCATAGGGAAAAGATCGACCAAACCAGTTATAAATACCTGAAGAAATCGAATATCGAAGCACTGCTCCCAGTGCTCCCCCTAAAGCAACAAACAATAAGGCTTTCATATTTAAGCTAAAAAAACTAAACCAGCGTTATAGGAATAACTTTATCTGCTACATCTTTATATTCCGCAATCTCATGGAAATTAAGGTAGCGATAAATATCATCAGCCATTGGTTCAAGGTGTTTAACTTTCTCAAAATATTCAGCTGGTGTAGGAAGGTAACCCAATATTCCAGTTACCGCGCTCAGTTCTGCAGATGCTAAATAAACATCCGCATTATTACCCAGGCGATTTGGAAAATTTCGAGTTGAAGTTGATATTACAGTGGAGTTATCAGCAACTCGTGCCTGATTTCCCATACATAAAGAACAGCCTGGCATTTCAGTACGCGCACCAGCTTTGCCAAATATGCTGTAATAACCTTCTTCTGTTAACTGACGTTCATCCATTTTAGTGGGTGGTGCAATCCACATTCTTGTAGGGATATTCGATATATTTTCAAGCACTTTACCCGCTGCACGATAATGACCAATATTGGTCATACATGAACCTATAAACACCTCATCAATTTTAGTTCCCTGAACATCAGATAACTGCTTTACATCGTCCGGGTCGTTTGGACACGCAAGAATAGGTTCTTTAATCTCATTTAAATCGATTTCTATTATTTCAGCATATTCAGCATCCGCATCAGGCTCAATTAACTGAGGATCTGCCAGCCATGCTTGCATTGCATCGATTCTGCGTTGCAATGTACGTTGGTCTTCGTAACCGTTAGCAATCATCCATTTTAATAAAGTCACATTTGAATTTAAATATTCAATAATAGGTTCTTTATTTAAACGTACCGTACAACCATTAGCAGAGCGCTCAGCTGATGCATCAGATAATTCAAATGCCTGTTCAACTTTTAAATCAGGCAATCCTTCAATTTCTAATACCCGACCATTAAATACATTCTTTTTGCCTTTTTTCTCAACGGTTAGCAAACCTTTTTGAATAGCAACATAAGGAATAGCATTCACTAAGTCACGTAAGGTAATACCCGGCTGCATTTCACCTTTAAAGCGAACTAGAACTGACTCAGGCATATCTAATGGCATTACACCTAGAGCAGCACCAAATGCAACTAAACCAGAACCCGCAGGAAAACTAATACCCATTGGAAAACGGGTATGTGAATCACCCCCGGTACCTACTGTATCCGGTAAAATCATTCTGTTTAACCATGAATGAATTATCCCGTCACCTGGACGTAACGTAACACCCGATCGTGACTGCATGAAATCAGGCAGGTTGTGCTGTAAGTTAATATCAACCGGTTTTGGATACGCAGCGGTATGACAGAACGACTGCATTACCAGGTCAGCAGAGAAGCCTAAACACGCTAACTCTTTTAATTCATCTCGTGTCATTGCTCCGGTTGTATCCTGTGAACCGACTGTTGTCATTTTAGGTTCGCAATAAGTGCCCGGGCGAATCCCTTCAACACCACATGCACGACCTACTATTTTCTGTGCTTGTGTATAACCTTTACCTGTATCTGCTGGATCTACAGGTTTCAGAAAAGTATCGTTTGCAGGTTTATTTAGATGATCACGCGCCCGTGCAGTTAAACCTCGACCGATAATTAACGGAATACGGCCATTTGCACGCACTTCATCAGGCATAGTTGATGGACGTAAGTCAAACTTACAAACTTCTGAACCATCAATTTTTTCAATCACACCGTCATAGGGTCGAATGGTAATAACATCACCGGTTTCCATTTTTTCAACATCACACTCAATCGGTAATGCTCCTGAATCTTCTGCTGTATTAAAGAAAATCGGTGCAATTTTGCCACCCAAAATAACACCACCTTCTCGTTTATTAGGAACATAAGGTATATCTTCACCCATATGCCATAAAACGGAGTTAATTGCTGATTTTCTAGATGAGCCGGTACCCACAACTTCACCCACATAAGCAATCGGGTGGCCTTTCTTTTTGAGCTCTTCAATTACTTCTAATGGCCCCTTGCCATCTACTTCTGGCATTTTAGTCACTAACATAGATTTAGCGTGTAATGGAATGTCAGGTCGGCTCCAGGCTTCTGTAGCTGGAGATAAATCATCGGTATTGGTTTCGCCAGGAACCTTATAAACGGTTACGGTAATTTCTCTAGCCATTTCAGACTTTGACTCAAACCATTCTGCCTCTGCCCATGACTCAAGCACCTGTTGTGCAAATGCATTGGTTTTTGCCTTTTCAGCAATATCATGAAAAGCATCATATATAAGTAAAGTATGTGATAACGCTATCACGGCCGCGGGAGCAGTTACATCATCATCCAGGCAGTCAATAAGGGACTGGATATTATATCCACCTAACATGGTGCCTAATAATTCAACAGCTGTTACACGTGAGATCAGCTCACATTGTGTCTCACCTTTGGCTACAGCCGATAAAAAAGCCGCTTTTACATAGGCTGCCTGATCAACACCTGGAGGCACTCGATGCACTAACAGAGCTAATATCTCATCTGGATTTTCCTTTCCAGGGTTTTTAATAACTTCTATTAAATCAGCAACTTGTTTAGCATCAAGAGCTAATGGAGGCAGGTTTTCTGCAGCGCGTTCTTCAACATGTTTACGATAAGCTTCGAGCACGGTTGGTTCCTTATAGATCAGGTTTTATGTTTGGCGCATAGTATACATCTTGCTGCGAGCAATTTCCTATGCGATATCAAAGGACGGGTTATATTTTTACTGAACATAGACTATATAACTGTTTGAGCACTGACAATAGGCCTGATTTTTGTGTGTTATAGTCACTTCCCAATAAATACCTGTTTAATGGATATAAGATCAATTACATGAATTTCTTAGCCCTTTTCCCATTTTTAAACTGGTTTAAGTTAGTCAATAAAGAAA
>Ga0316205_10005218_pt1 | contig 10887 bp, 12 predicted proteins | sample 3monthpyrite_MG_FD_204941 | JGI IMG/M metagenome (GOLD analysis project Ga0316205, IMG submission 204941) | Microbial mat bacterial communities from mineral coupon in-situ incubated in ocean water Damariscotta River, Maine, United States -... | ecosystem: Environmental > Aquatic > Marine >...
ATTTTAACGTGTTGCGGCAAAGCCTTAATCACCCTCTGCGAGGTTGCGTGCGGCAACGCACAAAACACCAGATCAACACCGGTAAAATCAATATCCTCGATGCTGCACAGGGTTGGCAGATCAAGGTGGCGCAGATGCGGAAACACATCACCATAGGCCATACCGGCCTTACGATCAGCGCTCAGGGCTGAGACCTTTATACCGGCATGCCCGGCCAGCAACCGCACCAACTCTGCGCCGGTATAGCCACTCGCACCCAAAATCACGACATTTTTCATTTTCTAAACTTTCTGCCAGTTTGACGGATGACCCAAAAATAGCGCCGCCAGTTCACCTACTTTTTCCACTTCGCCGGTGGTGAAATACGCTGTTTCACCACGTTCTTTATATCGTTGGTGCCGGTCAAGATAATCCGCCGTGGCATCCGCAACAATGACAGGCTGTGATAAAAGCTGAGTTTCAGCGGGCAAGGCGGCGCGGAACATATCTTCCACAATCGGATAATGGGTGCAGCCCAACACCGCCGATTGCGGCTTGGGCAGGGTTTCTAGCAGTGCCGTAACATGGCTGTTTACCAGTGTTTCCGAGCGTGCATGATCACCCGATTCAATGGCATCTACAAGCCCGTCACAGGCGCGGCCAACCACGTTGACATCACGCGCCCTGAATTTCATTTCCCGCGGGAAGGCCCCGCTTTCAACCGTGGCGCGGGTGGCAAAAACCGCTACATTTTCCAAGCCGGTATGGGTTGGCGGCGCGTTATCGCCCCAATCGCGCCGGGTCAGATTCTCGATCATTGGCACAAAAACACCGAGTACGCGTTTATTGCCGGGTGGCAGCCAGCTTACCTGCATCCGGTGAAGGGCACTGGCCGAAGCGGTATTGCAGGCCAAGATCACCATCTCACAGCCAAGATCAAACAGTTTTTGCACCGATTTTGTGGTCAGGTCAAACACGTCATAGGCGTCGCGGGTGCCGTAAGGTGTGTTGGCGTTGTCGCCCAGATACATAAACGCTTGATCGGGCAGTCGCTCCTGTAGCGCCCGAAGAACGGTTAACCCGCCAAGCCCGCTGTCAAACACACCTATTGGCATCATTTGTCTCCGATCCCTGTTTTGCCATGTTTTGCAAAATGCGCCGCCTTTACACAAGCGCAAAAATGAAAAGGGCCGGCAAATCGCCGGCCCTTTATTTGTTTGAGTGAAAAAGCGCTTACCGGCCGATTTCAACAACTCTGTTGAGACCAACCGCGCGCTCGCCTGCTATGCCAAGATAGGTTGCAATCACATCAGACACACGTTGAATGATCCGCACCCGCATGGTCTGGCCAATGGCCACTGCCGCTTCAGCCTCTGCACCGCCAAAGGCGGTAACGTCAGCTTCAATTGCCGCCGGGCCTGCCAGCAATTCGCCGGTATTGGCGTCAACAACTGTCAGGATAAAGTCCACATTGTGGATGCCGCCGATGTTAGAGCGTGCCCGCTCGGTAAGCGAGTGGAACTGGACCTGCTCGGTGCGCACAATAACCGGACGGTTACCCTTGATGGAGGGATTAAAGCGCGCGACAGCTTGCGCCATCGCTTCTTCCATAATGGCTTCGACCTGAGCATAGACGTCACCCGGGCCATCTTCACGCCAGATGATGTCCACATCGGGCATCTGGCCGTTGGCGGTCGAGGTAGTCAGCGTCCGCGGCACAGTTGCCTGAACATCGACAACACGCCAGTTATAGGTCAAATCCTCGCGAAGGGGCTCCGGAAAGGAAGTGTTGGTGCTCACACAGGCAGATAAGCCAAATGCGGCAGCGAGTAGTAAGGCTGAGGTTTTGATCATTTTATTCTCCAACAAAAACACTGAAAACTTCATTTTTTTTACGCTGGTTTCAATTACATAGCAACTATTTATCACAGGAATTGTCGTTTCCCCGACCTTGTGACTCTTTTGCAACATAGCGGAAACCATGAAAAAAGGCGCGAACAGTGCCGCGCCTTCCTCCCAAAAATATGTAATAAATTTAACGCTTCGAGAACTGGAAGCTCCGACGCGCTTTGCGTTTGCCGTATTTTTTGCGCTCCACAACACGCGCATCGCGGGTCAGGAAGCCAGCGGCTTTGAGCGGGCCGCGCAGGCTTGGTTCATAAAGCTGCAACGCTTTGGAAATGCCGTGCTTAACCGCGCCAGCCTGACCGGAAAGCCCGCCGCCTTTCACGGTAGCAATCACGTCGAATTCGCCAACAACACCGGCAACCGAGAATGCCTGGTTCATCAGCATTTGCAACACAGGGCGCGCGAAATATTCGTTCATCGGCTTGCCGTTAACGATTACTTTGCCGGAACCGGGCTTGATCCAGACACGGGCAACCGCGTCTTTACGTTTGCCGGTCGCGTAAGAGCGGCCCAGTTCATCACGCACAGCTTCGCGTGCTGGTCCGGTTTCTACGGCCAGTTCAACCGCGCTTTCGGCTACAGCCTCTTTTAGGTCGTCGAGCGATTTGATTTCATCATTCATGATTAAGCGCTCCGGGTGTTTTTAGGGTTCATGGATTTAACATCCAAAACTTCAGGCTGCTGGGCTTCCTGGCCGTGCTCGCCACCTGCATAAACGCGCAAATTGGTCATCTGCTGTTTGGAAAGCGGGCCGCCGGGCAGCATGCGCTGAACAGCTTTTACCAACACGCGCTCCGGGAAGCGGCCTTCAAGAATTTGGCCGGCAGTGCGGTGTTTAATGCCACCGGGGTGGCCAGTGTGCCAATAATAGCGTTTGTCAGCGCGTTTATTGCCGGTCATCTGAACCTTGTCGGCGTTGATCACAATCACGTTGTCGCCCATGTCCATGTGCGGGGTGAAAGTGGCTTTGTGCTTGCCGCGCAAGCGCATGGCGATAATTGATGCCAAACGGCCCAGAACAACGCCTTCAGCGTCGATCAGGATCCATTTTTTCTCAATATCGGCCGGTTTGGCTGAATATGTTTTCATGGTCTCGTTTTCCGTTTTCGGAGGAATGGCGCACAGGCTCACCCCGTACAAATTCTGATAGGGGGGTTTTAACGGTTTTAATGGCGCAGTCAACCGCATAAAAACTGATATTATCAAGCAGTTACAATGCATTACGAATTGGGTATTATTTTACCCCATCATTTTTCGTTTAACAGGCCGATTAAAACCTACCTCGGCGGAATCGAATAGGTTATATTCGCGTGTGCCACCGGTTTCTCGATCGCATCGGAATACATCAGCACATCGCCCACAACCAGCGTTTTACCCAGTTTTAGAATCCGCGCTTCCGCCCACATGCCGGTCGGTTCGGGCTTGCGCATAAAGTTGATCGAGGCATTCGTGGTCACTGTTAGCGCCTTCGGGCCAATCATGGCCAGCGACGCCACATAAAAAGAAATGTCGGCGAGTTCAAACATCGAGGGCCCGGAAAGCGTGCCACCGGGCCGGACATTGCGCACGTCGTATGGTTTGCCGACAATCGCCCCCATACTCGGCAATTCTCGGATGTCATAGTGGGCGCAGATTTCCGGGAAGTCCGATTCCAAAAAGGCCTGCATATCCGAAACCGTCATTAATGGTTGCATTTTGCTTTCCCTCGCCCGAAATTTACCCCACATTGCCGATGAATATGCAAAGGATCAAGACCATGGACGACATTCTTTTACGACGCGATGAAAATGCGATTGCGACCTTGACGCTGAACCGCCCGGATGCGCTGAATGCCCTCTCCGGGGAAATGCTGGACGCGCTGCAAACCACGCTCGACGAGATCTCGGCAGACCGCGCCATCAGGGTGGTGGTGCTGAAAGGGGCAGGCAAAGCCTTTTGCGCCGGGCATGACCTGAAGCAGATGACAGCGGCGCGGCAGGCCGAAGATGGTGGCCGCGCCTATTTTGGCGCGCTGTTTGCCCAATGCAGCAGGGTGATGACAAGCATCACCAAGCTACCGCAGCCGGTTATCGCGCAGGTGCATGGCATTGCCACGGCGGCCGGTTGCCAACTGGTGGCAAGTTGTGATCTCGCTATCGCTGCTAGGGGCACCCGCTTTGGGGTCAACGGCATCAATATCGGGCTGTTTTGCTCCACCCCGATGGTGGCGCTTTCTCGCAATATTCCCCGCAAACGGGCTTTTGAGATGCTGACGACGGGGGATTTTATTGAAGCCGACCGCGCCGCTGAGCTTGGGCTGATCAACCGCGCTGTTCCGCATGAAGACCTTGAGGCCGAAACAAACGCGTTCGCAGAAAAGCTCGCCTCCAAACTTGGCGTTGCTGTGAAAATCGGCAAGGAATCCTTTTACAAACAAATCGAAATGGGGCTGGAAGCGGCTTACGCTTTCACCGGTGAAGCAATGGCTGAAAACATGCTTTTTCGCGACACCGAACGCGGCGTCGCGGCGTTTTTAGACAAACGCAAACCCGAGTGGGACCAGTAAGCCGCCCTACCCCCGCGCGATCTTTTGGTCCGCGGGGTAAGCTGCCGCAAAACGCGCCCGCACCGCCAGCGCGAATAAAACCACGGCACCAAGTTGATGAGAAATTGCCACGAGGAATTGCACCGAAGTGATCACGGCAAAAACACCCAGCGCAACCTGCGCCAGCATCATCACCATCATGACCAAATAAGCATGGCGGGTGGCCGCCACCGGGCTTTTCCGGCTTTTCCACCACAGAACAGCCCCAGCTAAAAATACGACATATCCCATCATGCGATGGTTGAATTGCACAAGCGCGACGTTTTCGAAAAAGTTGCTCCAAAGGGGCGTGAACTCAAAGCTACCGCTTGGCAAAAACTGGCCATCCATGCTCGGCCACGTCGGATACCCTTCGCCAGCATCTATGCCTGCTACGAGGCCACCGAGTAAAATTTGAATAAATAGCAAAGCGATCAACACTGTCGAGAACCGCATCAACCCGCCCTCACGCCGCCGCCGCGCTTGCAGCAGATCAGCGCCGGTCATCCGAATGCTCAAAACATACCACGTTATTAATCCCAATATAACAAATGCCAAACCAAGATGCATCGCCAGCCGATAGCTGGCAACGTCGACCATACGGCCCGTCAGGCCGGACGAAACCATCCACCAGCCAAGCGCCCCTTGCAGCCCGCCAAGCACACCAAGGCCGAGAAAGCGTTTCGCGTATCCGGTTGGAATCTGCCGCCGAAGCCAGAACCAGAAGAACCCGACAGCCCAGACCAGCCCGATAAACCGCCCCAAAAACCGGTGTCCCCATTCCCACCAGAAAATACCTTTGAATTCCGCCAGCGTCATAGCACTGTTTTGCAGCATAAATTCGGGAGAGGCCTGATATTTGCCAAATTCTGTGGCCCAGTCTGCCGCGCTTAAGGGCGGGATAGCGCCGGTGATCGGCTTCCATTCGGTGATGGAAAGGCCGCTATCTGTTAGCCGGGTCAAGCCGCCAACGGCGATCATCACCACCAGCAGCACGAATATCAGCCCGAGCCAAAAGCTTATCGCGCCGCGACCCTGTGCCTTTGGTTTTTTTGCGGCCGTAGCTTCCGGTTTTTTTTCACCGACATCCTCGAACACATTGCGATTTTCAGACATATCATTCTCCTTCGCCCAGCCGCCCGTGGCGACGCTCGGCAATCGCTTTAATTACCCCGTGCAGGGTGCGCACATCTGCATCGGAAAGTGGCAGACGGCTAAACATATTATTCAGGTTCTCCAGCATGGAAACCCGTTTGTTTTCCGGAAAGAAAAACCCGACATCGTCAAGCCGTGCCTGCAAATGGGTTACAAAGGCCTGCACCTCGCCTGCCTTTGCAAAGCGGGATTTGGAAAGGTTCTGCCCCTCATTACCCTGCCCCGCCAGCCGCCGCCATTCATAGGCGAGCAGCAACACGGATTGCGCGAGGTTAAGCGAGGCAAAGGCAGGGTTGACCGGCACAGAAATAAAAGCATTGGCCTGCACAATATCCTCATTCGCCAGCCCTGCGCGCTCGGGGCCAAACAGAATACCCACACGCTGGCCACCTGCAATCAGGCTGCGGGCATGGGCCATGGCGCGCTCGGGGGTCAACACTTCTTTGGTCAGGTCGCGTTTGCGCGCCGTGGTGGCGAAAGTGAAATTGAGGTCGGATATCGCCTCAGCAGTTGTTTTAGTTAGCTGAATATTATCCAGCACCCTGCCCGCCCCCGAAGCCAGAGCCACCGCCTTGGGGTTTGGCCAGCCGTCCCGCGGGGCCACCAGCCGCATTCGGTCCAGCCCGAAATTCCACATCGCCCGCGCCGCCGCGCCGATGTTTTCCCCCATTTGCGGCTTGACCAGAATGACCATTGGCGTTGGCCCCTGCCAACCTTCATCCTGCGCGTGATCTGTGCCAGACATTTTTGATCCCAAATTTCTTTTCTGCGTGATACGATGATGCGCGCAAGGATGCAAATGGAGATCACAATGGCTTATGACGAGGGGCACGCTCAAGTATTGCGCGATTTGCTGGCATATTCTGAGGGCATTTCCGAGCGTAAAATGTTTGGCGGCCTCTGCTTTATGCAAAACGGCAATATGCTGTGTGGTGTGCACAAAGATGGCGGCATGTTTCGGGTCGGCAAAGAAAACGAAGCCGCTGCGCTGGAGGTTAACGGTGTTGACCCGCTCAGTTTTACCGGCCGTAAAATGGGCGGCATGGTCGATATTTCCGCCGAAACCCTCGCCGATGAGGCTGCCCTGACCGCGCTTTTAGCCCTTGCTGACCGGTTTGTTGGGCAAATGCCACCGAAATAGTTGTATACCAAAGTATACACTTCTTTCATTCCCACGCGATATAGCGTAAGAAAAACCGAATCTTTCACTCTCAGGGGGCAGAAATGGCCAAAATCAATGTCGCAAACCCGGTAGTCGAGCTTGACGGCGACGAAATGACCCGGATCATCTGGAAATTCATCAAAGACAAACTCATCCTGCCTTATCTTGATATTGATCTAAAATATTATGACCTCGGCATGGAAAAGCGCGATGAAACCGATGACCAGATCACCATTGATGCCGCCAATGCGATCAAAAAATACGGTGTGGGTGTAAAATGCGCCACCATCACCCCGGATGAGGCCCGCGTTGAGGAATTCGGTCTGAAAAAAATGTGGAAATCACCCAACGGCACCATTCGCAATATTCTTGGCGGCGTCGTGTTTCGCGCGCCGATCATATGCCAAAACGTGCCGCGGCTTGTGCCGGGCTGGACAGACCCGATTGTCATTGGCCGCCACGCCTTTGGCGACCAGTATAAAGCCACCGATTTTCGCTTTCGCGGCGCAGGCAAACTCAGCATGAAATTTGTCGGTGAAGATGGCACGGTGATTGAGGAGGAGGTTTACGACTCCCCCTCCGCCGGGGTTTTCATGGGCATGTATAACCGTGATGACAGTATCCGTGATTTCGCCCGCGCTTCAATGAACTATGCCCTCAATATGGGCTGGCCGCTGTATCTTTCGACCAAAAACACCATCCTCAAGGCCTATGACGGCCGTTTCAAGGATCTGTTTCAGGAGATTTTTGACGAGGAATTTGCCGATCAGTTTGCCAAAGCCAATATCACTTATGAGCACCGCCTGATCGACGATATGGTGGCCTCGGCGATGAAGTGGTCCGGCAAGTTTGTCTGGGCGTGCAAAAATTATGATGGTGATGTGCAATCCGATACAGTGGCGCAGGGCTTTGGCTCGCTCGGGCTGATGACCTCGATTCTGATGTCCCCGGACGGCAAAACCGTAGAGGCCGAAGCCGCCCACGGCACCGTGACCCGCCACTACCGCCAGCACCAGAAGGGCGAAGCGACCTCCACTAATTCAATCGCGTCTATTTACGCTTGGACAGGCGGGCTAAAGCACCGCGCCAAGCTGGATGACAACGCCGCCCTGATGAACTTTGCCGAAACACTGGAGCGGGTGATTGTTGATACGGTCGAGTCCGGTCTGATGACCAAAGATCTGGCATTGCTGGTCGGGCCCGAGCAAAAATGGCTCACTACCGAAGGGTTTCTCGAAAAAATTGACGAAAACCTGCAAAAAGCGCTGGCCTAGCCTGAACGCGGCAGATTAGCCTGAAGGGCACCCAAACCGGGTGCCTTTTTTTGCGAGGCCGCTATGCCGCTATGCCGCTCCACTATATCTATCTGTTTCTGGCAATTGTTACCGAAGTGATCGGCACATCGGCCCTTCAGGCCTCAACGCAGTTTACCAGGTTCTGGCCTTCGGCGCTGGTTGTGGTCGCCAATTCGGCCTCGTTTTATTTCATGACTTTCGCCCTGAAATTGATGCCGATTACCCCGTTTACGCAATATGGTCAGGGCTGGGCATTGTTTTTATCACCCTCATCGGGGTGTTTTGGTTTCGCCGAAGCCTTGATCCCGCTGCCGTTATCGGCCTCGGGCTGATTATTGCGGGGGTGCTGGTTATTCACCTCTATTCAAACAGTGCAAACCTCTAAACACCCTCGACAAAGGTGTATTCCCGTGCCGCCGCCGGCAGGCCATAGCTCAGCGCTTCCTGATACTCGGGGCCGTTGTAAAAGGCTTTCGCTGTATCCCAGTCAGCAAAGCGGATGATAACATTGCGGGCGCGGCCTTTGCCCTCCATTTGCAGGCATTCGCCGCCCCGCGCCAAAAATTCACCGCCATATTTAGCCACCGCCGGGCCAGCCAGCGCTGCATATTTGGCATATTCCTCTGCGTCGTTTACATCGATATGCACCATAGCAAAAACTGCCATCTAAGCCTCCAGTAATGTGATAACGGCCTGAATGGCCTCGTCTGCGTTTTCAGTGCTGGTACCACCGGCCTGCGCCATGTCCGGCCTTCCGCCGCCGCCTTTGCCACCCAGCTTTCCAGCGGCAACGCGCACAATATCAACCGCCGAAATTTTGAAGCCCGACACCCCGGCCGCAATCGCCGCCTTGCCGTCGGCATCGGCGATCAACAACACCACGCCCTTGTCCATCCGCGATTTGTGTTCGTCAATCATGCCGCGCAGGTCTTTTCCTGAAACGCCGCTAAGTTTCTGCGCCAAAAACGGAATACCATTGATGTTCTGCACGCGGGCTTCGGCCTTACCGCTCCCCGCCATCGCCAACTGCTTGCGAAAATCAGCAACCTCGCTTTGCAGGGCTTTACGCTCATCCAGCAGGGCTTTTATCCGTTCCGGCAATTGTGCGGCGGTTGATTTCATCACCCCGGCCGCCTGCGCCAGCGCGGTTTCGTTGGCGGCAATATGCGCCAAAGCGCCCTCACCGGTAAGCGCCTCAATCCGGCGCACCCCGCTGGCGGTGGCGCCCTCAGAAACAAGCTTCATCACCCCGATTTCACCAAGCCGTGCCACATGGGTGCCGCCGCAAAGCTCCAGCGAATAGGTTTGGCCGTCGTTTCCCTTGCCAGAACCATTTAGCCTGCCCATCGACACCACACGCACCTCGTCGCCGTATTTTTCGCCAAACAGCGCCTGTGCGCCAAGCGCGCGTGCCGCATCAGGGGTCATGATCCGGGTTTCAACGGCACTGTTTTGCCGGATATACGTGTTCACTTCAGTTTCTACCGCCGTTAGCTCAACCTCGGTCATGGCTTTGGCATGACTGAAATCAAAGCGCAAACGGTTGGCGGCGTTGAGCGAGCCGCGCTGTGCCACATGGCTGCCCAGCACATTTCTCAGCGCTTCGTTGAGCAGGTGCGTGGCCGAGTGGTTGGCGCGAATGGCGCTACGGTTGGCGTGGTCCACCTTGAGCTCGGCGGCCTGCCCGACGGTCACCTCACCCTCGATCACCTCGCCAATATGCACAAACACGCCCGCTTTTTTCCGCACATCGGAGATTTTTACCTTGCCGGTTTCGGTAATTATCAGCCCGATATCACCGACCTGCCCGCCTGACTCGGCATAAAACGGCGTTTGATTCAACACGATGTTAACAGCGCCATCGGCTGTTTTGGCCTGATTGCCATCCACCACCAGTGCCTGAATATGTCCCTCGGCCTCCTCCTCGATATAGCCGATAAATTCGCTCGCCCCGTGGATATCGGCCACATCAAACCACACGGTTTCATCCGCGGCTTCGCCGGAGCCTGACCATGCGGCGCGGGCTTTGGCCTTTTGCCCGGCCATGGCGGCGTCAAAACCGGCAGTATCAACCGCGCGGCCTTTTTCGCGCAAGGCATCCTGGGTAAGATCAAGCGGGAACCCGTAAGTATCATAGAGTTTGAAAGCGGCCTCCCCGGGCAGCGGTGCCCCTTCGGCCAGCCCATCCACCTCGCTATCCAGCAGTTTCAGGCCGCGGTCGAGCGTGGTTTGAAAGCGCCGCTCTTCCAGCTCCAGCGTTTCCTCGATCATGCTCTGGGCGCGGCCAAGCTCGGGGAAGGCCTGCCCCATTTGTGCCACCAATTCAGGCACCAACCGGTGCATCACCGGGTCTTGCGCGCCCAAAAGATGGGCATGGCGCATCGCACGGCGCATGATCCGGCGCAGCACATAGCCCCGGCCCTCATTGCCGGGCAACACCCCGTCAGCTATAAGGAATGACGTCGAGCGCAGGTGGTCGGCGATCACACGGTGGTGGACATTGCCATCACCATCCGGCTCGGTATGTGTCGCGTGGGCCGAAGCCTCGATCAGGCTGCGCATCAGGTCGGTGTCATAAACATCGTTGGAGCCTTGCAGCAGCGAGCTTATCCGCTCCAGCCCCATGCCGGTATCAATCGAAGGTTTGGGCAGGTTTAACCGCGTTCCGTCTTCCTGCTGGTCAAACTGCATGAAAACCAGGTTCCAGATCTCGATAAACCGGTCGCCATCTTCTTCTTTCGAACCCGGGGGGCCGCCCCAAATTTGCTCGCCATGATCGTAAAATATTTCGGTGCAGGGGCCGCAGGGGCCAGTGGCACCCATCG
>Ga0316205_10005219_pt1 | contig 10886 bp, 8 predicted proteins | sample 3monthpyrite_MG_FD_204941 | JGI IMG/M metagenome (GOLD analysis project Ga0316205, IMG submission 204941) | Microbial mat bacterial communities from mineral coupon in-situ incubated in ocean water Damariscotta River, Maine, United States -... | ecosystem: Environmental > Aquatic > Marine >...
ACTTGCCTAAACCTATGGCTCCTGTAGCCGGAAGGCCTTTCCTAGAGTATGTGTTAGATAAATTTGTTGTTGGTGGTATAACTGAGATTACTTTATCAGTGGGCTATCAGGCCGATGTAATAATCAATCATTTTGGTCACCAGTTTAAAGGCATACCAATAAGATACTCAAAAGAAACAGAACCCCTTGGGACTGGTGGTGGAATCGTTCATGCTTTAAAAAAAGGAAGTAATAAACCTGTCTTGATTGTTAACGGTGATACACTGCTAGACATAGACTATAAAGTCTTAATTGATTGGTACGAAAAGAGCCAGTCAGAAATTAGTATGGTACTCAGAAAAATGTCTGATGTATCTCGCTATGGTGCAGTTAATATTTCTGAAAATAAGGTGATCGGATTTACAGAGAAAGGTAAGGCAGCTGAAGGTTATATTAATGCTGGTGTATATTTTCTTAAACCAGAAGTTTTTCGGGAATATGATCTCTCTAAGCAGTTCAGTTTTGAGTCAGACTTTTTACAAAAATATTGTAGTGTTCTTATGCCTATGGCATTTTTAACAGAAGAGTATTTCATAGATATTGGTATTCCTGAAGATTATCAGCGGGCACAAGTTGAATTTCCCTCATTAATATGAATGCACTTAAACGCGCTCTTTTTCTTGATCGAGACGGCGTGATTAATATTGATCATGCTTATGTTCATAAACCCGATGACTTTGAATTTGTCGAAGGTATTTTTGATCTTTGTCTGCAGGCTTTAAGTCTGGAATACATCATTATAATTATAACAAACCAGGCGGGTATAGGGCGTGGTTATTATTCAGAACAACAATTCAGTACACTTACGGATTGGATGTGTGGTGAATTTGCTAAGGAAAAAATCAATATATCACATGTTTATTTCTGTCCGTATCATGAAGAGCATGGTATTGGTGAATATAAAAAATCATCATCTTTTCGAAAGCCAGCGCCTGGTATGATTCTTCAGGCAAAAGATGAATATAATATTGATCTTGCTAATTCTGTGCTAGTTGGAGATAAAATGTCAGATATTCAGGCAGGAGCTGCAGCGGGTGTTGGGTGTAACTTGTTATACCATAGCGATTTTAATATTAATTTCAAGAATAAAAGTGATGTTGTTGTGGTTGATTACTTATATAAAGTTAAAGAATATTTATAATTTCCGGCTCTTTTTTTATAGATTTTGAGCTAGTATTATCTAAAAAAATATCGAGCACAATAGATTTCTATACTTAATATTACAACCCAGACTTCCGTGTTTCAGTAACTTTTAAAGGTTGTTTTTATATGAAAAAATTACTTATATCTATTGTTTTAGTCTTTTCTATTGCGCCTACAATAAGTTCTTCTGAAGAAAATCAATTAACAAAAGATGGAGACTATAGAATAAAGTCCAGGCTCCATCTTATAAATGAAATTCGATATAAGAATGAGCATTTTAGAGCGGTAGTAGAGGTTCCTGCAGGTTCTATTTCCAAGTGGGAAGTAAATAAAAATTCTGGACATTTGGAATGGGAGTTTAAAAAAGGAAAACCTAGAAAAATTAATTATTTGGGTTATCCAGGTAATTATGGTTTCATTCCTCAGACATCCGGTGTTGATGGTGATGCCTTAGATGTCATTGTACTTGGTGAGTCTAAATCGAGAGGTGCGATTCAAGAGATTAAAATCATTGGTGCTTTAAAATTGCGTGATAAAGGGGTGGATGACCATAAAATATTAGCTGTACCGTTAGAGAAACCTTTCAAAAAGATTGATTCAATCGGCGAAATGGTTAGAAAGTATCCTGGGGTAATTCATATAGTCCGATTGTGGTTTGAAGGTTATAAAAAAGCTGGAAAAATCCAGTTTTTAGGATATATGAAACAATCTGAATCAGTGAAATTGATTGAAGATTCTCATAATAAGTGGTTAGGAAAAAATGAGTAAATTATTTCCAGCTGCAATAGTTATGTTGTAACCAAAGTGCTTCATATTGTTTTTTAATGCTCTAGTCTTCAATAATAAAAAACTCCATAGAGCAGGTTTTCAAGTTTATTTTAGATATTCTATGTTGTACTACATCTTTAGTCATTTATTGAATATGTAGACTCATCATTTCATAAATATAGGTGTTTTCATATGTGCCGATTAAATTTTCAGACTGAGGGCCAGATGATGTTACAGGTACATTAACTGCGGTGTGTCCCGGAGTAGACCAATTAATATAAAATGGTGTTAGATCAGGCATATAGAATGGGCCGTCTTCATTTGCTGATCCTGATGAGATTAAATCGGTACTCATACCACCTGTTTCATGATCGGCGGTAACTATAAGTAAAGTTTGTGTATTTTCAATTAAGTAATTAGAGCCTACATTTACAGCTTCATCAAAGCCAAGAGTATCTAGAATATTATTCAATGCATCATTTGAATGACCTGTCCAATCAATTTGCCCACCTTCAACCATTAGAAAAAAACCCTTAGGGTTTTTTTTAAGAACTTTTATAGCAATATCTGTCATAGATGATAGTGTTGGTGTAAATGGTTTCACCATGCCTTCATCGGCAAATAACCCAAGTAATTTATTCGTATTAGTTGTATCTATCGCAGATAATTCAGTTGCATTACTTATATATGTATATCCACTAGATATGGCTTCATTAATGAGATTACGGCCATCTGTACGTTCACCTGGTTGTATATATTGACCTAATTCACTAGTAGGTAAAAACTCATCTTCACCACCCCCTAATACTACATCTACGCCTGTTGATAGGATTTGATGAGCAATTTTTGTCATCATGACTCTGTTTTCTACATGCGATGCAAAGGCTGCAGGTGTGGCATGTGTAACATGGGTTGTTGTTACAAGTCCTGTTGACATACCTTTAGACTTAGCTATTTCAAGAATCGTCTGTAATGTATTAAAGAATGGATCCATTCCTATTACGCCATTGTCTGTTTTTATCCCTGTGGATATTGCAGTAGCAGCAGCTGCAGAATCTGTAATTAAACTATCTGCGGATGAAGTCATCGAGGCACCAGCATTGTCAAGCTCATCCATTATTAAGGATCCAGCCATCCCAACTGAGTACCATTGTGCTGCTTTACGCTGTTCAGTACCCATGCCATCACCAATATATAATATAACTGAGTTAGGAGAAGTCTCTGGGAGGTGGTCATGAGAACATGATGCTATGAAAAATAATAATATTAGAATAATGGAGTAGTTAGACTGCGCTGTTAAATAATGACATCTTAAAGGAAGATTCATAATTATTTTCTCTTTCTAGAGATAATATTTTAAGTATACACTTATAGTTGGTACTCTGGATAGGGATGGGGTGCTTGTTATGGTTATGTGTAAAATAATGATGGCAGCTCCACTATTTAATCCTTTTCTTCAGTATGGATTAACTATTCTGAAAATGGAGGGTAATTATAGTTATTTGTAACCTATGAGTTTTTGAAAATATAATGTATTCTAAATATATGGTTTTGTAGTCTAAATATAAAGTAATAGGTCCTTTTGTGGAAAATGTCCCTAATAAAAAAATTCACTCTAATTATACTTCTTCATTATATGTATTTGCGCGATTAACTGATGTAATGGCAGTAGTAGCTGGGGGGTATTTGTCTTATCTTATGAGACATGGATTTGATGTTGCTCTAATTCAAATACCACAAAATTATATATTTGTTTTTTTACTAAGTGCATTTTTATCCGTCATCGTCTTTCCTTGGTTTGATTTATATACATCATGGCGTGGGCAAAGTATATTTGCTCAGATAAAAGCTGTGGTTTTGGCCTGGTCTACAGTTTTGATCTTAAATATTATTCTGATGTTTTTACTGAAAATCAGTGCTGAGTTTTCAAGGATATGGGTGACACTTTGGTTTTTTAGTAGCGTATTAATGATACTGGGAATCCGAGTAGTTACTTATGCCTTTCTTCGGTTTATGCGTGTCAAGGGATTTAATCATCGAAGAGTACTCGTATATGGGGGAGAGGAACTGGGGCGCAATGTTGTCCGAAGAATGAATTCCTCAACCTGGACCGGATTTGATATTGTTGCACTAGTGGATAATGATGAATCTCTTCTAGGTGGGAGTTTGTTTGGTGTGCCCATAATTTCAGAAATTAGTGATCTTAATTCATATATCGAGAAAAATCGTATTGATGAGTTATGGCTAGCAATTCCATTTAGTGATGAAAAGAAAGTACACGAGATTGTTAATAGTGTCAGTGGTAATCTTGTTAATGTGCGGTTTATTCCTGATTTGTTCGGTTTGAGTTTGTTAAATCACTCAATTACTGAAATAGCGGGTATGACTGTGGTTGATCTTAGTACATCTCCTATGGAAGGCGTTAATAAAGTTATTAAAGTAATTGAAGACAAGGTAATTGCCTTAGTAATTATAATTGTAATTAGTCCTTTGTTATTAATAATTGCGTTAAGTATAAAACTCACATCAAAAGATTCTGTTATTTTTAAACAACGAAGGCATGGTTGGGATGGTAAGGTTATTAATGTATATAAATTTCGCTCAATGAAAATGGATGAAAATTTTGATGATGAAATAACACAAGCGATTCGAATTGATCCTAGGACAACAAAGCTAGGTGCATTTTTACGAAGGACAAGCCTGGATGAGTTACCACAGTTTTTTAATGTACTTCAGGGCCATATGTCTATTGTAGGACCACGACCACATGCAATTTCTCATAATGAGCATTACAAAGAGATTGTTGATCAATATATGCTGCGTCATAAAGTCAAGCCTGGTATAACAGGGTGGGCTCAGATTAATGGTTGGCGAGGTGAAACCAATACTATTGAGAAAATGCAGAAACGAGTTGAGTTTGATTTATATTATATTGAGAACTGGTCATTATGGTTTGATTTAAAAATTATCTTTTTAACAATTTTTAAAGGTTTTCTGAATAAGAATGCGTATTGAATACAATGTTATCAGTTTCTGGTTATCGGTGTTTAGTAAAGCCAAAACAATATGAGACTGCCTCAATTGTAACTAAAGTGTTAAAGATAATATATAAAAGACATAATTAATAGGGTGTCTATGAAAATTTTAGTTGTAGGTGGTGCTGGGTACATTGGTTCACACATGGTTAAGATGTTACATCTTGCTGGTCATGATGTTGTGACGCTTGATAACTTGTCGAACGGTTATCGTGATGCTGTTTTGTATGGTGAGTTTGTAGAGGGTGACATCGCTGATCGTGATTTGCTTGATCAGTTATTCTCAGAACATCAGTTTGATGGTGTGTTGCATTTTGCTTCTTATATTCAGGTTGGTGAGTCTGTTGAGAAGCCTGCAATGTATTATGAGAATAATGTCTCTAATACATTAACATTACTTTCTGTTATGGCAGATGCCGGTGTTAAATCGTTTATTTTTTCATCGACGGCAGCAATTTTTGGTGAGCCGGATTATGTGCCGATTGATGAGAAGCATGGTCGCTTGCCGATTAACCCTTACGGTCACAGCAAGTTAATGGTTGAGCAGATTTTGTGTGATTTTGATAATGCTTATGGTCTGAAATCGGTCTGCTTGCGTTATTTTAATGCGGCAGGTGCAGATGCGGATGGTGAGCTGGGTGAACGACATATTCCGGAGACGCATTTAATACCTTTGGTTTTACAGGCTGCTTCAGGTCGTCGTGATGCCATTTCAATTTTTGGTACAGATTACGATACGCCTGATGGCACGTGTATTCGAGATTATATACATATTGAAGATTTGTGTAGTGCTCATCTTTTGGCGCTCGAAGCCTTGGTAAGCGGTGGTGATAGTCGTGTTTATAACATGGGCAATGGTCAGGGTTATTCTATTCGTGATGTTATTGATACGGTGAAAAAGGTTACAAGCTCTGGGTTTGATGTTATTGAGGCACCTAGACGTGATGGAGATCCTGCGAGGTTGGTTGCTGATTCAAAACTGCTACAAGCAGACTTAGGCTGGAGCCCAAAATATCCTGACCTTGAAACAATTATTCGTCATGCCTGGGAATGGGAACAGAAACATAACTGGACGTAATTCCCAGGTTTGTTAGTTCGGGATCTTTTGAGTAGAGATTCAGGTATTTGTTAGTGTGATGGATCCCTGCTAAAAGCATGCAGGGATGACGAAGTTGTTGGCAGTGTTCGTTTGCATTTTAATTAATAAATCCTGATTAGTTATTAGTTATAGTCATCAGTAAAAGCCTTAAATTCGTAATTCTTTAAAAAATAACAACAGGTGGTTTATGATTCCAGTCATCATGTCTGGTGGTTCTGGTACTCGTCTCTGGCCGCTTTCTCGTAAGCTTTACCCTAAGCAGTTTTTGCCATTGTCTGGTAAGCAGACGATGTTGCAGGAAACTTTATCCCGTTTGAGTGGTTTGGATACTCAGTCACCACTTGTTATTTGTAATGAGGATCATCGATTTATTGTTGCTGAACAATTACGTGAAGCTGGAGTTTCTGATAGTGAAATAATTCTTGAGCCAACGGAGCGCAATACTGCACCTGCTATTGCCGTGGCAGCATTTCATGCCCTAAAGAATAACAAGAAAAATGATAAAGATGTCATATTATTGGTACTGGCTGCGGATCATGAAGTGAGTGATATAAAGGCGTTTCATGATGCGATTAAGATAGCTGAAGGCCTTGCACTGGATGACAAAATGGTGACTTTTGGTATTGTTCCGGATCACGCTGAGACAGGTTATGGTTATATCAAACGTGGTGTTGCAATGGGTGATAGAGGCTTTAAAGTTGATGCTTTTGTCGAAAAACCGGATCTGCAAACTGCTGAGTCCTATCTGCTTTCTGGTGACTACCTGTGGAATAGCGGCATGTTTATGTTTAAGGCGTCGCGTTATTTAGAAGAATTGAAACAATATCGTCCAGATATCTTTGATGCATGCAGCCATGTTGTTGAGCAGGTTGACAGAAGTTTCGATTTTATAAGGCTGGATAAAGAGCATTTTTCTGCCTGTCCTGCTGAGTCAATTGATTATGCGGTAATGGAGAAAACTAAGGATGCTGTGGTCGTGCCTTTGGATGCCAACTGGAATGATGTGGGATCCTGGTCAGCTCTTTGGAATATTCATCAAAAGGATAATAATGGAAATGTTCTGGTTGGAGATGTTCTTACTGAGGATGTAGTCGATTCTTATTGTCATGGCACGTACCGGCTGGTGGCGGCTGTTGGGGTCGATAATCTGGTCATCGTGGAAACACCGGATGCTGTAATGGTTTCTACTAAAGACCGTGTGCAGGATGTTAAAAAGATTGTCGAGCAGTTAAATAAGGCGAATCGTGATGAGCCTGTTGTTCACCGTAAAGCAGAGCGCCCTTGGGGTACTTATGACTGTATTGATAAAGGCGAGCGTTTTCAGGTAAAACGAATTGTGGTTAAACCGGGCGGCACTTTGTCATTACAAATGCATCATCACCGGGCAGAGCACTGGATTGTGGTGAAAGGGACTGCAAAAGTAACTAAAGATGATAAGACTTTTATACTCTCAGAAAATGAGTCGAGTTATATTCCTATCGGAGCAACACATCGCTTAGAGAATCCTGGCGTAGTGCCTTTAGAGATGATTGAGGTGCAGTCAGGTAGTTATCTTGGTGAAGATGATATAGTTCGTTTTGATGATACCTATGGACGAAGTTAGTTATTGGTCGTGATTTGTTGAAAGTGATCTCGGTGTTAGTAACACCGGGATCAATGTTAGTTTTAGCTGTACAGTAAACTCTCTGTTGTTTCTGGTTGTTCTGTTCGTCTCTTTCGGGCTAATAATAAAAAGAATCCCATTAAAATTAGCCAGATTGAATCAGGTTCTGGAACGGGTGAAAATGCCTGGTTAAATGCATATGAGCCTTCAGAACCGGGTGTTCCAAAATCACCATTCCCATAATTAAAATCTGATGTTAAATCGTAGTTTGAGATTAACATTTCAGTTGAGAGCAATTCTGTGCTTTTCCCGGCATTGACGAAGCCGCTGGTGTATTCAAGTAGAAGTGTGTTGCCAAGGGTGTCGGTCAGTATAATCTCATCATCGGCATTCCCTAACGTAAAATTGCTGTATACATAGTCTGCCAGATAGCCGCCATTTTCTGACGTATTGCCATTTCTTCCAAAAACGAAGTATTCACCGGGGTTGATGAGTAGATCGGTTGGGCTACTAATTACGTGTGAATTTGAGCCGTTATCAGACAGTGTTATGCCGTTGAAATTAAAAATATCATTGCCGGGGTTGTAGATTTCGAACCATTCGCCTTTTGCATCGGTGACTGCATCTGGATTGGCCATTATTTCGGTGATTAATAAATCTGAAATAATGGTTGCGTGATTGGGGGAGCTGTAGATGGTGGCAAGCGTGAAAACTAAGCTTGTGATTATCTTTTTGTAGCTTTTTTTGAGGGCGCAGGTCTGTGCCTGAGAATTATGTTTCTTCATTTTATTGCTCCATGTTGTTGTATCACTGTGATTGCATCATGCAAAAGTGAGTGCCTGTTTTTCAGGTCACGGAGATATCGTATCAATAGTATTAAGTAAGGCAACTCGGATTTGGCTGATATGTGTGTAAGAAAATCACGGTTTTTACTGTCCGAGTCGCTATTTCATTTAAGACTAAAGACTTGTGATATTTTCATGTAAAATACGCTTTTTACAGTACTTTACAGGTCTTCCTTATGAGCCTTGACGGTTCCGATACAGCTACAAAGCCTTCTAATTTCATTCGTCATATTATTGATGATGATCTCGCTGCCAATAAGAACAATGGCAAGGTGCATACGCGTTTTCCGCCTGAGCCGAATGGTTTTTTGCATATTGGTCATGCAAAGTCTATTTGCCTTAACTTTGGGGTGGCGAAGGATTATCAGGGGCAGTGTAATCTTCGGTTTGATGATACTAATCCTTCTAAAGAGAAGATCGATTACATCCATGCGATTCAGGAAGATGTGAAATGGCTTGGTTTTGACTGGGAAGATCGCCTGTTTTATGCCTCGGATTATTTTGAGAAGCTTGAAGCTTATGCCATTGAGCTGATTGAAAAAGGCCTGGCTTATGTTTGTGATTTGTCAGCTGAAGAGACACGAGAATACCGTGGCACGCTGAAAGAGGCGGGTAAAAATAGCCCAAACCGTGACCGCTCGGTTGAAGAAAATCTGGATTTATTTGCACGTATGAAAGCAGGTGAGTTTGAGGATGGTTCCCGGGTGGTACGGGCGAAGATTGATATGGCTTCTCCCAATATGAATATGCGTGATCCCACGTTGTACCGCATTCGCCATGGGGTGGTGCATCATCAGACCGGCGCTGAGTGGTGTATTTATCCTATGTATGACTTCACCCATCCTATTTCGGATGCGCTTGAAGGCATTACACATTCTCTCTGTACATTGGAATTTGCTGATCATCGCCCGTTGTATGACTGGGTGCTGGATAATATCTCGATTGACTGTCACCCTCAGCAAATCGAATTTTCCCGTCTTAACCTGCAATTTACCGTGATGAGTAAACGTAAATTAACCGAGCTGGTTGATGAAGGCCGGGTTGATGGCTGGGATGACCCTCGATTACCAACCATCGCCGGTTTACGTCGTCGTGGTTATACCGCCGGCTCAATCGTTGAGTTTTGTGAGCGTATTGGCGTGACTAAATCGGACAATAGCGTTGAGATGGGCATGCTCGAAAGTACCATTCGTTATGATCTGAACACCAATGCGCCTCGTCGCATGGCTGTGTTGAATCCTTTAAAAGTGGTCATCGAAAATTATCCTGAGGATAAAGTTGAAGAGCTAAAGGCTGCAAATCATCCTCAAAATGAAGCCATGGGTACGAGAATCGTGCCTTTTTCACGCGAAGTGTACATCGACAGCGATGACTTCAGAGAAGAGGCCAATAAGAAGTTTAAACGTCTGGTGTTAGGCAAAGAAGTTCGCCTGCGTTATGGCTATGTGATTCGCTGTGATGAAGTGATTAAAGATGATAGTGGTGAAATCATCGAGTTACGTTGTCATTATGATGAAGACACGCTGGGCAAGAACCCTGAAGGCCGAAAAGTTAAAGGTGTTATTCATTGGGTCTCTGCACCGCATGCGGTTGCGGCTGAAGTGCGGTTGTATGACCGCTTATTTAATCATCCGGTGCCTGATAATGCTAAAGATGGTGTGGATTACCATGAGCGATTAAACCCGGATTCACTGAAAGTGCTTGATCAATGTTATCTGGAACCCGCTTTGGCTGAGGCTAAAGAGAATGAGCGTTTTCAATTTGAGCGAGAAGGCTATTTTTGCCGAGATAAGGACTCCACTGAGCAAAAGCTGGTCTTTAATCGCACCGTAACGCTGAGAGATTCATGGGAAAAAATTGAACAGGAATTTGGCGGATAGCAGTATGTTCATCATAACTGTGTATTTTTAGCTAGCATCAGAATTAAAAGATATGGATCCCAGATTAACCCCTCTGGGATGACGGAGGGGGCGCTAGAGATAACGGAATGCAGATGATGAAGTGACGTCGGTGAAACTGGTAAGGTCTTGTCATTCCAGCAGTTCTTTAGCTGGAATCTATGTCTGGTTATTCAAAGCCCTAAATAGATGCTTTTTTAGTGTTAAGAACTACGTTTCTTATTGATTTTGTTCAAGAAATAATCGAATACAGACTTGAGTTTGGTTCTATATAAGGGTTTACTTATTTTTTTAATAAAAATGCAAAAAAGGTCTAGACAAGATCTGAACGATACCCTAATATAGCGCCTCCTTTGAACGAGAGGCCCACTTCTCGAAGTGAATCGTTCTTGTAAGGTTGCGTCCCCATCGTCTAGAGGCCTAGGACACCGGGTTTTCATCTCGGCAACAGGGGTT
>Ga0316205_10005221_pt1 | contig 10883 bp, 10 predicted proteins | sample 3monthpyrite_MG_FD_204941 | JGI IMG/M metagenome (GOLD analysis project Ga0316205, IMG submission 204941) | Microbial mat bacterial communities from mineral coupon in-situ incubated in ocean water Damariscotta River, Maine, United States -... | ecosystem: Environmental > Aquatic > Marine >...
ATTTGTGGACGTGCATTTGAAAAACCTCTGAATTCAATATTTTGCTCTGCTGAATTGCTATTTCCAAATTCATCAAAAGAAAAAACCTGAGCACTAAAATTGGCAAACTGAGTAGTTGAAGTTGTAATATCGAACTCAATTTGGTACATGATTCCCCCAACAGAATTCATGGTACCTGAAAGAATTACTTCTCGATCTGATAAATTTGTTATCACAAAAACAGGTAGCTCGTCACTACCATTTAATGATACATCTACATTTAGTATAACAGTTATAGTTGTGTCTTTATATCCATCATTTTGCAAAGAGAATTGAACGATAGAAGGCAAGGCCCGAATAGATTGTATACCGGGTCTTTCTGTTATTACTGATTGCGGACTTGTTGTGCTATCGCAATTCAGTAAAAATAAAGAGATAATAACTGTAAGAGATGAATAGAATACGGGGGTTCTCAAAACCAATAGTCTGTAAGAATTAGTGGCATTAATGTTACGGATATGCAATCCTCAAATCCACTACGATATTATTAGCTTTAAATTGTTCTATTTATTCATTGCTTTTAGAAAAGTGCCCTTTTATATTCGTCGCGTAATGCAAATCAATGAAATAAATAGCCTTTCATGGTGGTGGCCAACTGAAAAATATTCAGCGGGTATTTTGCGTTAATTTGCTCTAAATTTTTTATGACGTACCCGCTGTTTCCTTGGAAGAGTGGGTTTTTTTTTGAAATTCACTCAGGTAACTGTGAATTCAAAACCATACATAACACTTGGACAAACAAACTTTTTTATCACTCGCTAAAAAAAACACGGCAATTCCAGTTTATAAACGGTTGCTGGCAGATGTGTTAACTCCAGTTTCACTGTTTCTGAATATTAGAGAAGGCGCCAAATTACCCTTCTTGCTAGAATCGGTTGAAGGTGGTGAACAACTTGCTCGATATTCTTTTATTGGAAAAGATCCATATCAGATACTCTCATTCGATGGAAAAAACACATCGTTGGAAAAAAATGGATATATTGATCAGCTCGATTCAAATTATTTTGATGAACTAAAACGGCTTACAACAGCTTTTTCGGAACCTTTTGTACCAGAATTACCCAAATTAACTGGCGGAGCTGTTGGATTTTCAGCCTATGATACGTTTCGTTTAGTGGAACATTTGCCGGATATACCACCTGATGATTTGAAGATTCCGGAAGCAGTATGGTCATTTTACGATGAGATTTTTGCTTTTGATCACGTTAAACATCAAGTAATTTTAATAAAAACTGTTTTTATTGATGAAGAAACCGATCTGGATGCTGTATATAATTTGGCACTTTCATCACTCGATCGAATGGAAGAAGCTGCGTTATCAAGAAAATCCGAACGGAGGTCGTTTAAAATTTATCCCGAAAGTTTATCCAGTAATATGGAGAGACCGTATTTCGAAGATATTGTAAAGAAAGCTAAAAATTATATTTACGAGGGTGATATCTTTCAAGTGGTTCTTTCACAGCGTTTTCAAGCTGATATGGAAGGCGACGCTTTTATGCTGTACAGGGCGCTTCGCATGGTAAATCCATCGCCCTATTTATTTTATTTAGATTTTGAAGGTTTTCAAATTGTTGGCTCATCCCCTGAAGTTTTAGTGAGTGTTCAAAATCGTAAAGTAAAAGTACTGCCAATTGCCGGAACCAGACCCCGAGGAAAAACACATGATGAAGATGTAACATTGGAGAAAGATTTGTTGGCTGACCCGAAAGAACTTGCAGAACACGTAATGTTGGTAGATTTGGGAAGGAACGATCTTTCACGAGTTAGTGAAACTGGCACCGTAAAATTAGTGCGCGATCATGTGATTGAGCGCTATTCACATGTAATGCATATTGTGAGCGAAGTTGAGGGTGTATTAGAAGCATCGCATACATCAGTTGATGCTTTGATGCATTGTTTTCCGGCTGGCACAGTTAGTGGAGCTCCAAAAATTAGGGCAATGGAAATTATCGATGAGTTTGAGCCAACTAAGCGTGGAATTTACGCAGGTGCTGTCGGTTATTTCGATTTTTCAGGAAATATGGATACATGTATTGCCATCCGAACTATGGTCGTTAGGGGCAACAAAGTGTACATTCAGGCGGGAGCAGGAATTGTGGCAGATAGCGATCCACATAAGGAATTTGAAGAAACCCAAAACAAAGCCGGAGCTTTAGTTCAGGCACTAAGCATTGCATTAGACATCCAATGAGCAAGCAAAAAACTATTTTATCAGGTATTCAGCCTTCAGGGAAGTTACATATTGGGAATTATTTTGGCGCAATACGTCAACATATTGCCATGCAAGAACAAGGCGATGCATTCTATTTTATTGCAAATTACCATTCCTTAACATCTGTACGAGATGGAGCTGAACTTTATCAAAACACAATAGATGTAACTCTAGACTATCTTGCGCTGGGTTTAAATCCTGAAAAAGCAACTTTTTTCGCACAATCCGATGTTCCACAAGTTGTTGAACTTGCTTGGATACTTGGAACTTTAACTCCTGTTAGTTTGATGGAGAAGGGCGTTTCATATAAAGATAAAACCGCCGCCGGTCTTAGTCCAAATATTGGATTATTCACGTATCCAATTTTGCAAGCTGCTGATATTTTGATTTACCATTCAGATGTTGTTCCAGTTGGTGAGGATCAAAAACAGAACATTGAGATATGTCGTGATTTAGCCGGAAAGTTCAATCGAGCGTATCACGGAGATTTTCTTGTAATTCCGGAAGATCATATTGTAAAATCCGTAGCTATTGTTCCGGGTACCGACGGACGAAAGATGAGCAAAAGTTATGGTAACACTATTCCGATTTTCGGCGAAGGAAAGTCTTTGAAAAAGACGATTATGTCTATTCAAACGGATTCAACAGGGCTTGAAGAACCAAAAGATCCCGATAGCGACAATGTATTCGCATTGATAAAGCTATTCGCCACAACGGAACAGCAGGATGAGATTGCGGCAAAATATCGTGCCGGTGGCTTTGGCTACGGACATGCAAAAAATGAACTACTAGGATTCATTAACGAATATTTTGGAGAAGCCTATGAAAAAAGGATAAAGCTCGAAAAAGATTTAGATTATGTGAAAGATGTGCTTTCTGATGGAGGCCGAAAAGCAAGAATTCGTGCGGAACAGGTTATGGAACCCATTCGAGAAGTAACCGGCATCATAAGGAGTTTCAAATGATTCTAATTATCGACAATTATGATTCCTTTACTTACAATTTGGTTCACCTTATTGCTGCCGAAACCGAAAATTATAAAGTAATCCGAAATGATGCTTTAACAGTGGATGAAATCAAGGAATTGAATCCTACTAAAATTTTGATTTCACCCGGACCGGGAAGACCACACGAGGCTGGTATTACGGAAAAGATAATCAAAGAATTAGGCAAAGATATTCCGGTTTTGGGAGTGTGTTTAGGGCATCAGGCAATTGGGGAAGTATTTGGTGCAGAAGTAGTTTACGCGCCTACCTTAATGCATGGTAAAGTGTCGAATGTTGAACATGATGGGAAATCAATTTTCAAAAATGTGGAAGAAAATTTTGTAGCAACTCGTTATCATTCACTTGCTCTTGATCCGGAATCAATCCCGGATGAATTGGAAGTTACAGCACGAACCGGAGAGGTAATAATGGGAGTAAGGCACCGTGAATTTCCTATAGAAGGCATTCAGTTCCATCCCGAAAGTATTTTAACTACAGAAGGACCCAAAATGATTTCAAACTGGGTACAGCAATAATGGATTTAAAAGAGACGCTAGAACAACTATCATTTTCAGAGGACTTAACACCGGCAGATGCTGAATTTGCGATGAATCAAATCATGTCTGGTGAAGTTTCGTCCGAGCAAATTGCCGGATTTCTGACTGCAATGCGACTGAAAGGGGAAACTCATCAAGAGTTAACAGCATTTGTGAAAGTGATGCGTGAAAAGTCGAAAAAAGTGAATGTTGATGTTAAGGGTGCCATTGATTTAGTAGGCACCGGTGGTGATAAATCCGGGACTTTCAATATTTCCACTATTTCTTCATTTGTGGTTGCTGGTGCCGGCGTTCCTGTGATTAAACATAATAATCGCAGTGCATCCAGTAAATGTGGTAGTGCAGATGTATTAGAAGCTTTAGGAGCAAAAATTGAATTAAACGCGAAGAAAGTTGAACGCATATTTGCTGAAGTTGGAATAGCATTTATGTTTGCACCAATGTTTCACCCGGCGATGAAATATGTGATGCCGGCTCGTCGCGCACTTGGATTCAGAACGTTTTTCAATATTCTAGGTCCAATGTGTAATCCAGCCGGAGTACGACGGTATGTGATTGGTGCTTACAGTAAGCAAATTGCAGAGAAAATGGCACATATTTTGGCCAATCTTGAGACTGATTTCGCGTACACATTTAATTCTCATGATGGTTTGGACGAATTAAGCCTGACTTCTAGAGCTGATATATATGAGTTAAAAGATAGCATGTTGTCTATGCCAATTTTATTCGATCCCATTTCTTTGGATTTTGAGTTTCGAGCAATGGATGATATTGTAGGTGGTGATGCTAAAGTGAATGCGAAAATCTTTGAAAATATTTTAGATAACAACTCTACCGAAGCTCAACGTGATATAATTTTACTAAACGCGGCGTTTGGCATTCAGGCATCCGGTAAAGTTGTGGGACTGGGAGAAGCAAAAATTTTAGCAGAAGAAAGTCTTGAATCTGGCCGTGCCAGAGAGGTTTTTGATAATTACTTGGAGGCAAGTAGAAACGTGTAATAATGGCGACCATCCTTGATAACATAGTTTCCCAAACTGCCGGAGATCTCAAAAAAAAAATGAGTGAGGTGAGTTTTAACGAGCTCAATTCGCTTGAAGGATTTGAGAAAAATCGAATTTCATTTAAAAACGCACTTAAAAAAGAAGGCGTTTCGGTAATAGCTGAAATAAAGAAAGCATCTCCATCAAAAGGAATTATTAGAGAAGATTTTAATCCGGTAGAAATTGCTCTTAAATATGAAGATGGGGGTGCATCAGCAATTTCAGTTTTAACGGATAAGCCATTTTTTAAAGGAGATTTAGAATTTTTATCGGCGATTTCAAAAAGAGTTGATCTACCATTGCTTCGCAAAGATTTTATAATCGATCCTTATCAAATTAAAGAAGCTCGTGCTTATGGAGCAGATGCTTTTTTAATCATAATGGCTATCGTTTCTGATAATCAGTTGGATGAATTGTTAGCTGCGGGGCAAGAATTTGGACTGGATGCGCTGGTAGAATGTTATGATCAGGAAGATTTCAATCGAGTTCCTTTTAATCGGGTTGATTTATTCGGAGTTAACAATAGAGATTTAAAGAATTTTGCTGTTGATGTTCACCGCGGTGTCTCGATATTGCAACAAGCTCCCGAGAGCACAGTTTTAGTTTCGGAAAGTGGAATTTCATCAGGATCTGATATGGCGTTACTGCAACAGGAAAAAATAGATGCAGTTTTGATTGGTGAACATTTTATTCGACAACCTGATCCGGGAAGAGCAGTATCTAGTTTGATGGAAGCCGGAATGGCAGAATTTGAAAGGAGTTTGGCAAATGGATAATCAGACGAAAGTAAAAATATGCGGGATTACAAATTTAGAAGACGCACGTTTTGCTTCCGGAGCAATGGTGGATTTTCTCGGATTTATATTCACACAGGAAAGTAAACGATACATTAACCCTGAAAAAGCAGGTGCAATCATCAATTGGGTAGAAGGTCCTGAAAAAGTAGGCGTGTTCATGAATCAGCCTTTGGATGATGTGAATGTGCTTTCAAAGTTTTCCGGTATTGATTATGTACAGCTTCATGGGCAGGAAACAGTTGAATATTGCCAATTAATTGAGAAGCCGATAATCAAGGTAATTCATGTAAACGAAGATTCTAGCACGAAGGAATTGCAAGAACAAGTTGACTTATATTCTGAAGTGGCAAAATTCTTTCTTTTTGATTCGAAATTAAATGGGAAATACGGGGGGACCGGGAAAACTTTTGATTGGTCATTATTGATAGATATAGCTGGTGATAAGCCATTCTTTTTAGCAGGTGGATTGAAACTTGAAAATGTAACCGAAGCGATAGAAATAGTTCAACCTTATGCTGTTGATGTTAATAGTGGTGTTGAGGAAGAACCCGGACTCAAAGATTTTGAAAAAATTGAGCGATTGATGGAAAACCTGAAATCTTATAAAGTCTGATTTAATTAAATAATCGGACTGAGGATAGCCGGGTGCAAACTCGGGTAAAAATCTTATCGAATAACCGCTAAGATTCAACGTTTCGCTCAGAATGACATTGAATGAAATTATGCAAACAGAAGAAATTAAAACAACCTACCATCAACCCAACAAACGTGGTTACTTCGGTGATTACGGTGGGAAGTTTGTACCAGAAATTCTGATCCCTGCAATCACTGCTTTGGAAGAGGAATATGAAAAGGCTCAAAATGACCCGGAATTCATTCGGGAATATCACGAATTATTGGAAGAATATGTTGGTAGGCCAACCAAACTTACCTTCGCCGATAAACTGACCAAGCATTACGGAAAAGCGAAAATTTATCTTAAAAGGGAAGATTTATGTCACACCGGTGCTCATAAAATTAACAATGCTATTGGTCAAATTCTCTTAGCAAAGCGAATGGGCAAAACGCGGATCATTGCAGAGACGGGTGCGGGTCAGCATGGGGTTGCCACAGCCACAGCTTGCGCAAAATTTGGGATGAAATGCATCGTATATATGGGCGCTGAAGACACTTTACGCCAAAAACTAAATGTAGATCGCATGCAGTTATTGGGAGCAGAAGTTCGAGAAGTAAACAGTGGTTCAAAGACTTTAAAAGATGCAACTAACGAGGCTATTCGGGATTGGGTGACTAATGTAGAGGACACGTTTTATATCATCGGTTCAGTTGTTGGACCGCATCCTTATCCAATGATGGTTCGAAATTTTCACCGTGTGATTGGTGACGAAACAAAACGCCAGATTCTAGAAAAGGAAGGTAGATTACCTGATTATCTTGTTGCCTGCGTTGGCGGCGGATCAAACGCACTCGGTTTATTTTATCCATTTATGGATGATAATGTGAAAATAATTGGAGTTGAAGCAGCGGGTTATGGGGTTGATTCAGGTAAAACTGCGGCAACAATTACCAAAGGAACTCCGGGAATTTTACACGGCTCATTGAGTTATTTACTTCATGACAAAAATGGACAGATCGAGTTGGCTCATTCCATTTCTGCCGGACTTGATTACCCGGGAATTGGTCCTGAGCATTCGCATTTATTTGATTCCGGTAGAGTTCAATATCATGCGGTTACGGATGAGGAAGCGTTGAATGCAGTGAAACTCATATCCCAAAAAGAAGGAATTATTCCTGCTTTAGAAACTGCGCATGCAATTGCATGGTTAGAAAAACTGATGCCGGAAACGACTGAAGATCAAATTGTGATCTTGAACCTTTCAGGGCGTGGCGATAAAGACATGAAAACGATTTCTGAGAATTTATCATGAACAGAATTAAAAAAATATTTAAGGATAAAAACGCGAATGAAAAGCTGATGAGCTTATTCATAACTGCGGGTTATCCTGATTTAGAATCCACCGTTGATTTAATTCTCGGTTTCGAAAAAAATGGCGCCGACATTATAGAATTAGGAATGCCGTTTAGTGATCCACTGGCTGATGGGCCGACAATACAGTATTCAAGCGACATAGCTATCGAGAATGGTATTTCTATCGATAAAATAATGAAAATGGTTGCTGAAATTAGAAAGCATTCTGAAATCCCGATTATATTAATGGGTTACATGAATCCTGTTCTGCGATATGGTATTCCTCGATTCTGTGAACGTGCCAGAGAAGTTGGTGTAGATGGGTTTATTTTTCCTGACATCCCTGTAGAAGAAAGTGGGTTGATTGAAGGGGCAGCATCTAAAGCCGGCATTCCCATCATTTATTTAGTTGCCCCGAATACCACCGATAAACGAATGGAATTGGCGGATGAAAAGTCAAATGGTTTCGTGTATTGCGTTTCCGTTACCGGAGTGACTGGTGCCAGAAGTGGAGAAGAGCTTTCAAAATCAGTTAACAGATTTATCGAACGTGTTAGAACAAATGTTACTAAGAATCCTGTAATGATAGGATTTGGAATTAAATCATACCATGATGCGAAAAAAATTTCCGAAAAAGCGGATGGATTTATTGTCGGTAGCGCGTTGATTAACCAAATTAAACAAGTGTACCCAAAACAAAATTGGAAAGAGAACGTCTTTGAGTTTGTACATTCATTAAAATATGGGCTTTAAAAAAGTAACTTTAGGCATGCAGCAATTCAAGTATTTACTATTCATCACAATATTCGCTTCAACCATAGCTTGCGATGGCGATTTCAGAGAAAGAGCACAAGGAAATGCCAGAGAATTTATAGTGGTAATGGATTCCACTCAATGGCAAAGCGCAACAGCAGATGCAATCAGAAATACTTTCGGTAAAGCTATTTATACCTTGCCAAATCCGGAACCTAATTATGATCTTACTTTTATGCAGATTCGCTCCAGAACGCAATTAGAGCGAATCAGGAAAAACAAAAATGTAATTTTCGCAGCATCTATTGATGAAGACACAAATGTGGGTAGGCAAATTCAGGCTTTTCTTGATGATGGGGTTGAAGAAAGAGTTCGTGCCGGTGAAAGTTTTGCTTTTCCAATCGAAGATCAATGGTTTAAAGATCAATATGTAATAATCTTGACAAGTACCTCAGATTCGTTACTTGCAGACAAGATTACGAAATCCGGAAATGCCTTGTTAACAAATGCATTAAATAAAGAGCTGTTTCGATGGCATTATGAAGTTTATGATAAAAAGGAGCAGACTCAATTATCAGACTCGTTATGGCAGAAATATGGTTTTAAAATTCGTTTTCAGCATGACTATATTCTTGGGGTAGATACAACTGACTTTCAGACGTACCGCCGTATGCTACCGGATAATGAACGCCGAATATGGATATGGTGGAAAGACAATGTTAATGATATTAGCTTTTTAGATGACGACTGGATTAATAGTAAACGTGATAGTTTAACGCAGCAATATTTTAAAGGTAGTAGCGATAATCAATATGTCTCAACGGAGTATAGACGACCGGTTGAAACAACTACCTTTAATAAGGGTAATTTATTTGGATATGAGACTTTAGGAACCTGGCAATTAATAAATGGTGCTATGGGTGGTCCATTTGTTAATTTCACATACTACGATGCAGAAACACGACGATTATTTATGATTGAATACAATCAATTTGCACCAGGCGTCAGAAAAAAACTACCATTTGTACGTCAATTCAGAGCCATGGGCAGAACCTTTGAAAGTGATTCAACGTGGACATCATCTACAAACTAATTTGATTTGCCGGATAAAGAATCAAAGTATTCGTTCATTAAAGCTGCATTAGATCAGCGTAGAGAAGAAGATCGTTTTAGAGCTTTACGTTCAATTGAGTCTTATTTAGATGGCCCATTCATTAAAATTGAGAATAAAAAGTTAATCAACTTCTGCTCCAATGATTATTTAGGATTAGCTTCACATCCATCAATAATTGAGCGTTCAAAAGAATATCTAGAACAATTTGGAGCCGGATCAGCCTCTTCAAGGCTTATTTCAGGTACATTAAAAATACATTCGGATATTGAAAAGAAACTGGCTGAAGTATTCGAATTTGAATCAGCTTTAATTTTTAACTCTGGCTTTCAAGCCAATGTATCTATTATTTCAGCAATTGCTGATCGGAATTCGCTCATTATTCTCGACAAAAAATGTCATAATAGTTTGGTTCAGGGTTCAATATTAAGTCGGGCAACAATTAAGAGATTCCATCATAATGATTCTGAACATCTGGAATCGTTGCTAAAGAGTGCTAATCAATCTGAATTCAATCGTATTTTGATTATTACTGAAACCATTTTCAGCATGGATGGCGACCAAAATAAATTAGATGATCTTATTCAATTATCAGAGAAATATGATGCCTTATTGTATTCGGATGATGCGCATGCACTTGGCGTATTAGGCGAAAATGGTCTTGGGTTGAATTACAGAAAAGAGGGAATTGATTTTAGAGTAGGTACATTTGGGAAATCATTTGGTGGATTCGGCGCTTTTGTAGGATGTTCAACAGAAATTAGAGACTATTTGATCAATTTTTCATCCGGCTTTATTTATACAACGGCTTTACCTCCATCAGTTATTGGTGGATTAAGTGCTGCTCTTGATCTAATTCCATTTATGCAAGCAGAAAGAACGGCTTTATTTAAACTGATTGATAATTTTAAACTCAGTTTACGTGCTTTAGATTTTAACTTGATGGAATCAGAATCTCAAATTATACCTATAATTGTGGGCAGCGAATCTGAGACAATAATGTTTTCTAATTTCTTGCAAGAAAGAGGGTTATGGGTGTCATCTATACGACCACCTACGGTTGAAGAAGGGACCTCAAGATTAAGAATTACACTCACGGTAAAGCATGAAAAAGACCATGTTGATGCACTGATTTCATCCTTAAAAGAATGGAAGTATGATTGAAATTCATGCCTATCATGGTTGGGGATTTGATGATAAATTTTGGGATAATCTGAGAAATGAAATCCCGTTGGATGTTTTATTCAAAGCTGCAAATAGAGGGTATTTTGGAGGTGCTTTTGATCCTGATTTTTCAGAAGCATCTGATACAAAAATTATCTTCACACATTCGTTTGGACTACATTGGTGTACCAATGAAAAACTACATAAAGCAGATGTATTGATTATTTTTAATGGCTTCAATGATTTTCTTCC
>Ga0316205_10005223_pt1 | contig 10882 bp, 8 predicted proteins | sample 3monthpyrite_MG_FD_204941 | JGI IMG/M metagenome (GOLD analysis project Ga0316205, IMG submission 204941) | Microbial mat bacterial communities from mineral coupon in-situ incubated in ocean water Damariscotta River, Maine, United States -... | ecosystem: Environmental > Aquatic > Marine >...
CATAATAACCCCGGTTACCATTGCACCAACCTCACCAAATATCGACTGAGCAACCACGTAACCAATTTCGACCTTGCCTGTCATTTCGTTAATTGGGGCGGAATATAAAAACACAAAATTAAGAGCGACATAACTAACTGTGACTAAAAGCGTTCCGGTGAGTAAAATGCGTGGCAATGTTTTTTGAGGCTGCTCTAACTCGCTACTTAGATATGTTGCCGCGTTCCAGCCATTATAAGCGTAACTAACATAGATCAAAGAAACAGCAAAAGACCCACTAAAGACCACTTTCCAGTCTACTAACGCGGGCATAAACGAAATGGGTTGAGGCACATCTACCAAGACAATCGCCGCGATACAAAACAAACCAATCAAGAGGAGTTTGATAAGAGTAAAAATCCATTGCAAGCCAGCACTATTTTTGTGAGTTGTGCCATGAATCAGTGACAACAGAATAATCAACACAATTGCTAAAGCAGTTTTAGACAAAAAAGGAAATACTGAACTAAGATAAGCGCCAAATGTAATCGCAGCCAATGCAACCGGCGCGGCAAACCCAATAGTTGATGAAATCCAACCCGAAATAAAACCGGCAACAGGATGATAACAATGGGTTAAGAAATTATATTCGCCGCCACTTCGAGGTAATGCTGAACCGAGCTCTGCATAAGTCAACGCGCCGCAAAGCGCAGTAATACCGCCAACAATCCATAACATCAATAGAGCAAACCCTGATTGAATGTCTAATAACTGAAACCCCAGGCTGGTAAAAACGCCGGTACCAATCATATTGGCAACAACAACGGCAATTGCGGTTGTCGAGTTAAACTTTTTGGATGCCGTCATTTTATTATTCTTCGACTCTATCTGTGCAAATTACTGATAAGAAGAGTAACATGGAAACATCTAATAATAATCAGATTTTAAGAAGTGGTAGTAACAATGGCTAAATCTCAAACCAGAAAAATACTTAAGAAATTCCTGTTCGGTGTACCTTTTCTTTTATTGATAATCTACATCCTTGTAAGAATTTTTGTTCCCGCAATACTCGATCAACGATTTAATACAGTGATAAATCCTGGCCCTTATGCTGTCAGTGAAAAGGCCACTGAACTTTACCAATCACTTGAATTTGTTTCTGACTTACATAGCGATGTTTTACTTTGGGACAGGAATATCAATGAGAGACATCAATATGGTCATGAAGACATACCGAGGATGATCGAATCGAATATGGCTTTACAGGCGTTTACGATCGTCAACAAAGTTCCTGCAGGACTCAATTTTGACAAGAACAGCGGCGATTCAGACCAACTCACTCTCCCCTTTATCATTCAAGGACGATCTATTTCATCCTGGTTTGATTTAACTCAGAGAGTGGTCGTGCAAAGTCAAAGCTTGTATGAATTTGCGAAAAATTCAAATGGAAAATTGTGGATCATTAAATCTAAACAGGATTTGCAGCGCTTTCTGATCGCACGTCAATCCAACAAGAAAATAATGGCTGGCTTTCTGGGAATAGAGGGCGCTCAAGCATTGGCCGGTAAAATGGAGAATCTAGATACAGTATATGACGCGGGAGTTCGTATGATTGGATTGACTCACTTCTACGATAATGAAGTGGGAGGTTCCGCACATGGACTAGAAAAAGGCGGATTAACCGATTTTGGAAGAAAGCTGATAAAAAAGATGGAGGATAAAAATGTTTTTATCGATCTGTCACATGCTTCACCGAAACTGATAGATGATGTTTTAACCATCGCCACAAAACCTATCTTGATATCTCACACTGGTGTTAAGGGAACTTGTGACAATGTTCGAAATCTTTCTGATGAGCATTTATTGAAGATAGCGGAAACAGGCGGCGTTGTTGGAATAGCCATGTTTGAGCAAGCAATATGCGGCACTCAGGCCAAAGATATTGCCAAGGCTATCCAATATACTGTCGAAATAATTGGCGCAAAACATGTTGCACTGGGTTCTGATTTTGATGGAGCTATTGCCAGCGTTTTTGATGTGACCGGGTTGGCTCAAATTGTCGATGAATTATTGAAGCTGGATATACCCGAAAATGATATTCGGTTGGTTATGGGAGAGAATGTTAAGCGAGTCTTGTTAGAAGCATTACCGGACGACATACAGGAGTAGCTTTGAATCCATTTTATTTTATACACGATTAAAAAAGGGAAGCCTAAGCTTCCCTTTTTTGTAGAACATTCTAATTAAAAATTAGAAATTGTAAGCTACCTCAACGCCATATGTACGAGGCTGACGAGGAGTATTAACTAATGTACCAAAGAATTCACGGAAGCTATCAACTGCAGTATCTTCATCAGTCAGATTACGACCCCACAAATAAACTTCCCACGCTCCTTCTTGATCAATAATTCCAATACGTCCATTAAGCGTGGTTGTTGCTTCAATATAACCATAAGGAATGGTTGTCGCAGGTGCTCCAACAGCTGCGGAATTAGGCAGGTCCAATGCAAAAGTCAAAGGATGGGTACCAGGTAGTACTCGACTTTTTTCATTTTGAATCGTCGTGAAATAATCACCTGTATGAGTTACATCTAATCTAAATAGAATATCAGAGCTCCATGATTCAACGCTGGTATAATACTGAATTCCTAAAGATGCGTTAAAATCAGTTGCATAGGGTAAATCATTACCGGCCGCGTTAACCGAAACAGTTGAGCCATCATCCTCGTCTATCGCCGAGGTTCCACCCGGAAAATCAGCAAAAGTGGCATCCAATAGACCGATGGAACCATTGATAGTCAACTCATCATTAACCGCAAAATTAGCTTCAATTTCCAAACCACTGGTATCAACCTCTGCGGCATTAGTAATTCTAATCGAAGTAAGTTGCGTTCCAGTAACTGGATCAAAACCTAGATCAAAAAATTGATTGACCTGATAGTCATCGTAAGTTGCATCAAAATAGGCGATGTTAAGGGATAAACGCTCATCTAACAAACTAGTCTTCAGTCCGAGTTCCAAACTGGTTACTGTTTCTTTATCAAATTCGATCCCACCCGCTAAATCTTGTGGCGTCAAAAAGTCTAAATTATAACCTCCCGACTTGAAACCGGTAGACGCTTTAAAATAGGTATTGGTATTTTCAGATACGGCGTAATTAATGCTCAGCGCCGGTGATAAATTGGTATAAGTTTCTGAATCCGTTAAACCGCCGACAATAGTTGCTATGTTAAATGCTCCCGATCTGGTTCCGTCCAAATTCCAATTAACATCTTTGGTTTCATCAGAGTAACGAGCGCCAAAACCGAGTTTCCATTGTTCGGCCATTTGATAGCTACCACTCACATATAACGCTGTACTCTCGGTATCTACTGTACCATCATTAAATGCACCGCCACCTGGTGGTACTCCAAAAAATCCAGCAGCATTCCCACCGATCGCATTACGGACAGTCGTTGATTCCTGGTCATAGTAATACAAACCAAACACATATTTGAAATCAGCATCATCTGGAGAAATTATCTGAAATTCCTGCGTCGTTTGCTTATATTGATCTTTATAAAACAAGTATAAGAAATCTAACGGCGAATAATCTGTATCATTTTGATAAAAATTTTGAGTATCTCTATAGGCCGTTATAGAGCGAAGCGCATAATCATTGTCGAAGTCGTAATCAACATTAATATTAACGCCTTTGATATCTCTTTCTTCTCGGCCCTGGAAACTCCAGTTAACTTCATCGTTTTCTACATCTGCAAAATGGTAAGGAGTATCACCGAAAGTGGTTGTTAACGGGACACCTAATACAGGCATTCTTGCAGATTGCAATCCGTCAAACGCGATATTGATATCCAGATCATCATTCGGCTGTATTCTTAATTGAGCTCTGAATGACTGTGTATCTTGATTGTTTAACTCTTCGCTGGTATCAGGTGGAGTGCTGGTTTCTATAGGAAATGGTAAAGGGATACCAAAAATAGGAACTCCTCCTGCAACGGTGTTGAGAGTGGTTGGCAATTGGCCTTCTGTATAGACATTCTTTATATAACCATCTCTTGTTCTTGAAGACAAAGCTACCTTAGCGCTAACAGTATCACTCAATGCAAAATCAACACTGAGTTGAGCTTCCAACGCATTAAGATTACCCACGTTGACAGTCGCTTTTCCTTCAAATTCCCCACTTGGTTTTTTAGATACTAAGCTGACGGCGCCGGCAACAGTATTCTTACCAAATAAAGTTCCCTGAGGTCCACGAAGCACTTCGACTCGTTCCAAATCGACTAAATCCTGATTGATGGAAGGTCCAGGCCCTAAATAAACACCATCAAGATAAACACCGACTCGAGAATCAAAGCCAATGCTTCGACTTGGAGCACCAACACCACGGATTAAAATTCTTGAATTAAAGTCCGTACCTTGTGTTATGACCATGTTAGGAATGAAGTCACCTATTTCTCTTAATTCCTGAATACCTGTTTGGTCGATAGCTTCTGAAGCAAAGACAGAAATAGCGATAGGCACTTCTGTTACTCGCTCGGTTCGTTTTTGCGCAGTAACGATTACAACGTTACTGTTTTCTTCGTCTTGTTCAGCTTCTTCTGCTACGACGTTAGTCCCGTAGAGCGCCATGCTGACAGCAAGGGACACTAATAGTTTGTTTTGTTTTCTCACGATTCCTTCTCCTACGATTGAAGTTGATTCTTATAATTAATATTTTTGAGTTGATGGAAATTAGTTCGTAGCTCCCAAAAGGCCCTGTTTACGGGCTCTTTGCTCACTGGTCCGATGTTATTATTATTGATGAAGAGTAACTGTCAGACACCTTGGACTCAAGCTACTCCGACCTGTTCGCGCTAGTTAGTTATACTATCAGATAGTCTAATGACAATACAAACCATCTATCTTGTTGTTTTTAATAAACTTATTGCTGTTTAGGTTTAATATTCATAGACAGCTGGTGTAAAACGTCTTTTATTGCAGAGCAGCATTTTCGTAAAGAATCTAATTAGTGGGAATTTTCTCTGTAAAAAATCGTTCTAATTGGTGGGTATACAATTAATCAAGAGTTACACAAAATAGCATGACGACTTTGCCAACAATTTGATATGTTAGCTGCAGTAAAGAATAGGATTGGAATATACCCGCTATCAATCAATTCAGGTTATAACAAGGGAAACAATTTTGAGCAAATCAGTATTAATAAATATTGCCCTATTTTTAATGGGTTTAGCCTCTGCCGCCAGTTGGTTTCATTTTACTGCAGATACGCAGCAACAACGCCAAGCTAGCTCTACCAAAGCTGAATTGCCGGTCCATGAGAGTCAGTTTGGCCAAACCTTAGAATTATCCGATCATGAATACTATCAAAACATTATCAAAGCTAGAGATGCTCAAATAGCTAATCTTAACTCCCAATTGGCCAGTTTTTCAGATAGACAGAATCAGCTGCCAAATCAGTTATCGAAAAAAAAACAATCCCCGGCAACAATAGGTGATGATGTTAACAATGATCCACAACTCAAAAAAATGTCGATGCAGGATTTTGAGAAAAGCTTGAAAGATTCTTTTGCTGATCGCTTTAAAGGGGTTGTCCTTGAATTATCAGGCAATGAGTTAAAAGCCCTTCAGGATAGCTATAGTAATTCTTCCGATAAAAACGATTGGTCATATCAGTACGAAAACTCAATCGCCCGTTTTTTAACGGAAAATGATCAAAATGGCGATCACTTTATTCAAACAATTGGTTGCAATACTAAAATCTGCCGACTAGAGATCAATACTAATAATGATGAAACCTGGAACACATTGTATGCATCTATGACTTTGCAACCTTGGTATAAAACGATAACCGTTGAAGAAAACAGTGACTATCCTGGCAATCACATTTATTATCTGCCCAGCATTGAAAACTAGAACATACAAAAGGTAAAAATTTGATTAGTTTATTATTTCAAGGACAGGTCGAGCTGTTCATTTTAATACTGTTCGCAATTATCATATCACTATCTTTTCATGAGTTTGGTCACGCCTGGACCGCTAAGAAATTCGGCGATGATACGGCGGAACGAATGGGTAGATTGACATTAAATCCAATCGCTCACATCGATCCCATGGGTTTATTGATGGTTGCTACTATTGGTTTTGGATTCGCAAAGCCGGTTCCGACCAATCCGAGAAAATTTAATTCCTATTATGCCTCTGCCTGGATTTCAGCTGCCGGACCGGGAATGAATTTAATCTTGGCTTTCCTTAGTATTAACTTATTAGCTGCTGCCTTTCAGTTTGATATCTCTTACTTGACCCAAACAGGTCCGGTAACATTTCTTCAGTACATGGCATTTATTAATATTTTATTGATGTTATTTAACTTGCTTCCCATTGGTCCCCTAGACGGTCATTATATTTTGCCCTATTTTCTCACACGGCAACACGCTTACCATTATGAACGCTGGAATGCTCAATATGGCAGCATGGCGTTGATGGGATTGGTGGTGCTTAGTTTTATGGGCGTACCGATTTTTTCTTTTTTAATGAACATGGCTCGTGTGATAACCAGTTACCTAGTTATTTTTTGACTATTCTGCTTGATACGACCCATTGAGTTTCCACCCTCCCCCTACCCCCCTCCCGTCAAGGGAGGGGGGATCCATCTGTTACTCCAAAAACTCCTTCCAAAGCGCCTCTAGTCTTCGAAGCTCATTTTGCTTTTTGTTTTTGTACCAATACATGATGGCTGCAAATAAACCAATCCAGGAGATGCCAAAAACAATAAAAGAGACTCTTTGTATTTTTTCCTCACCCAAGTCAATGTAGAAGCTGGCTGCTACCCAAACAACAAAACTCACCATCAAAAATAGACAGAATTTATAACCCAGATTTCCAAGTTTTATTCCGGCATCAACTCTTTTTAGGTAGAATTCCAGAATTCCCCTTGTTGATTTATTTTCTAGCTTAAACAAGGGTAGTCGCAATTTAAAATCCCAATAAACACCGTAAACAATGATCGGGAACATACCATAGTGCCACAATTGAATGGCTAAAGATGGCTCTTCAAGCCCCCCCCAATAAAACATAAAGGGAATATAGCTCACCAGAAAAACCACATCCAAAACTAGGATAGCAATCATGCGCCAAGTAACCCAGGCAATACGTTTTTTAATTTTGATCATATCCGGCTGATAACTTTGCCAGTCGCTTTGCAACTGTTGCCATTCATCATTGTTATGATTTTGCTGATCCTGATTCATGCGTATTCCTGATTCATGCTAATTCCTGACTCATGCTAATTCTTGTCTCATGATTGTTGGCTCGGTGTCATTAACGATTTAAGCTTGCTTTTTGCCCGATTTAATTTAACCCCAACCAAGTTGGTGGTCATACCTAATATTTCTGCGATATCCTTATAACTGACTCCTTCCAGCGCCAAAGTGACCAACTGCCTTTCCAACATCGGTAATTGCCTGAGTGCAAACAATAACTTATTCATTCGTTGATTAATGGCCACCTGATCGCTTGGGCAATTATTGCTTGGTAACTCAAATTCATTCAATTCTGTTGAGCGGGGTTCACGAGCATATTTAGCCACATGAGTAATTGCTCGCTTATGAGCAATGCTCAATACATAGGTTTTAAGACTGGATTTATTATCAAATTTAGCCAAAGCTTTCCACAGAGCGATTGAAATTTCCTGATACAGTTCTTCCTGAAGCGCTTTAATCATCTCGTAACTACTGACTACTCGGGAAATGGCTGCATCATACCGGTGGAGTGTTTCTTCAAACTCCTTCTCGTAGGCTTTTTTTTGCATTACAGACAATAGCTCGCCATCGGCAGGAGAAAAATGTGGGATTAAAGTTGTCAAAAGAGGCCAATATCATCAAACTTTGAAAAGAATATTAACTTAGTCTTCGAACAGAGTTTTTTATTACAAGGCTAGCAGTCAATTTGTCTAAACTATAAATCCCCGACAAACTCGAACCGAGGCACGGTCTGCCCTTCAATATTAACCATTTCCGTAAACATATCGAATGGTCGAACCCACAAGTTTTGATCGCCATAGAGCGGCCGATAAACGACTAATAACTCTTCTGTTTCACTATGGGTCGCTGTGCCGGTGACCTGATACTCGCCACCTTTATAATGGCGATATTTACCCGGCTGAATAGATTGAGAAGGTTTTGCGTTACTGCTTATATCAACATTTGTCGGCTCAAAATTACTCATGCCATGCTTTACCTTGTAAATAACTGTCTAAATGTTTTTGAAATTCCAACAATTGATCTTCAGGTATATCGACCGGCAAATTGGCAATCGCCTGATTTTGCAATTTTATGGCTTGCTCAAAGTCATTATCTGAGGCCATGACCGCTGCTTTAGTATCCAAAAACATAGGAATTTGCAATAATTTTTTATCTAATTTCGCGATCCAGTATTTGGCTTTTTTGGGTGTATTAAAAGCGGCGTTCTGACTGGTTGCAAATATCCAGGCCAAGTTATTAATACTCATATTATGATTTTTAATGGCTGCCTTTTTAAACCAGTTGATTGCCGAGCCGATATCCTTATCACGCCCCAGCCCTTCAAAAAATAGAATACCCACAGAAAATTCCGCTTCTGCATCTTGGCTTTTTGCAGCTTTCATCAACCAACTATGTGCTTTGTCATAATCCTGTGTGACACCTTTTTCGTACACATAAGACAGACCGACTTCACGCCTTGCCGCAACGTGTCCATTTTCAGCAGCTTTTAAATACCAATTGAAGGCTTGCTCTTCATCTTCACCTTTTCCCAGGAAATCGTAACGATAAATATGCGCGAGTAACCACTGAGCTTTGGCTGAACCTCGCTCCGCTGCAAGTTGGCATTGTTTAGAGGCGACTTGATAACTCTCCGCCTGATAATGATTAACGCAGGTTTGCAGTTGAGTGATTTCTTCCTGCTTATCTGAGCAGGCGGTTAAGAAACAAAATAGGACCAACAGGGTAATTCCTATTTTATATCTTAAATTTTTTGTTTGTTGCATATTAGCTTTGTCCTATGCTCATCTTTTAGGACCTAGGTCCTAGGTCCTAAACAACCCTAAAACAAGTATCTGTCAAACAACTGATCAATCCTGGTATATTCATCTAACCAGCTTGAAGGTTGTTTAAACCCGTGAGGTTCAACTGGGTAAATTGCGGTTTCAAAATATTTTGTTTTCTTCAACTCTATCAACTTTTGCACTAGCCGAACACTGTCTTTGAAGAACACATTATCATCCACCATACCGTGACAAATCAGTAACGGTTTACTTAGTCCTTCGGCAAATTCTATCGGCGAGCTGCGTTCATAAGCCTCTGGATCAACTTGTGGTGTGTTAAGAATATTAGAAGTATATCCATGATTATAATGACTCCAATCGGTGACCGGTCTCAATGCGGCGCCGGCAGCAAATAATTCTGGTTCCTTAAACATTGCCATAAACGTCATAAATCCTCCATAAGAACCGCCGTATACACCAATTCTCTTTTCATCGACATTCATATTGTCCACTAACCATTTGGCACCATCTTTGAGATCTTGTAATTCCGGAGTTCCCATATTACGGTAAATGGCTGTGCGCCAATCCCGACCATATCCTTTCGATGCACGATAATCCATATCCAACACAACAATGCCTTTTTCGGTTAGATAATTATGAAACATATACTCTCTGAAATACCCTGACCAACCCTGATGAGAATTTTGCAGGTATCCCGCACCATGTACAAAAATAACCGCAGGAACTTTCAAGCTATCCTTTGAATCGGCACTTTCTTTTGGCCTATACAAACGGGAATAAATAGGTTGATCGACATGGCTGGATTCGATGGCTAAAATCTTAGGCGCTTGCCACGGAATTCTCTTAAAAGTTTTACTCATCGTGTCGGTTAATTGTTTTGCTGGTGCTTTGCTAATAACCGATTGTAAGTAGAGTTCAGGTTTTTTCGTCAGGCTAGAGTGAGTCACCAGAATGTTTTTTCCATCAGGTGACAACACGTAGTTATTCGTGCCCCCTAAATCTGTCACTGCTTCGCTGTCTCTTTTATCTAAATTGAGAGAATATATTTCATAAATTCCCGGATGCTTTTTATTCGCCTTATAGTAAATATTTTTACCATCAGGGCTAACGGTCAAGTCACTGACTTCAAACTGCCCTTCGGTCATCTGTGCTGATTTTCTTTTGCCTCTTTTTATATACAAATGAGAATAACCATCTTCTTCCGATAAATAATAGAGTGTTTGATGATCGGGCAACCAACCGAATTCATTAAAGGTCCAATCATTAACCCAGGCCTCATCTGAAAGCCAATGGGCCGTTCTCAGGTTTTTTGTGTCAGCAACTTTCTTGCCGACATCAACAGTCACAATCCAGCGATCTTTATTGTCATAAGAAAATAATAAAATAGCGGCCTTTTGGCTGTTTTTTGTCCATTCAACGCCTTGGTTTGCTGCCCAATCATAAGCATAAACAGCCCGTGGAGTTTTTCTTTCCTGATATTTATATCCGATTTTTTGTGCCGCAGATTTACGCAATTTTTTTAGCGGATCATCGTTGACACCCGGCAAATTAGATAAATCCAACTTTGTTTTCTTGCCATTTACCAAATCAACCAAATAAAAGCTTTCATCTGACGCTTTTGATGTTCCCACCAAGGATCGAACTTCGCGATCATTGACATATCCATCTTCAGTAATAAATTCTGGCATATGGTCTGGCTTGCCAGCTAATGATTTGTTGATTGTTCCCAAAATAAGCCAATTAGCATCCGGTGAAAGCCTAAAGGTTTTGATCTGAGAATCTTCACCTAGATACCAGGTTTTAAAATTTTGTTGCTCGAGCGATTTGCTTCTCGCTTTTTGGTATTTATTTTCCTGTTTTTTC
>Ga0316205_10005225_pt1 | contig 10881 bp, 9 predicted proteins | sample 3monthpyrite_MG_FD_204941 | JGI IMG/M metagenome (GOLD analysis project Ga0316205, IMG submission 204941) | Microbial mat bacterial communities from mineral coupon in-situ incubated in ocean water Damariscotta River, Maine, United States -... | ecosystem: Environmental > Aquatic > Marine >...
GGCGGCTTTGTGTGATCATGTGCTGGGCTGCGTTTGCTACCCGCATATGAAAAAAGGTCAATGGGCGGCAACCACGGAGTTCAAGCTAAATCTGCTCGCCCCGGTCAGTAAGGGAACGGTGGTAGCGGAAGCCAACCTTATTTCCATGACCAAGTCGACGGCGGTGGTGCGGATTGATGTTTCCAATGAGGGACGGGCTTGCTGCGCCGCTCAAGGTACAGTGCTCATTCGGGACCCCCGACCCAAATAACCGGCGTACAACACAATAACGACAGAGGTGGAAACATCATGGTTAGTGAAAGGTTGAAGAGGCGGATAAGGCCTTTGGTCGCACTGAAGGCGACAAGAGTGCTTCTTAAGAATAAGGAAGACACTGCGCAGGTTTTCCGCATTGTTGATGCCTTATCTGGGAGCTCTCACTACAAGTCGTTCAAACGGTTTGTCACTTCGCCGGGAGGCCGGGATATTCTTCAGCGCCGCCTCAGTCTTCTGGATCGGCTGCGCGACCGGGAGGCGCTGGCGCGGCTTCCAGTGGGAAGCCTTGGCCGCGCCTATCTTGACTTTGTCTATGGCGAAGGTCTGAGCGCGGATGGTTTGGTGGAAGCGAGCGAAGAAGGTTCAGGGCGCCGTTTCCAAAATGACGATGCCGAACTGTTCCGCAACCGGATGCGCGATAGCCATGACCTTTGGCATGTCGTGACCGGTTATGGCCGCGACGGCCTAGGTGAGATCTGTGTGCTCTCCTTCGGCAATGGCCAGATGTACAATCACGGCATCGCTTATATTGTGCTGATTGGCATTCTAAAAACCCGCCGTGAACAATCGCAACTCCCGGTCTTCCGGGCGGCTTTCGAAGCATGGCGTCGGGGCCGCAAGGCCGGATGGTTCCCGGCTATTGCCTGGGAGGATTGGCTGCAATTGCCGCTTGAGGACGTGCGTTCCCGCCTAGGTGTTCATGAGCCGTCCGTCTATCGCGAGGCTGAGGCGGAATCCAAACGTCTCGAAGCGGAGTTCCAGGCTCAACGGGCTGGTGGAGTAACACACACACCGGCTTGAGGTGTGTGCTGGGCAACCTGTCTCGGTTCATCAGGCCAGGGCTCTTAAAGCAAGTTCATTGGTCTCTTTTCCGGAAGTTGGTTCCGCTTTCAGATGATGGTCTAGCAGACTGTGACTTAGCAGACACTGGTGGTCTAAGCCGCTTTCCGCGCGTCCCAATCTTTCAGCACCGGCATAACATGTTTGGCGAAGGCGCGCATCGAGCGCTCTGCCTCTTCGTAGCTTATGCCACCGAAACGGAAACAGGGATTAATGTCGAAGTCGCCGAGAAGTTCGTAGCGCTTTTGATACTTCTCGATGATCTGTTCTGGTGTCCCCCAGGCTGTGACATCGAGATAGCCAGCTGCCATGCCCTCTTTACCAAATGCGCGGATAGCCTCAACGGCGTCGCCATAAGCCTCGTAACCCTTGGCGTCTTTCAAATGGTCACCGGCAAGTTCGTAATGGTCGAGCACAGTCAAAAGATAGTTGGTCACATATTTGCGTCCGAGCTCTTCGGCGCGCTCAGGCACCGTGTCGCAGTAGGTAAAGTCGCAAATCATGATCGGCGGCGATTTTGTGCCGTGATGCTCCTCAAAGGCTTGGCGATAGATGGCCACCGCCTTGGCCTGCTCTTCCCAGGCGCGTTGGGCAAAGATCACCATGCGTGCCCCGATCTTGGCAGCTTCCAAGACTGATTCCGGCGACATTGCCACCTGATAAATCCGGCCCTCGAAGCTTTTGTGGGGCGCGGGTCTGATCTCTGTGCGTGCTTGAGGATAGTAGGCGCCGCCGCCTTCGATGAAACCGGTCTCAATCGCTTCAATGATCATGTCGGCGGCTTCGTCGAAGCGGTCGCGCGCTTCGTCCATGTTGATGCCCATTCCGGCATATTCCTTGCGGGCCAGTCCGCGGCCCATGCCGAACAACGTCCGGCCGTTGCTGAGATGGTCGAGAAGCAAGATCTTCTCCGCCACGCGGATCGGCATGTTCCAAGGTAGAATGACCGCGCCAGTGCCAAGCTTGATGCGGCTCGTCCGGGCCGCCATGTAGCTCAGAAACTGAGTATTGTCAGGGCAGAAAGAATAGTTCTCAAAGTGATGCTCGACGGGCCAAAGGGCGTCGAAGCCCAATTCCTCTGCGAGCAGACCAAGGTTGATGTCTTCTTCATAGACCTGTGCGTCACTAACCTCGCGGTTGTAGTTTTGGAACACCATCTGTACACCGAATTGCATCGCTTTTCTCCATCGCTTGAATTGTGCGGCAGCATTAGCGGCCTTTGTAGACTGGTTTGCGTTTTTCCATGAAAGCGCGCGGTCCTTCGCGCGCATCTTCGGTTCTAAAAACGGGCGCTGCAAAGCGCGATTCCATCTTCATCGCTTCTTCTTCTGGGCGTCCTTGGCACGCGCGAGCTGATCTACGGATCGCCTGCACGGCGATCGGACCGTTGGCGGCAATCTTCCCGGCCAGCTCCATGGCGGCCTCAACGGCCTGTCCATCTGGGACGACACGGTTGAGGAACCCCAGGTCATACGCTTCCTGAGCCGTGATTAGATCCCCTGTCAAAAGCAGCTCCATGGCGCGAGCGTAAGGTATTTGCTTGGGCAGGCGCACGGTCGAACCACCGCCGGGGAAGATCGCCCATTTGACTTCCTGCACCCCAAGCTTGGCTGATTCCACGCCAATCCGCAGATCCGTGCCTTGCGTTAGTTCCATCCCGCCTGCGATGGCATGGCCGTTGAGCGCCGCGACCACGGGCTTGCCCGCGTCGAACGTTCTCAAAAGACCGTTGCCAATAAGGTCAGGCGCCTCTAGCGCTTTCCTGTCCCACTCGTCTTCTGGCTGTCGGGCACCGCTGATGAGTGGAATGAGCTTTCCCAAGTCGGCGCCGGAACAGAATGCCTTGTCGCCAGCACCGGTGACAATGGCGACCCGAATGTCATCATCATCGCGCACCTCCTCCCACATTCCGCCCAGCCGCACCAGCATTTCGGGATTGAAGGCGTTGCGTGCCTCGGGCCGGTTTAGGGTAATCAGCGCGACATGGCCGTGCTTTTCGAAAAGAACTGGGGCCATCTGGTTGTCTCCCATCGTAACATATATATATTTTTTGTTATACAAATGTGATTTTAGTTGGACTCTGAGCAACAAGCTAGCGAAAATGATAAAAAGTCACTGATCCACTAACTGGGAGGAAATACCATGCTCAAGCGCCCGATTTCAGCGGATTCGCACATTACCGAACCGCCCAACTGCTACATTGATTATATCGATCCCAAATATAAGAACACGGCACCACATATGACGACGATGGATACGATTGGCGACGTCTTTGTGATTGATGGGCTTGATACGCCGATCCCGATGGGGCTCGTAGCGGCAGCGGGCAAAGACCCAGCTGACATCACCACGGACGGTGTGAAGTTCGGAGACCTGTGGAAGAGTGGCTGGGATGCAAAATACCGGGTTGCCGATCAGGAAAAAGATGGCATCGCAGCCGAGTTTATATACCCGACGGTTGGCATGATGCTCTGCAATCACCCTGACTTCGACTACAAAAAAGCCTGCTTTGAGGCTTATAACCGCTGGCTTCAGGAATATTGCAGTGAGGCTCCCGACCGTCTCTATGGTCTGGCGCAAGTTTCCATGCGGACCCCGGAAGATGGCGTGCAGGAGCTTAAAGACGCCCATAAAATGGGATTCAAAGGTGTGATGATGCCGGGCAACCCGGCCGTTGAAGACTATGACAGCGCTGTTTACGATCCAGTCTATGCAACGGCGGTCGAACTTGATATGCCGCTCTCCTTTCACATTCTAACCGGCAGTTCGGATTCTCTTGCGGGGAAAGTTCGCGGTCCGAAGATAAATGGATTCCTGTCGATTATTCGCGGATGCCAGGATGTCATGGGCACGTTCATATTCGGCGGCGTGTTTGACCGCTTTCCCACTCTCAAGGTGGTTTGCGTCGAGGCGGATGCTGGATGGGTACCACATTATATGTACCGCATGGACCACGCTTATAAGCGTCACCGCTATTGGATGAAGGCGCCTCCACTCAAGCGTTTGCCGAGCGAATACTTCCACGACAACATCTATGTGACGTTCCAGGATGATTGGGTCGCCTTCAAGATGAAAGACATGTGCAATGTCCGCCGCTTGATGTGGGCAAACGATTTCCCTCATTCGGATTCCACCTGGCCTTGGTCGCAGTCGATGCTGGAGGAACATGCCAAAGATCTGAGCGAACAGGAACGCAATTGGATCTGTCACGATAATGTTGCGGAACTCTACAATCTCAGCATCCAGTAAGCGGGCCGAAGGACCATAAATCATGGGATATGATCTTAAGATCGTCGGTGGGCGGATCATCGACGGGACTGGCAAGCCTGCGTATGAAGGTGATGTCGGTATTAAAGACGGCAAGGTGGTGGCACTGGGTAAGGCCCCTGAAGCCTCCGACGCGACGATCAACGCAGGGGGGCGGATTGTGGCTCCCGGTTTCGTCGACATCCACACGCATTATGACGCCCAGATAAATTGGGATCCGATGCTTTCCATTTCACCCTGGCATGGTGTCACCACTGTGGTCATGGGGAATTGCGGGTTTGGCATTGCGCCAACGCGCAAGGAACATCGGGATCTGATTGTCCGGACGCTTGAAAATGTCGAAGGCATGAGCGTGAAGTCGCTTGAGGCGGGCCTCGGCGCTGACTGGTCGTTTGAAACTTTCACCGAATATCTCGATAGCGTGGAAAAGGGCGGGTCATCGATCAATGTCGCAGCGCTTTTGGGGCATACGCCTCTTAGGCTTTATGTGATGGGTCCAGAGTCGACCGAGCGGGCGGCAACCGATGAAGAAGTCGCCCGTATGAAAGACATTATGCGTGAGGGCCTGGAAGCGGGGGCGTTGGGGTTCGCGACCTCAAAATCGCCCACCCATGTCGGATATGAAGGCCGTCCCGTCCCGAGCCGCATGGCGGAATTCTCTGAGATCCGTGACATTGCCAGCGCCTTGGGAGAACAGAAGGCGGGCATTATACAAGCAACAGTGGGGCGCGACCTATCGTTTGACGAGTTTGCGGAGTTGAACAAAATATCGGGGCGCAACGTCAGTTGGACAGCGCTTTTGGGCGGCGGAGGTGTTCTCAATGTCGGCTCAATGGAGGAACAGCTTACCCGGTCCGCCGAGCTTGTGAAGAACGGGTATGCGGTTTTTCCGCAAGTTACCTGCCGTCCGCTGAACTTTGAGTTCAGGTTCGATCAACCCTTTTTGTTCCAGAGCATGCCGGCATTCGCGCCGGTCAACAAGGCAGACCATGCCGGTAAATTGAAGCTTTACGCTGATGCTGATTTCCGCGAGGCGTTCCGGGCGGCGGTTCAGGGGGGAATGCGGGCCGCGTGGGAGAAGACAGTCGTTTCATTTTGTTCAAATATGCCTGACTATGAAGAAAGGCTTGTTAGCGAAATCGCAAAAGAGAAAGGCGTTGATTCTCTGGATCTGGCCCTTGACCTCTCCTTGGAGTCTGATCTGACCACACGCTTTCGCATCCCCGTAGCGAATTCAAATGAAGATGACATCGCCATCCTTCTCAAGGACCCCACGACTGTGCTCGGCCTGTCAGATGCCGGCGCACATGCGAGCCAGCTTTGCGACGCTTGTTTCTCGACACACCTTTTAGGTCATTGGGTGCGCGAAAAAAAGGTGCTTTCGCTTGAGGAGGCGGTGCGGATGCTGACATCGCGGCCTGCAGAAGTCTTTGGCATCAAGGATCGGGGGAAGCTCGAAAAGGGCGCACCGGCGGATGTGGTGGTTTTTGACCCCGATACTGTCGGTGCGAGCGCGCTGCGCAGGGTTCATGATTTGCCTGCCGGAGAGGACCGGCTGATTGCGGACGCTATTGGCGTTACGGCGGTTGTTGTGAACGGCACTCTGATCCGGGAAAATGGGACTGATATGCTAAGCGCTGGCGACAAGCTTCCCGGTCGGCTCTTGCGTAACGGTATGGCGGCTTAAATCAAGGAGACGCGACGAATGAGCCTGCAAGAACTTTCTATGGTACGGGAAATGTTGAAGGGCATGGCCTCGGATGAGGAGCGGACCCTCGAGGAATTCCGCACAGGTTATGACGAGGCTGGCGAGGCCTTCGGTGTTCCAGGCGGTGTTACGGTCGAAAAAACAGTGATCGCGGGCGTGCCGGGAGAGTGGCTTAAGCCGGATGGGGCGGACGGCAAAGGAGTGCTGCTCTATCTTCATGGCGGCGGATATGCGCTTGGATCGGTGCGCTCACACCGTCATATGTGCGCAGCCATTGCGGTGTCGTTGGGGAGCCCTGTGCTGCTGATTGACTATCGGCGTGCGCCCGAACATCCTTTTCCGGCAGCGGTCGACGATGCGCTCGCGGTCTATCAGGCGTTGTTGGACAGCAGTTATGATGCAACAAGTCTTGCCATCGCGGGCGATTCCGCGGGCGGCGGCTTGACTGTTGCAACGTTGATCGCTGCCCGCGATGACGGATTGCCGATGCCAGCTGCCGCGGTTTGCATCTCACCTTGGGCAAACCTCGAGAATGTCGGCATCTCTTATGCCAAGAATGCTGATATTGACCCGATGGTGCGTCACCTTGACCTTGAGCGCTGGACGGATGCGTATCTGGGCGATGTAGATCGCAAGACGGCCCTCGCCTCGCCGGTTCATGCTGATCTCAACGGTCTGCCGCCTGTCTTGGTTCAGGTCGGCGAGGCGGAAGTTCTCCTGTCCGATAGTGAGTTGCTCGCCCAACGGCTGAGAGCCACTGGTGTACCCGTGACCCTCAAGATTTGGCCAGACATGATCCATGTTTGGCACTGGTTTGGACCAATATTAGGCGAAGGGCGCGAGGCTACCGAGGAAATGGCCGACTTTATCCTAGAGCAGACCGGTTAGGACTTTTTGGTAGTTTTGATTTCGGGGGAAACCGGGTTGCCAGCAGCTTCTGTGATATTTGCTTTGATGGCTTCTTTCATAAGGTCAATATATGCCCGCTTTCGATCCTTAAAATGATCCTTTGGTGCGGCGATGCCGATGGCGACCGGCTCCCCGGCGCGGGTTTTGGCCACCGGCATGGCCAGCATCGTGGCATTTGGCGTCACCAGTCCGGTATAGAATGCATATCCCCGCCGTCTAATCCCGGTGAGCTCTTCCTCAATCTGCGCTTGCGATTGTGCTGCTGCCTCTGGGTTGCGTGAGAGGGCCTCTTTGATGAGTTGGGACCCCTTTGCGGTTGGCAATGCAGCGAGCTGTACGCGTCCGATTGTCGAGAAGGGCAGGAGTCGTCGCGTGCCAGGCTTCACGTAAAATCGAATGGGCGTCGTTCCCTGCAGTACTTTGATGTACTGAATGTGAACACCAGACCGAATTGCCAGGATCACAGTACAGCCGGTTTCATCTGAAAGATGTTGCATCAGACGGTGAATGTGGCGGACTGGAAGCGTCTCGGCCTCAATCCAGTTTCCCAGAAGTGAAATGCGAATGCTGGGAAAAAACGTCTTCGCCCTCTCGTCATGGTCAAGGTAGCCAAGCGCAACAAGACTTTTGAGGAGGGCCGCGCTACTTGAGTGCGGATATCCGAGAGCTTCGGCTGCCTCGTGAATAGTGACAGGCCGACGCGTCTCGTCAAAATATTCAAAAATTTCCAGAACGCGCGCCGCCGACTTGACGGTTGCAGATCGCGCGTTGGACATTTCTGATCCTGTCGATTCTCCCATGGTTTGTCGTGTCTTCCGTTCTTGCTACAAGGTGAGCGCTAGCCGCGTACCATCTTCGAACGCTCGCACCGCGTCGAGTTCGCGCGGATCCTTCACGCCGCCAATACAGTGAAGCGGAACGCCTAGAGATTGTAACTCTGGAAGCAGCGCGTCGGAGCGTTCTTGACCGGAACATAAGACAATTGTATCCACGTTGAAAGCGCGGGCGTCTCCGCAGATTTCAGCATGCAAGCCATCATCGTCTATCTTTTTGTAGACGGCATCACCGATCATGTTGACACCACGAAACATCACTTCCAAAAAATTAGCCCACCCTCGTGTCTTGGAGAGGCCTGTTCCGAATTTGGAACTTTCTCGCCTTTGCAGCAGATAGACCGTGCGGCGCGCCGGCCAGCGGTGCTCGCTCGGCAATAGCGCGCCCCGAGCCTGATATGTAAGGTCTATGCCCCATTCCCGTGCGAAGGTTAGAGTATCTGGTTTACGGGGGTCTTGTGTTCCTTCTGGGTGTAACAAAAGTGCTGCAACATCGAAGCCGATGCCGCCGGCCCCGATAAGTGCCACTCTTTTGCCAACCCTCTCCGGTTTTAGAATGGCTTGATCATAGGTCATTACGCAAAGGTGGCCGACCCCTTCAATGTCCGGTACGCGAGGGTGCACGCCGGTCGCCAGAACGATTTCGTCAGCACCGAGAGCGGAAAGGATTGCAGCGTCGGCCATCGTCTCCAGACGAATGGTCACGCCTAAATCCGACAAGCGGCGTTCGTAGTAATGAATGGTTTCGGCGTAATCCTCTTTGCCTGGGATACGCCGGGCGAGGTTGAACTGGCCGCCGATCTGTTTACCTGCGTCCAACAGGGTGACCTGGTGCCCTCGCCGTGCGGAAATTTCCGCGGCCGCCAACCCCGCTGGGCCGGCCCCCACGATGGCAATCCGTTTTGGCTTGGTTGCGGTTTCGAGTCGAAGCTCCGTTTCCCGGCAGGCGAAAGGGTTCACCATGCAAGTGGTGAGTTTGCCGGTGAAAGCATTGTCGAGACATGCTTGGTTGCAACCGATGCAAATATTGACAGGCCGCAGCGCTGCCGCACTTGCGACCAAATCGGGATCGGACAGGAGCGGGCGCGCCATGGACACCATGTCGGCTTTTTCGCCCGCCAATATTTCTTCGGCTTGTTCAGGCGTGTTGATGCGGTTTGAGGCGACAACCGGGATTGTGACCTCGCCCTTGAGTTTCTCGACTGCCCAAATGAAAGCGCCCCGTGGGACCATGTGGGCAATGGTTGGTATGCGTGCCTCGTGCCAGCCGACACCGGTATTGATAAGGCTGGAGCCAGCGGCCTCGACACCTTTTGCTTGGGCGGCGATTTCTTCCCAGCTGTTGCCGCCCTCCACCAGATCGAGCACTGACAATCGGTAGATGATGATAAAGTCCGGGCCCGCCGTCTCGCGGACGCGTCTTACGGTCTCAAGCGGAAAACGGCGGCGGTTCTCCGCCGAGCCGCCCCAACCGTCATCACGTTGGTTAGTGCGCGGCGCGGTGAACTGGTTGAGCAGATAGCCTTCTGAACCCATGATTTCGACGCCGTCGTAACCGGCCTTTCTGGCCAGCAGGGCGGTGCGGGCAAAATCCTCAATCGTCTCCTCTATCTCTTTGGTTGTGAGAGCGCGGGGTGTAAGCGGGTTGATACTTGACGCGATAGCCGAAGGGGCAACCAAATCTTCGTGCCGCGCATAGCGCCCGGCATGGAGGAGTTGCAGAACGATCTTGCCGCCTTCGGCGTGAACAGCGTCAACGATAAGCCGATGACCGGCAACGGTTTCTTCCGTCATGACTGAGGCGCGCGGCGCCAACCGGCCGGCTATGTTGGGAGAGATGCCGCCGGTAACGATCAGCCCGACACCGCCCCTGGCCCGGGCAGAGAAAAAAGCGGCCTGCCGGGCGTAGCCGTCAGGCATTTCTTCCAGACCCGTATGCATCGACCCCATCAGCACACGGTTCTTAAGCTGCGTGTGACCAAGATCAAGTGGCGCCAGAAGATGGGAGAAAGCCGAAACCGTCATCTGCGTGATTTACCTCATTCGCCGTATGTTACTTTGGCTTGAGACAGAACAATTTTGCCTTTCTGTGTCTCGCCCTGAATGATCGCCTCGCCCGCACCGGTCTTCCAAATTTTTGTGACGATGGTGTCGCCAAAGTAGACTTGGTCTGCAAACCGACCGCTAAAGGAACGAAACTTTGATGGGTCGTTGCCGCAAAGCGCCTTAAGAGCGGCGCGGCCGATAAACCCATAGGTACAAAGACCGTGTACGAAAGGGCGTCCGAAGCCGCCCAGTTTAGCAAAATCGGGATCAATGTGGATTGGATTGCTGTCGCCGGACAGACGGTAAATAGCGCCCTGCTCGGGGCGCGTTACGTCTTCCACAATAATGTCGGGAGCGCGGTCGGGCGCTACGTTAATCCCGGCTGACGAGGGGCCGCGCTCGCCACCGAAGCCGCCAGCACCGCGCACGAACAGCGTCGCATGCGTTTTGAACAACTCACCGTCGGCATCACTTGCGACGCTTTCGACGCCCAGCACTGCTGCTTTGCCTTTATCCCAGACTTCCGTGATACGGCCGACCACCGTTACGGTTGCTGAGGGGGGCAGTGGGCGGTAGAGCTCAATCGATTGCTCTCCATGCAGAAGCATTTCGAGCTTCATATCAACTTTGCCCATCATGCCGCCGAGCCCAACACCGCCAGGAATAACTGCATAAGTCGGCAGTACGTTGGGGCCCTTTCCTTCGTAAATGAAGTCGAGGTCATTTTCCGGCCGAGCGCCAGCGCCCAACGCATACAGCATAACGTCTTTCTGGGTCCAGGATACTTCTCTCGGCTCGAACGCAAGCCCGACTAATTCGTTTGAGATCGGCTTTTTATCCATGTTTTCTAATCTCGCTTTTGTGATGCAGATGGTTGTCAGGCAGTGGGGGTTTTCCCGTCCGGCGGCCAAGAATCCACACCATCTTCAAGGGGAATTTTCAAACTCTTCAAAAGTTGTGAGAACAGCGTCCAATTTCCGATGGCGACGACCAGTTCGATGCGTTCTTCAGACGACTTAAGTC
>Ga0316205_10005226_pt1 | contig 10881 bp, 12 predicted proteins | sample 3monthpyrite_MG_FD_204941 | JGI IMG/M metagenome (GOLD analysis project Ga0316205, IMG submission 204941) | Microbial mat bacterial communities from mineral coupon in-situ incubated in ocean water Damariscotta River, Maine, United States -... | ecosystem: Environmental > Aquatic > Marine >...
GCCAGAACGCAAGTTCATCCTCGCTTGCCTCGACCGTGGCCTGCGGCTCGGCCCCCTTGGTGAAGGAACTGTAGCTGGTGGTGCCCTCGGGCGCATCCCCGACCACGACGACCGAGCGCAGGAACCGATTGTCTTCGATGGCCGGTCTGACCACGTCCCAAAGCTGCTCGGACACCACCAGAAGCGATGCGCGGCTGTCGTTCAGGATTGCCTCGTAGACCTGGCTGGTCAGAAGCGTGTTGAGCGGGACCGGAATCGCGCCCGCCTTCATTGCACCCCAGAAGACGATGGGAAACTCGATCTGGTCGCGCAGGATCATCGCGACCCGTTCTTCGCGGCGCACCCCGTGGCGGGAAAGCGCGCCTGCGAACCGGGCCGAGCGGTCGGCCAGATCGCCATAGGTCAGGTCGCGCTGCGCGCCGTCGGCTTCGCGAAAGGCGACGTTGCTGGCCCGGCCCTCGTCAAGATGACGATCTACAAACCAGACCGCCGCGTTTTGGTTCTCTGTCATGGAGCGCTCCCTGCCCGCCGCCTATCTGCCGGTGAATTCGATGGCCCCGTCGGGCAACAAGTAAAGGACGTAGGCGTCGCCGCCTTCAACCGTCGGTTGGTGATCCGTGCCGGGTCCGTAAACGTACCAGCCCTCGGGCTTGCCGTCGAAACGCGGATCCCCGCCCAGCGGAAAAATCGCCCCGATCTCGCCCGTGGTGTGAATGTGGTGCGGTCCGCGCACGTCTTTCATGCGCACCACGTCGACGCTGAAATTCCCTGCTATTTCACCCAGCTTCACGGCGCGCCCGAACCTGATACCACCCATTTCGCGCGACATGAGCCAGCCCTCGGCCTCGCCCTCGGCACACAGCGCAGCCAGGGTGCGAAACTCGTCAGAGGATGCGGGGAACGTGTCGTTCAGCATGGTCTGCAAGGTTTCGTCAAGCGGCTGACCGGCGATTGCCGTGGCCACCTTGTCCACCAGTTCCACAAATTGCTGTTGCGACATGGTTAACCCCCGTTTGGACCGGCCCGCCGCGCCGGGCCATTCACCCAAGTAAGCGCGAACAATCGCCAAAGCGCAACCGCGTGGCGGCCATATAACGCTTGACGCATTCAGGCGGGCGCACAACGCTGGAGTTGGCGCGCGGCGTTGCGTTACAGTTATTCGCATATCTTGAAATTCTGTAACTTTCAACTTGCGCGACTCTGTACGACCCAATACACCGACCACACGGTCGATTAATTTTCGGTTCGAGACATGAAGGAGATCCCGCAAGTGGATGCCTTGATTTGCGATGGGGTCCGAACCCCGATCGGGCGGTATGGGGGGGCGTTGTCCTCGATCCGCACCGACGATCTGGCGGCGCTGCCGATTGCCGCGCTGATGGCCCGCAATCCGGGTGTGGACTGGACCCGGGTGGACGAGGTGATCCTTGGTTCGGCCAATCAGGCGGGCGAGGACAACCGCAACGTGGCACGGATGGCGGCCCTGCTGGCTGGCCTTCCCGAAGCGGTTCCCGGCACCACGATCAACCGGCTTTGCGCCAGCGGCATGGATGCGGTCGGTTTCGCGGCGCGCGGGATCAGGGCGGGCGACTACGATCTGACAATTGCCGGCGGTGTCGAGAGCATGAGCCGCGCCCCCTTTGTCATGCCCAAGGCCACCAGCGCTTTCACACGCGCCAATGCGGTGTACGACACCACCATCGGATGGCGTTTCGTGAACCCGAAGATGAAGGCGCAGTACGGGATCGATTCCATGCCCGAGACCGCCGACAACGTGGCGGCGGATTACGGGATCAGTCGCGAGGATCAGGACGCGTTCGCCGCGCGCAGTCAGGCCCGCTGGGCGGATGCGCAGGCCGCTGGGCTGTTTGGCGACGAACTCGTTCCGGTCGAGGTGCCCCGGCGCAAAGGCGCGCCGGTTGTCGTCGATACCGATGAGCACCCCCGTCCGGGCACCACCCTTGACACACTGGCGAACCTGAAAGGGATCAACGGCGCTGACCTGACGGTGACGGCGGGCAACGCGAGCGGCGTGAATGACGGGGCTGCGGCACTGCTGATTGCCTCGGACCGCGCGGTCGAATCCCACGGTCTGTCCCCGATGGCGCGGGTCGTGGGCATGGCCTCGGCAGGCGTTGCCCCCCGGATCATGGGCATCGGCCCGGTTCCCGCCAGCCGCAAGGTGCTGGATCGCGCCGGTCTGGCAATCGACCAGATGGATGTGATCGAACTGAACGAGGCTTTTGCCAGTCAGGGTCTGGCCACGCTGCGCGAACTGGGTGTTGCGGATGACGATGCGCGGGTGAACCCGCAGGGCGGTGCCATTGCGATGGGCCATCCTCTGGGCATGTCCGGTGCGCGGCTGGTGCTGACGGCGGCACATCAACTCAAACGCGGCGGCGGACGCTACGCGCTGTGCACCATGTGTGTCGGTGTCGGTCAGGGTGCTGCCCTGATCCTTGAGCGGGTCTGAATCAAAAGGAACGCGAAAAAATGTATGCACAGATGGTCAAATCGGAAACCGCCGATGACAGCGAGCAGGCCCGCGCTTTTCAGGCGCGGATTGATGCAGGCGACAAGATCGAACCCAAGGACTGGATGCCCGAGGGCTATCGCAAGACCCTGATCCGACAGATCGGCCAGCACGCCCATTCCGAGATTGTCGGTCAGTTGCCCGAGGGCAACTGGATCACCCGCGCCCCGACGCTGGAGCGCAAAGCGATCCTGCTGGCCAAGGTGCAAGACGAGGCGGGCCATGGCCTGTACCTTTACTGCGCCGCCGAAACGCTTGGGGTCAGCCGGGACGAGCTGACCGAGATGCTGCTGGACGGGCGGATGAAGTACTCGTCGATCTTCAACTATCCCACGCTGACCTGGGCCGATATGGGCGCGGTCGGCTGGCTGGTCGATGGCGCGGCGATCATGAACCAGGTACCGCTGCAACGCACCTCGTTCGGACCCTATGCACGCGCCATGGTGCGCATCTGCAAGGAAGAGTCGTTCCACCAGCGGCAGGGCTATGACATCATGATGACGATGGCGAACGGCACGCCCGCGCAGAAGAACATGGCGCAGGATGCGCTGAACCGGTTCTGGTATCCCTCGCTGATGATGTTTGGACCTTCGGACAAGGACAGCGTCCATTCCGGGCAATCCATGGCCTGGAAAATCAAGATGAACACCAATGACGAGTTGCGGCAGAAATTCGTCGATCAGACGGTTCCGCAAGCCGAATACCTGGGCCTGAGCGTGCCCGACAAGCACCTGGTCTGGAACGCCGAAAAGGGCGGCTATGATTTTTCCGAACCCGACTGGGCAGAGTTCTTTGACGTCATCAAGGGCAATGGCCCGTGCAATACCGAGCGTCTGGCGGCCCGCAACAAGGCCTGGGACGACGGCAAATGGGTGCGCGACGGGTTGCTGGCCCATGCCGAGAAACGTGCAAATCGAAAGGTGGCCGCAGAATGAGTTCTCCCAATTCCGCCTATCCCGATACACCGAAGGAGAACGCGAAACCCAAGCGCCATGAATGGCCGCTTTGGGAAGTGTTCATTCGCGGCCAGCACGGGATGAGCCATCGCCATGTGGGCTCGCTTCATGCACCTGACGAGGCGACGGCGATCCGGAACGCCCGCGACGTTTACACACGCCGCAACGAGGGGGTTTCGATCTGGGTGGTCGAGGCGCGCCATATCGCGGCCTCGTCGCCCTCGGACAAGGGACCGCTCTTCGAACCCTCGGAATCCAAAGTCTATCGCCATCCGACGTTCTTCGACATTCCCGACGATGTGGGGGCGATGTGATGCCGGAACCGCTGTTCGAGTTCCTGTGCCGGATGGGTGACAACACGCTGGTTCTGGGCCAACGGGTCAGTGAGTGGTGCGGTCACGCGCCGGTGCTGGAAGAGGATATTGCACTGGCCAACACCGCGCTCGACCTGATCGGACAGACGCAGATGTGGCTGGGTCTGGCGGGCGAGGTCGAGGGCAAGGGGCGCAGCGCCGATGATCTGGCGATGCTGCGCGATGTCTGGGACTTCCGCAACGTGCTGTTGGTCGAACAGCCCAACGGCGATTTCGGCCAGACGTTGATGCGGCAGTTTCTGTTCGACGCCTGGCATCTGGCGATGCTGACCGGGCTGAAAGACTCCGCCAACCCGCGCGTCGCCGAGATTGCCGCCAAGGCGGTGAAAGAAGTCGCCTATCATGTCGAGCGCTCGTCGGGCACGGTGATCGGGCTGGGTGACGGAACCTCTGAAAGCCATGCCCGGATGCAGGCTGCGCTTGACCTGCTGTGGCCCTATGCGGGCGAGATGTTTGTCGCTGACACGGTGGACACGGCGATGGCCGAGGCCGGGATCTCGCCCGATCTTGCCGACCTGCGCACCGCCTTCGACGTGCATGTGCAGCGCGTTTTGGGCGAGGCGACGCTGACGGTTCCAGAGAGCGATTTTGCCCACAAGGGCGGCAAGACCGGGTTCCGCCATTCCGAACATCTGGGCCATATGCTGACGCAGATGCAATGGCTGCAACGGGCCTATCCCGGGGCAACGTGGTAGCATGAAACCCGAACTGGCCGAGGTCTGGGACTGGCTGGACGATGTGCCCGATCCCGAGATCCCGGTGATCTCGGTCGTCGATCTGGGCATCGTGCGGGGGGTGACCTGGGAGGGCGACACGCTGAATGTGGCGGTCACGCCGACCTATTCCGGCTGCCCCGCGACAACGGTCATCGCGCTCGACATCGAAACCGCGTTGCGCGACCGTGGGATCAGCGACATTCGCATCCGCACCCGGCTTTCGCCGCCCTGGACGACGGACTGGCTGTCAGAAAAGGGGCGCGCGAAGCTGGAAGAATACGGCATTGCGCCACCGCAACCGGCGGGGGGACCGCAGAGATGCCCCCGCTGCAAATCGACGGATGTGGTGCGGGTCAGCCAGTTCGGCTCGACCCCCTGCAAAGCGCATTGGCGCTGCAAGGACTGTCTTGAGCCATTCGACTATTTCAAGTGTATCTGAGGAGGGCACCGGTTGGCGCGTTTTCATCCCCTGACCGTGACGGAGGTCCGCAAGACCATCCGCGATGCCGTGGTGGTCACGCTGAAGCCAGAAGATGGCGGCGATTTCAACTTCACGCAGGGCCAGTATCTGACCTTCCGCCAAATGCTCGACGGGACCGAGCTGCGCCGGTCCTATTCGATCTGCTCGGGCACGGATGAGGGTGTCCTTCAGGTCGGGGTCAAAAGGGTCGATGGCGGGGCGTTTTCGACATGGGCCAATGACACGCTTGCACCCGGCATGGTTCTGGAAGCGATGGCACCGATGGGCAGCTTCCACACGCCGATCATGCCCGAGCAGGGCCTGAACTACCTTGGCTTCGCGGGCGGGTCCGGGATCACCCCGGTCCTGTCGATCCTGAAAACCGTTCTGGCACGGGAACCGGCCAGCACCTTCACGCTGGTCTATGCCAACCGGGGCGTGAACACGATCATGTTCCGCGAAGAACTTGAAGATCTGAAGAACCTGCACATGGGCCGCCTGAGCGTGATCCATGTTCTGGAAAGCGACGCGCAGGACATCGACCTGTTTACGGGCCGTGTCGATGCCGCGAAATGCGAAGCGCTGTTTGCGCACTGGATCGACATTGACAGCGTGGATACGGCGTTCATCTGCGGACCTGAACCGATGATGCTGGGGATCGCCTCGGCGCTGCGCGCGCATGGGCTGAGCGACGCGCAGATCAAGTTCGAATTGTTCGCCAGCGCCCAGCCCGACCGACTTGCTCGCAAGGTCTTGAACGCGGCCGGGACAAGTGCCGCGAAATCGACCCGAGCCACGGTCACAATGGATGGTGCGGCGCGCGGTTTCACTATGGACAAGGAAAAGTCGCTGCTGGACGCCGCGCTTGAAAATGCGCTGGACGCACCCTTTGCCTGCAAGGCGGGCGTGTGCTCGACCTGCAAATGCAGGGTGCTGGAGGGCGAGGTCGAGATGGTCGCCAACCACGCGTTGGAGGATTACGAGGTCGAACAGGGCTATGTTCTGGCCTGCCAGTCCTATCCGCTGAGCGACTCCATCGTCATCGACTACGACCAATAGGACCGCTGCCATGAGCGACGAGATGAATATCGCCGACTATCTGGCCCAGGGCGGGCGGCTGACCAATCCGACCAACGTGCCCGCACGGTATCGCGCGGAACTGATGAAGATCATGGCCACGTTCGTGGACAGCGAACTGGCTGGCGCGGCAGGGTTCGCCGATGTCATCAATGCCGGTCCGGGCATCAAGGAGCGGATCGCAGCCGCCAGGATCGTGCTGGAAAAAACCGACAATGCCGACAGGGTGTTGCGCCTGATGGGCGAATTCGGGGCCAATACCGACCGATACGCGAACCATCACCCCTGGAGCGACCGCCTGCCCCGCGACACAGGCCCCGGCACGCGGCGCAGCGCCCATGATATGCGGCTGTCGGTGCTGAACTACCCGCTGAATGGCTGGGCCGATGCGGTGGTGATGAATTTGTGCATGGGGCTTGGGGTCTGCGTGCAACTGGAAGAGCTTGTTAAGGTCTCGTATCAACCGCTGGCCGAGGCCATTCGAGGCATTCTGCCGGCGGAACGTCACCATGCAGAATTGGCCGAGGAGGGGCTGGTGCGTCTGCTGGCCGAGGGCGCGGACCTGACCGGCAGTCTTGCCTATTGGCATCCGCGTGTTGCGGCGATGTTCGGCGATGTGGCGGCGGACCGGATGGCCCAACTCAGGGCCTGGGGATTGCGGGACCGGGGCGGCGCGGATTTGCAGGCCGAATGGCAGGAGCGGTTCGATCAGGCACTGATCCGGCTGGGTGTGACCTAAGACGCTTCAAATTCCGCTCAACCCGTTCAGCGTTAGCTCCGCCACCAACTCGCCGTAAGCCTCGCGCGTGTCCCTGTCGGCATTCCCGTTCCACATGTAGAACCAGTTCAGCATCCCGAAGACCGACATGGTGGCGGCCCTGAGTTTGGCGCGGTCCCCGTCGAAAACGTCTGGTGCAGTCCCGGCCAGTATCCCGCTCATCTGCCGGATCATGTCGAGCTGATAGCCTTTCAGGATTTCCTGCCGGTCCTGCTCCAGCAACGGGATACCCTCGGTCTGGATCTTGTGCTCGTGATCCATCCCGTCATAGGCCAGAAGCGTTTCGCCCACGAGACGGCGAAGCTGGTCGGGTGGTGCAAGCCCCTGCAGCGGCAATTTGCGCAGTCGGTCCCGCAGCGCGCGCAGGTAAGTGTCGAGAATGTCAAACAGCAGCGCGTCCTTGCCGTCGTAGTAGTGATAGATATTGGCTTTCGAAATCCCGCATTCCCGCGCCACTAGGGACATGGACGCTCGCGCGAAGCCATGTTCAGCAAAGACGCGGGCCGCCGTTTTCAGGATGTGATCCCGTTTTTCGTCATAGTCCCGGGCAATTGTGCGGGCCACGCCTTAGCCCTTTTTCCGGTTGTCGATCACCCGAACCGCCTTGCCCTGACTGCGTGCGACCGAGCCGGGATCGCCGACCAATATTTCGCTCGAAACCCCGACCACGTCCTTGATGTGCTTGGTCAGCATCCGCGCAGCGGCGTCTTTTGACAACTCGTCAGCGGCGTTCGGACTGGCCTCGACATGAACCCGCATCGCGTCCATCCGCCCGGCCTTGAAAAGTTCGATCTGGAAATACGGAGCCAGACCGCCGGTGGCCATGACCTGTTCTTCGATCTGGGTCGGGAACACGTTGACGCCACGCAGGATAATCATGTCGTCCGAGCGCCCGGTGATCTTTTCCATCCGCCGCATGCTGCGTGCCGTTCCCGGCAGAAGCCGGGTCAGATCGCGCGTGCGGTAGCGGATCATCGGCATGCCTTCCTTGGTCAGGGTGGTGAACACCAACTCGCCCTCCTGCCCGTCCTCGACCACGTCGCCGGTCTCGGGATTGATGATCTCGGGGTAATAGTGGTCTTCCCAGATATGCGGGCCGTCCTTGGTCTCGACGCATTCATTGGCCACGCCCGGCCCCATGATCTCGCTCAGCCCATAGATGTCCACGGCATGCATATCAAAGGCATCCTCGACCTCATGCCGCATGGCGTCGGTCCAGGGTTCGGCCCCGAATATGCCGACCTGAAGCGAGGATGCGCGCGGATCCAGCCCGGCCTTGTGGAACGCTTCCAGAATGTTGAGCATGTAGGAGGGCGTGACCATGATCCCGGTAGGTTTGAAGTCGGTTATCAGCGCGACCTGTTTCTCGGTCTGACCGCCGCTCATCGGCACCACGGTCGCCCCCAGCCTTTCGATCCCGTAATGCGCGCCAAGGCCGCCGGTGAACAGGCCATAGCCATAGGCATTGTGAACGATGTCGCCGCGCCGAATTCCCGAGGCGCGCAACGAGCGCGCGGCCGTGTCCGCCCAGACATCAATGTCGTGCTGGGTGTAAACAACGACGGTCGGCTTGCCCGTCGTGCCCGATGAGGCATGGATGCGCACGATCCGGTCCTGCGGCACGGCCCGCAGACCGAACGGGTAGTTGTCGCGCAGGTCGCTCTTGGTGGTGAAGGGAAACCGGGCGAGGTCTTTCAACTCTTTCAGATCATCCGGGTGCACCCCGGCCTGGTCAAACCGGTTCCGGTACATGGCCACGTTGTCATAGGCGTGACGCAGGGACCATTTCATCCGCTCAAGCTGCAGGGCGGCGATTTCGTCCCGGCTGGCGATTTCGATGGGATCCAGGTCGGATTTGGCCGGTGTCAGATCTTTCATGTCAACTCTCCGCTTCCTCGTCGAACAGGTGGCCTTTTATCGTGCGGGACATGCCACGCATCTCGGAGATCGTCTGGTCATTCTGGTTTGTCACCCGAACATCGTAGATACCGCTGCGACCGGTAAGCGAAATTTCCTGCGCTCTGGCGACAAGGCGGTCTCCCTTTCGCGCCGGGGCGATGAAACTGATCGTGTTATGCTGGGCAAGGGTTGATTGATTGCGGCTGTTGCAGGCATACGCAAATGCGCTGTCGGCGAGCGAAAAGATCACGCCGCCATGGCAGATTCCATGCCCGTTGCAATGGTGCTGTTGCACCACCATCGACAAACCCGCCCTGCCCTCGTCAACTTCGATCAGTTCCATGCCAAACCATGGCGAGGCATTGTCGTTGGCCTTCATAGCGGCGGAAGATTTCGCCGCCCGTTCCTTTGGTGTCATGTTCAACAGCCCTTGAAATCGGGGGCGCGTTTTTCCAGAAACGCCGAGACGCCTTCGGCATAATCGGCGCTTTTGCCGCAGGTTTTCATGTAGTCGGCTTCAAGGTCCAGATGCTCGGACAGCGTATCGGTGGCTGCGGCCTGAATCGCCACCTTGGTCAGGCCAAGTCCCAGGGTCGGACCAGAGGCAAGCCGCGTCGCCACTGCGCGGGCCTCGGCCATCAGATCGTCGTCGGGGACGGCCTTCCAGATCAGGCCCCAGTCCTCGGCCTTCTGGGCGGACAAGGGTTGCGCGGTGAGGGCCAGACCTTTGGCGCGCGCTTCGCCCAGCAGGCGCGGCAAATGCCAGCTTCCGCCGGTGTCCGGGATCAGGCCAACCTTGGCGAATGACTGGATGAACTTCGCGCTTTGGGCGGCCAGAACGATGTCGCAGGCCAGCGCCAGATTGGCCCCTGCCCCCGCCGCGACACCGTTCACCGCACAGATTACCGGGAATTCCAGCGACCGGATCAGGCGTACGAGCGGTGCGTAATACGCCCGAACGGTATGGCTCAGATTGGGTGGGGCGCTCATTTTCGACGGATCGCGGTCGCCCAGATCCTGACCCGCACAGAACCCCCGTCCCGCGCCGGTGAGAAGCACGGCCCGAGCGCCGCCGTCGCGCGCCGTTTCGAGTGCCTGGCGCAGGAGAATGTGCATCTCGTCGTTGAAACTGTTCAGACGATCCGGGCGATTGAGGGTGATTTCGTGCCAGTTCTCATGGGTTTGGATCAGGATCGGTTCGCTCATCTTGGATCGCCCTTTTCGCAGCGTTGGTAAAACAACTTGCATACACCGACCGGTTGGTCAATGAATATCAGGAACTGCCGAAAGGAAACCCAATGAGCCTGCTAGAGATCAGGAGTTTTGCCGCCGGTCACTGGATCGCGCCGAACGACACTGCGCGCCCCATCGAAAATGCGGTCACGGGCGCGCTGATGGCGCGGGCCGGGAACAGCGCGATTGACGTTCAGTCCATGCTTGACCACGCACGGAACGTCGGCGGGCCAGCGCTGCGGGCCATGACCTTTCACGACCGGGCGCGGATGCTGAAGGCGCTGGCGGTGCATTTGGGCAAGAACAAGCAGGCGCTTTACGATCTGTCCTTCGCCACCGGAGCGACGCAGTCGGATCATGTGATCGACGTGGATGGCGGCATTGGCACCATGTTCGTCTTTGCCTCGAAAGGTCGGCGCGAGATGCCGGACGCGCAGGTCTATCTTGATGGCGAGGTCGAGCAGCTTTCGCGCAACGGCACCTTTCTGGGTCAGCACATCGCCACGCCGATGCGGGGGGTTGCGGTGCACATCAACGCCTTCAACTTCCCAGTCTGGGGCATGCTGGAAAAACTCGCCCCGACGATCCTTGCCGGGGTTCCCGCCATCGTGAAGCCGGCCACCGCGACTTGCTATGTCACCGAACTGGCCGTCCGGCTGATGCTGGAGAGCGGTATCCTGCCCCAAGGCGCGTTGCAGATGGTGGCGGGGGGCTTGGGCGACATGCTCGACCGGCTGACCTGTCAGGATGTGGTCAGCTTCACCGGCTCGGCCGATACCGCGCTGAAGCTGCGGTCGGCCCCGCATATCCTGAAAAACTCGATCCGGTTCGTGGCTGAACAGGACAGTCTCAACG
>Ga0316205_10005227_pt1 | contig 10880 bp, 9 predicted proteins | sample 3monthpyrite_MG_FD_204941 | JGI IMG/M metagenome (GOLD analysis project Ga0316205, IMG submission 204941) | Microbial mat bacterial communities from mineral coupon in-situ incubated in ocean water Damariscotta River, Maine, United States -... | ecosystem: Environmental > Aquatic > Marine >...
GCGAGGAAAGTACGAACGAAAAATATTTTGAAGTATTTTTTTATGGCTGTTAAATTCCATTTAACAATCTTCCTTGTGATGTCCTATCACATCCTACGCGTTAGCGTATTTGTCCAACAGTTAATTAGGTGGAAGCGCTCTTAACTGAGATAGGCAGCGACTTCCTATCTCGGTGACCTTTTGGGGTTTTTTTGTTATCTTGCAGGTAGTCAATCAGCGCGGCCAAGGAGGGCTTGTCATGACTGGAAATGTCAGTGGAAAACATCAACATGCTATCGATCGTTTTTGGCATAACTATCTGTCCATCCTTGAAAAAAACTCAGTGCCTAAAAAATCGAGGCAGTGGTATCGCAAGCATTTAGAAGAATACATCGCGGCTCATCCGGGCGTCAAATTGCAGCGGCATACGGCTCGCTTTATCGATGACTATCTAAACGCAAAAGGCAGACTCAAAAATCTTAAAGAGTGGCAGTTTCGACAAATTGTTGACGCACTACGGTTGGTGTTTTGTCAATTAATACACCCTGAGTGGGCTGAAAGTTATGACTGGCATCACTGGCGCGCCTATGCCCGCGAACTTGAACCCGATCATCCCAGCTTATTACATGATGCAAATCCTTCTATGGTAGTCGCCTCTAGCAATAACCCGCTTCTCATCCGTTTTCGCGATAAATATACTGATGCACACAATGCCTTTATTAAAACAATTCGTGTACGGCGCATGGCGGCTAAAACTGAATCTACCTATCTGCACTGGTTACTGCGCTTTTTCCAATTTCATAAATGGCGCGACATTCTTAATCTTGACCAAAAAGCAGTTACTTCATATCTGGAATTTCTTGCGCTTGAGCGTAAAGTTTCAGCTTCCACTCAGAAGATCGCATTAAACAGTCTGGTCTTTTTTTATCGAGAAGTGTTGGGGCATAACATAGATAGTCTATTCACATTTACTAAAGCTAGCGCTCCGCGACGTTTACCGACGGTGTTGTCACAAGATGAAATGCGGCGTTTACTGGCCGCCTTGAACGGTCGCTCTAAACTGATGGCTTCATTGATGTATGGCACGGGTATGCGCGTGATGGAATGCGTTCGACTCAGAGTGCAGGATATCGATTTTGATTATCTTCAAATAACTGTCCGACAGGGTAAAGGTGGGAAAGATCGTGTTGTACCTCTGCCGGATAAGTTGATACCCGACATCAAAAAATCGCTTGTCGAGGTTAGACAACTTCATACGGAAGATTTGGCTCAGGGCTATGGAGAAACACTGCTACCAACAGCGCTTTCCAGAAAACTTGGCACAGCAATAAAAACCTGGCCGTGGCAGTTCGTGTTTCCCGCCACTCGGCTCGCTATGGATTATTCAACGGGGAAAATGCGCCGTCACCACATTCATCAAACCAGCCTACAAAAAGCCATTCGCAATGCGGCTCGGGCAACCGACATTCATAAGCGTGTCACCAGTCATACATTGCGCCACTCTTTTGCGACGCACTTATTGGAAAGCGGTAAAGATATTCGTTTGATTCAGGAGTTGCTCGGTCATGCTGATGTCACGACGACGATGATTTATACGCATGTCGTTAAAAAAGGCGGATTGGCTGTGCCCAGCCCACTGGATAATTTGTAGAAACCTTATTGAGAGCCAAAAGTTGAAGGGAGTATATGGTGGCTATGGGTGGACTTGAACCACCGACCCCAGCATTATGAATGCTGTGCTCTAACCAACTGAGCTACATAGCCGAAACTGCGAAAACCTTGAATCGGTATAAAAACCGGAATGCGTATTCTAATGAAGACACGCACATTTTGCTAGCTTAACACGCGCTAAACTAGACATTGAACCTGAAATGAACCACGTCGCCGTCTTTGACGATATAGTCTTTTCCTTCTAGCCGCCACTTGCCGGCCTCTTTAGCGCCCGACTCACCCGAGCAGGCGATATAATCATCGTACGCAATCACTTCGGCGCGGATAAAGCCTTTTTCAAAATCACCGTGGATGACACCTGCTGCTTGCGGTGCGGTTGCGCCCACCCGAACTGTCCAGGCTCGCACTTCTTTTACACCGGCTGTGAAGTAGGTTTGTAAACCCAACAAGCCAAAACCCGCGCGTATCACTCTGTCTAAACCCGGCTCATCTAAACCCAAGTCATCCAAAAATTCTTTTTTCTCTTCGTCGGGCAGTTCAGATATTTCTGACTCTATCGCGGCACAAACAGCTACTACTACTGCGCCTTCACGCTCAGCTTGCTCACACAATTGATCCAGATAAGGATTATCAACAAAACCGTCTTCGGCGACGTTCGCCACATACATCGTCGGTTTGACCGTTAACAAATGTAATTCGTATAACGCTTCCAGCTCGTCTTCCGTCAGACCCATCGCTCGGACTTGAATGCCTTGATTCAACTTTTCTTCGACTTGCTCCAAAATAGCCTTCAACTTTATGGCTTCTTTGTTGCCGCTTTTAGTTTCTTTGGCGACGCGCTGCAAACGTTTGCTGACGCTGTCTAAATCGGAAAGCACTAATTCGGTATTAATGGTTTCGGCATCATCGAGCGGATTAATTTTTCCAGAAACATGCACGACGTCATCATCTTGAAAACAGCGCACGACGTGGGCGATGGCTTGCGTCTCACGAATGTTAGCCAAAAATTTATTGCCCAAACCTTCGCCTTTTGATGCCCCGGCAACCAAGCCAGCAATATCAACAAATTCCATTGTGGTCGGCAAAATACGCTCTGGGTTAACAATCGCTGCTAGCGCTTCCAGACGTGCATCCGGCATTGGAACAATACCAACATTCGGCTCGATGGTGCAAAATGGATAATTAGCCGCTTCAATACCGGCACGCGTTAGCGCATTGAATAATGTTGATTTACCGACGTTCGGCAAACCTACAATGCCACATTTAAATCCCACTGAGTTTCTCCGAGCTTATACTTATACAATCGTGTACAGATGTAATTGGGTGCTGACGTAATTCTGGCTGACATCGGATGTCGATATTGATATCAGGCTAACGCGTCTTTGTTTTGCTTGTTATGAAGACGGTTCTGAGCCTGAGCTAAATCTCCGTCCAAGACCAAAGACATTACATCCAGTGAAGAATCTATGGCTGCTTCGATCTGGCTGAGGTCATCTTTAGAGGGTTTTTTCAAAACGTAATCGACAACTTGCTTGCTATCACCGGGATGGCCGATGCCAATACGCAAACGCATAAAACCTTTGTTACCACCCAGCGCCGAAGCAATATCACGCAAGCCATTATGACCGCCATGACCACCACCGACTTTCAATCGCGCATCACCCGCTGACAGGTCAAGCTCGTCATGAACCACCAGAATATTTTCGGCTGCAATCTTGTAATAACGGCTTAGTGAAGAAACCGCCTGACCACTGCGGTTCATGTAGGTTGATGGTTTAAGCAAATAAATACGTCGCCCATCGTGTTCAATACTGGCCACTTCACCATGAAAACGTGCTTCATGTTTGAAAGTCGCAGTATCGGCAAGTTTTTCTACCAGCCAAAACCCGGCGTTATGCCGTGTTGAAACATAAGAAGAACCCGGATTACCTAAACCAACAATTAGATCAATTTTCATTTTTAATGATCCAGTGTATGCGTGCCGGTGATTAAACTCACCGGCACGATCACTAAAGGTCGCTTACTCTTCGCTGCTAGTCTCGCCTTCGCCAGCCGCTGCATCTTCACCTTCACCTTCACCTTCATTCGCAACTTCGTCGACTTCAACAGCAACGCGACTCAAGTGAATAGAGACAACTGGCTGATCATGGTCTTCACCATGGCTCAATTCAACCAACTCAATGCCGCTAGCAAGCTTCAAGTCAGACAAATGCAGAGTTTCATTGAGATTCATGTTAGACAAGTCAGCTTCAATAAATTCAGGCAAATCTTTTGGCAAACAACTGACTTCAACATCTTTGATCAGATGCGAGACAACACCACCACTTGTTTTAACACCTGGCGCAACGTCCGCACCAATAAAATGAAGCGGTACATGCATACGCAGTTTTTCGTTTTCATTCACGCGCAACAAATCAAGATGTAAAATTGCACGACGATAAGGATGACGTTGCAGATCTTTGAGAACAGCCTTCTCAGCTTTGCCATCAACCTTAACATCAAGAATGTGCGAATAAAACGCCTCATTCTCAAGGCTATGCATCACCTTGTCATGATCCAACAACAGGGAAACAGGATCTGATCCTCCCCCATAAATTACAGCAGGCACCTTATTGTCACGACGCAGGCGGCGGCTCGCACCTTTCCCCTTGTCCTGACGCAATGATGCGTTTAATTCAAAATTAGCACTCATGTTCTTTCTCCGGTTCAGTATAAATAACACCTCCCCCGCGACCAGGTTCGGCATCCTATTATTCTCCGCATCGGATTGGCCTAATCCAGACTCAAACCAAACTCAATGCTCAAGAATAAAGTGCGCAGCCCTTTTGGCATACACACTTATTCCAATTGCTTTGCTTACAAAAAACAAAACAACAGGAAAATTGACATCCCAACTAACAACGCGGGACATAAAAATTCATTACAACTCAATCCATATATATAGAACTAACAGACTCTTCCATATGAATTCTACGCATCGTTTCAGCCAGCACTTCAGCAATGCTCACCTGACGAATATGCGGACAGCTTCTAGCTTCTGGCTGCAGCGGAATCGTATCCGTTACGACCAGCTCATCCAGCTCAGAATTATTCAAGCGCTCTATCGCTTGACCGGACAGCACCGGATGCGTGCAGTATGCAAGCACATGCGCTGCACCCTTTTCTTTTAAAACACGCGCCGCTTCACACAGCGTACCCGCTGTATCCACCATATCGTCAACCATGATACAGGTGCGACCTTTAACATCACCGATGATGTTCATCACTTTGGCTTCATTCGGCCCCGGGCGACGTTTATCAACAATCGCTAAATCAGCATCATCAAGACGCTTCGCCAATGCGCGCGCCCTAACCACACCACCGACATCCGGCGACACTACGATCATGTTCGGATGTTTACGACGCCATATGTCTGTCATCAAAACCGGTGAGGCGTAAACATTATCCACCGGAATTTCAAAAAATCCCTGAATCTGATCGGCATGTAAATCAACGGTCAAAATGCGATCTGTACCGACACTGGTGAGCATGTCTGCAATCACTCTGGCGCTGATTGGAACGCGCACCGAACGCGGCCGCCGATCCTGCCGTGAATAACCAAAATATGGAATCACTGCGGTGATGCGCGTTGCCGACGAACGACGAATCGCATCAATCATCACCATCAACTCCATTATATTGTCGTTGGTGGGTGCGCAAGTTGGCTGAATGATAAAGACATCTTTACCACGCACGCTTTCCTGAATTTCAACCGCCACTTCGCCATCACTAAAACTGGAAATATTCGCCTTGCCCAGTGGCATGCTGAGGCGAGAAACAACATCTTTAGCCAACTGCGGATGTGCGTTCCCCGCGAAGACCATCATGCGGCCATCGTCGGATCCTTCATAGTTATCCAGTCGTCTGTAGTTCATCACTACCCAATATCAATCAATTGTATGGTTGGGGTGCCAGGGTTCGAACCTGGGCGTGCGGGAATCAAAATCCCGTGCCTTACCACTTGGCTACACCCCAATATTCTTTCGATCCGTGCTTATCCCGAATACTTCATCCAAATATCTCATTAGCCAGCCTGCAACATTTCCAACAGTGGCGAATGATTCATTCCTTTTGCAACAAAACCGCGCCAACCCTGCGGCAACTGCTGATACACCTCGCGGGCTGTGTCAGCATTAGCAAAGGCGGAAAATACGCAGGCTCCGGTACCACTCATCCGGCATTTACCCTGCGCTATATGCGCAAATTTTGCCAGCCAATCCATGGCCTCAGCCACCTCACAAAAGGCGTTTCTCACGACTGGCTCACACACATTGGAGGCCTGCCCCGAAAGAAAGCCCTCTATTGTGATGGGATGGCAGTCACGTGTCAATCCGGGATCAGTAAAAATTCTTGCCGTAGCCACCTGACAAGGCGGGATAATCACCAAATACCAGGGCTCAGAAAGGTCAACAGGCACCAGCTGCTCTCCCACACCTTCTGCCCACGCGGCATGACCTTGCACAAAAACCGGCACATCCGCGCCTAACGTCAAACCCAACTCAGCCAGCTGCGCCATTGATAAGCCCGCCTGCCAAAGCTGGTTCAACACCAGCAAAACAGTCGCCGCATCTGAGCTACCGCCGCCTAAACCACCGCCAACGGGCAAATTCTTGTCTAAATGAATATCTACGCCCAGCGAAACATTCGCCTCCTGCTGTAGCAGTCGTGCAGCACGCACCACGAGATCATCCTGCTCTGCCACATCAGCCAAGCCGGAGACACGACACACTCGGCCATCATCTCGCACGTCAAAAGCAATTTGATCGCTGTAATCAAGAAACTGAAACACCGTTTGCAACAAGTGATAACCATCCGCACGCTGCCCCGTGATATGCAGAAACAGGTTCAATTTTGCCGGTGCAGGCCACCACTGCTGAGTATTACTCATACTCCTCACTCCTCACTCCTCACTCTTGCTTGCAAACTCCCATCTATCCATCACTAGACGAATATTCAAATCATCACGTTCCAAACGCATCTTAGCCGGCACAGGTAAACCATCAATTTCACGATAGCGTTCGAACTTAACCGTCCAGCCTGATTGCCGCAATATGGCAAGACGTCCCTGTGTATCCAGCTCGCTAGAAAACCCACTGCGACTATCAGACAGACCCTTTATCCAGTAACGTAAACCATCAACGGGTACTGTCCAACCAACCTGCTCAGCCATCAATGCCGCGACACTGCTTGCCTGCATGGGCGGATGATCCTTTCGATACAGCGTTACGTTGTTGCTATTCCCCTCAAGACGCGCCAACTGTTGACCTAAAAATGTCATCAGATGAATCACGTAAGCATCCGGCTGTTGTTGCCAGCGCATAAAAACAGACGATGATTCTCGGCCATCACTCACCGCCAAGCGGCCACGAAATGACCACGCATCCAGCTGTGCCAAACGCAGCTTATTCTGATTCCAAACATTGTTTTTTTCGCGCTCATCAAGCGGTGCAATACCCGCACAGCCCGCCAGCAACCAGACCGCGAACAGCATAAAACCACTGCGAAGCAAAAGGCGCATCAATACGCCCATCGCGGAAGACCAACAAAAGAAGGATTACTCATCATTGAAACAATCATAGCCTGAACAGGCCAAAGAGGATATCAGAGCGACAAAATTAAGCCCCGAAATAAAACTCAAATACTAAGCCGACACCCGCAACTAAACTCAAGGCTCAAAGCGCTGAATCACTTCGACCAACACTTTATCACCGGGAAAATGTTCCAACGCCTGCTGCCAAATATCGCGCGCAGCCTGATGATCACCCATCATCCACAATACTTCTCCAAGATGCGCCGCCACAACATGATCATCTTTTATTGCCATTGAACGCTGCAAATAGTCAATTGCTTCATCAAACCTGCCCAAGCGATACAACACCCAACCCATGCTATCGAGTATGGCGAAACTGTCTGGCCGCTGCTCATACGCACGCTTTATATAACCGTAGGCTTCCTGATATCTATCTGAATGCTCGATAAGCCCATAACCTAAGGCATTCAACGCATCCACATTATTTGGGTTTAATTCAAGCATATGGTTTAGGCTACGCTCCATCTCATCAATCAGCCCCATCTCCTCAGCCAACATTGCACGGCCAAATAACAGCTCTTGCTCATTCGGCGTATCCAACAATGCAGCATCGTATACTTTCATCGCTTCTTCGAGCTGCCCATCTCTAAACAATATCGGCGCTTCAATCATTGCCACCCTATACTGTTGCGCGGGCTGTCTTTCTCGCAAATATTTTAATTCTTTCCGTGCCAAATCAACATCACCCTGCCTGGCAAGTAAAAGCGCCAACTTCAGTTTAGCCTCGACATAATGCTCACCATGCTGAACGCCACGGTAATAAAACAGTGCCTCTGCTATCTCACTATCAAGTTCAGCAATTTGCGCGAGATAAAAATAAACCATGTCTGCGCGCGCACCTAAAGCCAACGCTCTATCCAGATTAGCTTTCGCTTCAGTGTTATACCCCAGCTGCAGCGCTAACAAACCAGAGACATAAAGCGTCTCCATATCATCAGGTGAGCCTTGCAAAACACGTCGATACTGCTCCAATGCAAGCTCTATTTGATGATTTTCAACCAATGATCGTGCATAACTCAAACGCAGCTCTTTCGACTCAGGAAATTTACTCTGAACATCCTCAAGATAAGTTAAAACTTCTGCCGATTTTTCTTGTAAACGTATTACACGCACATAATGGCTAACGGCTTCTTGCCAGTCCGGCCGAATCTCTAACGCTTTTTCTATGGCCTTACGCGCTGATTTTAAAGCACCTGCATGTAATGCAATATTACTTAATACATAGAGCGCATCGGGATCAGAATCATGACGCGAAACAAATAACTCCATCACAGCTAATGCCGAATGCAAGTCTTGCTCCTGCAACAACAAAGCTGCCACAAAACGAAATACACCGGCACTGTCATTAGGCTTAACGCTAAGCAGATAATCCAAATGAGGCTGTACCCGCTCGATTTCACTGTTCCTGACAGAGGCCGAAATAAGTGCCTCTCTGGCAGCAATCGCCTCAGGCATCAACTTCACCCATAAGCGTGATGCCATCAGCGCATGAAAATCGTTTCGCTCAAACAATGCTAAACGAGCCGCCTGTTCAACAATTCGCGGATCTTGAGTCGATTGCGCAAGCTGCCAATAAAGTTCAGCGGCAAGCGTATAATCACGGTTTATCATTGCCATGTCAGCGTTCAAAAGACTAAAAAGAAGCTGCTCATCCAATTCTATTTCGGGTAAATCTTGCTCGCCGAGAGCAGGAGGGGGTGTTAAGTTCTGCTGGCTCGAACCACCTAAACTATGAGCAGATGCTGCCATGGTTGTTTCAGGTGAAATGGGCGTTACCGCGCAGCCAAACATTAAACTACTCAACAACAAAATAAAGCTTAATCGAACCACGGGGGTGACAAAAAAATCGTTCATCGGTTTTATTTCAAGCACTACAATCCTGCCTTTAATACTTTTCTGCATTATTCTTAATCTTCAACATCTCTTCAACAGCGAAAATCGACTATTTACGATAAAATCCCTGAAATTTGCTATAGTTGCTCGTTTGACAGCTATAATGTTCCAAAATTCACAAATAGTCAGGTAAATCATGCCCCTGCTGACCATTGGGCTAAACCATAAAACTGCTCCGATAGATATACGGGAACGTGTTGCGTTCTCGCCTGAGCACTTGCCTGAGGTTCTGCATAACCTGACATCACAACCTCAGGTCTGCGAAGCGGCCATTCTGTCAACCTGCAACCGCACTGAAATGATGTGTTTTGTTGAACAAGATGACAGTAGCATTATTATCGACTGGTTACGAAACTATCATGAATTATCCGTAGAAGAACTCACGCCCTACCTCTACGTGCACCCAGACCAGGAAGCCGTGCGCCACATGTTACGCGTAGCAAGCGGTCTGGATTCAATGATTCTTGGCGAACCGCAAATTCTCGGCCAGATAAAAAATGCCTACGCCACGGCCAAGCAGTCCGGCACCGTTGGCAAGCTACTTGGCAAACTTTTCCACCATACTTTTTCTGTCGCCAAGCAAATTCGTACCGACACGGCCATTGGCAGCAGTTCGGTTTCCATCGCCTTTGCCACCGTCAGCTTGGCTAAACAAATATTCGGCTCTTTAGCAGATCAAACTGCGCTATTAATCGGTGCAGGCGAAACCATTGAATTAGCCGCACGACACCTGAAAAAGAACGGCATCAAACACTTAATTATTGCCAACCGCACACTCGCCCGCGCAGAAGCATTGGTAACAGAATTCCAAGGTGCAGCCATTACTCTAGGCGAGATTCCTGACTATTTGCCCGAAGCTGACATTGTTATCTCATCCACCGCCAGCCAACTGCCTATTTTGGGCAAAGGCGCGGCAGAACGCGCTATTAAAATCCGCAAACACCAGCCTATATTAATGGTTGATATCGCTGTGCCGCGTGACATTGAACCGCAAGTTGGCGAACTCGATGACGTCTATTTATATACCGTCGACGACCTTCAGGAAATCATTGACGAAGGCATGCGTTCACGCCAACAGGCCGCGCTGCAAGCCGAAGAAATCATTGATACTCAGGTGCATAATTTTATGAACTGGCTGCAGTCGCTGGATTCCGTCAATGTTGTTTGCCAATACCGTGAACGCATGGAAGCCATACGAGATTCAGAAATTGAACGCGCAAAAAAAATGCTGGATCAGGGCATTGCCCCAGAAGAAGTTGTAAAAATGATGGCGCGCACCCTGACCAACAAAATCACTCATTACCCCAGCGCACAGATGCGCCGCGCCGGCTTTGAAGGCCGCTTTGAAATGATCGACGTCGCACGTGAGCTACTCGGCCACGAAGACAACGACGATTGAGTCCCAAACGCTTTAAAAAAATACCCCAATTCGAACAGCCACACTCAGTAGACACAGAGCAAACATATTGAAACTTTCGATCATCAATAAACTGGAAACGGTTCGCGAACGCCATCAGGAACTTGAAGCGCTGCTCTCAGACAGCGAGGTTATCAGCAACCAAAATCGCTTCCGCGAACTATCAAAAGAATATTCGCAACTGGAACCCATCGTCAGCTGCTTCCAAAATTACAATAATACGCTGGATGATATTCAGGCCGCAGAAGAAATGCTCGCCGATGATGACGCAGAAGTGCAAGAGCTGGCCAA
>Ga0316205_10005228_pt1 | contig 10875 bp, 6 predicted proteins | sample 3monthpyrite_MG_FD_204941 | JGI IMG/M metagenome (GOLD analysis project Ga0316205, IMG submission 204941) | Microbial mat bacterial communities from mineral coupon in-situ incubated in ocean water Damariscotta River, Maine, United States -... | ecosystem: Environmental > Aquatic > Marine >...
TGTTGTTGCCCACATCAAGGTCATCATTCCATACAAAAACCACGCATAGATAAATTGGAATCGGTGTCCTTTCAAGAGTTTTTGCGTTGGAGAAAAACGCATCAGTGGGTCAATTTGAATGTCTTCATCCATCCCACTAATATTGGTATAGGTGTGGTGCAATACGTTGTGTTGTATTCTCCAGTTCACATCACTTCCACCAACTAGCCATATCAGCTTACCTAAGAACATGTTTACGAATTTATTCTTCGAATAAGCGCTATGGTTTGCATCGTGCATGATCGACAAACCAATACCTGCCATTCCGAAGCCCATCAAAAGCCACATCATCATAACAATCCACGTGCTTTCAAAAAACGTAAGGATTAATAAGAATGGAACGAAGTAAAGAGATACCATGAATATTGTTTTCAATACCATGTTCGTATTTGCATATCGCGAAAGATTGTTCTCTTTGAAGTATTGACTTACGCGCTTACGCACTACCTTGTAAAAATCGTCATCACCCGTGGGTGAAAATTTAACTTGGTTTATTTTCATATTATTTTGAAATAAGGATTTCGGTACAAAAATAGCGCATAAATGCCCGACATCACACATTTAATCAAACATTTTAAACCTTACTCTGTTAATCTTACCACGCAAATTTCGCATTAGCGGTATATATTAATCGCTATTTTTACGTTTAAATTCTCGATCATTTACCAAAAGCCAACGGTTTCCATGCTTCCATATTGTCAAGATTATTTTAATAGAATTCGTTTCAAAACCTCGGTTGTTTCTGTCGGAAATGTGCTGCTTGGTGGAGATTACCCAATTCGAGTTCAGTCAATGACAACAACGGATACAATGGACACGAAAGGTTCTGTTGATGAGTCTATTCGCATGATTGATGCTGGTTGCGAAATTGTTCGGTTAACAGCCCCAAGTAAAAAAGATGCGGAGAACTTAAAAGCGATAAAGGGTGAGTTGCTTTCACGTGGATACACGAACCCACTGGTTGCTGATATTCATTTTACTCCCAATGCGGCAGAAATAGCCGCCGACATCGTCGAAAAGATCCGTGTAAACCCAGGAAATTACGCCGATAAGAAGAAATTTGAAGAGCTAGACTATACGGATGAATCGTACGAACAGGAGTTGAAACGCATCGAAGAGAAGTTTACACCGCTGGTTTTAAAGTGCAAAAAGAACGGTATTGCCATGCGAATCGGAACCAATCATGGCTCTCTTTCAGACCGAATTCTTAGTCGTTATGGAGACACTCCTCAGGGAATGGTTGAGTCTGCTATGGAGTTTTTGAGGATTTGCGTAAAGCACGATTACCACAACCTTGTACTTTCCATGAAGGCAAGTAATACGCTTGTAATGGTGCAGGCATACCGGTTGCTTGTGGCAGTTATGCGGGAGAACAATATGAACTACCCGCTTCACCTTGGTGTAACGGAGGCTGGTGATGGAGAAGACGGAAGAATTAAGTCCGCCGTTGGAATTGGTGCATTATTGGAAGATGGTTTGGGTGACACCATTCGTGTTTCACTGACAGAAGATCCTGAGCATGAAATTCCTGTCGCCAACAAGCTTTTGGAAAAATACGCTCCTGAAAACAGAAATGATTTCAACATAGACGCGCCATTTTCAGAATTAACTTACGATCCATATTCGTATACCCGCAGAAAAACAATCAACCTCGGAAACATTGGAAGTGATCACGTTCCTGTTGTTGTTGGAAGTCTGGATGACGTTTCTGAAATAAAGCCTTCACACTTATTTGGTTTTGGGTATAATTACTCTGTTCCCCTCGACAAATGGAACATTTCCGACTTAGCCGCAGATTATATTTACGTGGGTTCCAACAAAATTACCTTCGAGCTTCCAGGAACACTTTCCGTTATTTGTGATTATAATTCATGGGCTGACTCGCAAGAAGAAGAAACAAGACATTTTCCGCTTATTGAAAAAGATCAACTTTCATTGTTGCCAAAAAATCAGAAAGCTTTTCTTCGTATTCAGGCAGATGATTTTGACGTTGAAGAGCTTAAAAACTACCCTAACCTTGTACTTGTCTTGGATAGCAGGTATACAAACAAACAACAATTATATCGCTCCATTTTGTTAAATTTTGCGGAAAAGGCTGTTTTAAACCCAATAATTTTCGCTTCACATCCATCTACCGATGACCATGAACAATACCAGCTTTGGTCTTCGGCAGATCTTGGCGGAATGTTCATCGATGGCTTCGGTGATGGAGTTTGGTTGCAAGGTGCCGTTCCCGTTCAGCTAAAAAACACAACATCTTTCGGCATCCTTCAGGCGACGCGCACGCGCATTTCAAAAACAGAATATATTTCATGCCCTTCTTGTGGAAGAACACTTTTTGACCTGCAGGAAACAACAGGAAAAATTAGAGAGCGAACGTCTCATCTCAAAGGAATAAAAATCGGAATTATGGGGTGCATAGTAAATGGTCCTGGAGAAATGGCCGACGCCGATTATGGATATGTTGGAACTGGGCCGGGGAAAATTCACTTGTATAAAGAAAAGATTGTTGTTCGAAAAAATGTACCCGAAGAAAATGCTGTTGAGGCACTCATCGAATTAATTCGAGAAAATGGAGATTGGATTGATCCAGTCAGTTAAATCGTAAGAATTCTCTCTGTTTTTATTGTTTTGACTGAAAATCAAACAGTTAGCCTTCTTAAAAAAACATCTTCATAATTTAACGATCGAGAAAAAAACGAACACTGGTATCACAAACAAGCAAAAGTCTTCTTAAATCTCCTTAAAATGTGAAATGGGTTCCTTTAAATGGACTATCGCCCCAAGAAAACGAGTAAAACAGAAACATCACTAGGGGAAACTCCACTGATCCGAGAAGCTTGTCCAATTGTTCTTGGTTTAAGTGCATTTAACTTTTCTTTAGCTTCCGCACTTAAACTCGCCAATTTTGAAAACTCCATATCTTCAGGAATGGTTACTTCCTCCAAGCGATTCATTTTATGAGCTACATTTTCCTCCCGGCTTATGTAGCCTTCATACTTTAGTTGAATTTCTGTTTGCGAAACGATGTCGGCGTGTTGCTTGGTTAGTTCCCCTGCAAGCATCTTCGAATCAACACTTATTTCCAACACATCCTCCATTCCAATTTTCGGACGTGAGATAAGCGAACTCAACTTTACCTGCTGATCAATTGGTGCACTTCCTTTACTCTCCAACAACTCATTTGCCTTACCCGGCGCAACACCTTCTTTTCTGAGCGATTTTTTCAACTTCTCGGTTCCAGAAATTTTCGTCTCCACTTTTCTCAGTGCTTCATCAGTTGCCAAACCAAGCGAGTGTCCAATAGCTGTAAGTCGGATATCAGCATTGTCCTGCCTTAATAAAATTCGATACTCCGCCCGACTCGTAAACATTCGATAGGGTTCATCCGTTCCTTTCGTAATAAGATCATCTATTAACACACCAATATATGCTTCACTACGCGACAATATAAACTCACCCTCTTCTCTAATTTTTCTATGCGCGTTTACTCCAGCCATCAAACCTTGACAACCCGCCTCTTCATATCCTGTGGTTCCATTAATTTGTCCAGCGAAATAAAGTCCTTCCACATTTTTTGTTTCAAGCGTATGTCGTAATTGTGTCGGAGGAAAGTAGTCGTATTCAATTGCGTACCCCGGTCGAAACATTTTCACGTTTTCAAAACCAGGGATTGTCTTCATTGCTTTATACTGAACTTCCTCAGGTAAGGAAGTGCTAAAGCCATTCACATAAATTTCAACAGTATTCCAACCTTCAGGCTCCACAAAAATTTGGTGACGGTCTCTGTCCGCAAATCGATTTATCTTGTCTTCAATACTTGGGCAGTACCTCGGACCTGTTCCGCTAATTGCTCCATTAAACATTGGAGACCGATCAAACCCCTCTTTTAAAAGCTCATGTGTCGTTGGGTTTGTATATGTGATATGACAAGCTCTTTGTTTCGAAAGGGCTTTTGTGTTTGTGAAACTAAATTTGGAAGGAACCTCATCTCCTGGTTGTTCTTCCATTTTTGAATAATCCAATGAACGTCCATCAACTCTCGGTGGAGTTCCTGTTTTCATTCTGCCCGTTTCAAAACCGAGTTCAACTAAGTTTTCTGTGATTCCTGTCGCGGAACGTTCCCCCGCTCGTCCACCACCAAATTGTTTTTCTCCTAGGTGAATCAACCCATTTAAAAAGGTTCCATTTGTTAAGATAACAGCCTTTGCTTTTATCTCAATTCCTATTGCTGTTTTCACACCTACAATCTTGTTGTTCTCAACAATGAGTCCGTCGCACATGTCCTGCCAAAAATCAACATTTGGGTTTCTTTCCAACAACAAACGCCACTCCTCCGCAAACTTCATTCTGTCGTTTTGCGTTCTTGGGGACCACATTGCTGGACCTTTCGACTTGTTGAGCATTCGGAACTGTATCGCACTCAAATCACTCACAATCCCTGATCCTCCTCCTAGCGCATCAATCTCACGAACAATTTGACCCTTGGCCACACCACCCATTGCTGGGTTGCAACTCATTTGCGCAATTGTATTCATGTTCATTGTGATAAGAAGGACAGAACTCCCAAGTCGAGCAGCAGCATTTGCAGCTTCACAACCTGCGTGCCCACCACCAACAACTACAACATCATATTTTTTAATCATTTAAAATGTTTCACGTGGAACTATTCAACAACTTTATTGACGCACAAAATTACAACACTTTACTTAACTATGTTTCACGTGAAACTATAATTTCCAATGCCGCATTTTCTTGTGTTCTCATTTCTTTAGACTCTTCGCCCGACTTATCCTTAAACCCTAGAAGATGCAACACACCGTGCACAACAACACGGTTCAGTTCATTTAAAAAATCAATGCGCTCTTCTTTTGCGTTCTCACGAACCCTATCTATTGAAATAAAGAGGTCACCCGACACATCACCCTCTGAATAATCAAAGGTGATAATGTCTGTATAATAGTCGTGGTTTAAGTGGGTGCGGTTCATCTCCAACAAATACTCATCCGAACAAAAAACCAAGCTGACCTCCCCTAACGAGTTGTTGTGCAATACGCACACTTCAGAAAGCCATGAAACAAAAAATTCTGGACGCAAATCCAGAACCTCCGTGTCCTCAAAAAATATGTTTACCACTATTTTTTTGTGAAATAAATATCAACTTTAGAGCCTCCATTATTAAACTCAACCTCTTCTGACAAAGACTTCATTAAGTAGATTCCCCTCCCGTTTTCCTTCTCTATGTTTTCTGGTGCTGTTGGGTCTGGCAATTGATTAAAATCAAACCCTTCACCATAGTCCTTCACACTAAAACAAAAATCGGTTTCTTTATCTCCAACCAGAAGGTCCACATTCAACCCTTCACTCATCTTGTTCCCGTGTTGAATTGCATTGTTAACAGCCTCAGTAACCGCGATTAAAACATTTCCATAGTAATCTTCGTTCACTTGGAGCTTCGCACACACATCATCAATTAACACCTCTACTTTACTGATTGACCCAAAATCTGAGGGAATAGATAAGCTATCAATTTTAACAAACCCGTCTTTCATACACTCTTTTAAATATTACAATACCCTATTGAAATATTCATTCGCTCTGTCCTTATAGTACTTGTTATAAGCCGGATCAACAGAACGCAATAATTCAATTTGCTTAAGTTTCTCCTTGTTATACTCGTCAAATCGAATTTGGTTACCATTATTCTCGTTTTTTCCTTCCGTTGATTCTCGCTTCTCATCCAAACCTCTCTCCATCAACGCTTTTTCACTTTCAAGGAGTCGAGTCAAAATGCGTTTCTGTCTCTCCACAAGGTTGTTCCCAAGTCGCTTATTAATAAGATCCTTCTCCTGTTCCTCCAGCTCTTGAATAAGAGGACTAAGCTTATCTCCCGTTCCCTTTCCATCCTTGTTCATTTTGTTGCGCATTTCTTCCAACCTTCTGCGCATCTCAGATTGCTGCGCGGCCATTTTAGCAACTTCCTTATTGCCCATTCCAAGCCCGCCAGGTTTACCTTGGCCGGGCGTACTGCCACCCTCGCCTCCAGGTTCTTTTCCGCCGGGCTCCTTTCCCCCCGGTTTTTTCCCACCCGGATTAGACCCTTTCTTCATGTCTTCCAGCTGCTTCTTCAGCATTTGCTTCATATCTCCAGCACTAGATCCTGCCCCTGGTTTTGGACTGCCATTACCTCCTGGTTTACTGCAACTCCCCGACCCCTTCATCATGCTCTGCATTTGCTGTTGCATTTGCTGAAGGGACTCATTCAGCATTAACGCCAAGTTATTATACGACGTCATTACATACTGCTGATGCACCAATAAATCTTGCCGCAAGCGTTCATCAATATCCTCCAAAATAAGACCGTGATTTACATTAATCGTGTTAAGCTCACCATCAATAAACTTCGCAATCTTAGGCTGCCTTCCAGCAAGTGCACGCAGGCTATCATTGACCACCTTCGTATCACTAACAATTCTTCTTTGCTTTCTTCCGTGTTCACGGTAGGCAGGATCCTTACTATTCACACGCTCGAAACTTTTCATTACATCCTCTTGGTCAAAGCTAAGGCTCACCAAACTCTCAAGAATGTTTCGTAATAAATCAATGTCCTCTTGTTGCTGCTCTTGATTCGCCTGCTCTTGCATAGCGTTAAGGTTTTCTGCCATCTCCTCCATCTTCTCAGACGCGCCTTTTTGACTCTCCCCTGCTTTCTTTCCCTTATCCTTTTCGAGTTGATCTTTTGATTCCTTCAAGTCTTCCTTGACCTCTTCACCTTTCTCCTTTCCTTCCTCAAGACCAAGCTCCATCGGTCTATCCAATTCCTTATTCAAGCTATCCAATTTCTCTATGTCTTTTTTAAGGTCATCAAACGCTTCATTTATCTCATCTTGTTTCTTTAAATCCTTATCACTTATATCCTTCTTCTCTTCTGTTTCCTTTCTCAGTTCATCCTGTTCTTTTGCCAGCTCTTTTAGCTCCTCTTCGATGTCATCAATCTTCTCATTAACTTGCAATTTCTTCAGCATTTCAAGACTTCTGTCCAGCTGGTCCTTCATATCTTCTGAAGTCATTTCAAGTTGATCCAAATTCTCCTCAACAGCATTCTCATTTTGCTCCTTCATAAGCTCTTCCAGTTGATCCAAAAGATCCTTCATTTCATCATCCATCAACTCTTCAAGTAGGTCATTAATCAACTCTTGTTGCTCTAACAATTGCTCATCCATTTCAGACAACTGATTCTTCTCCTCTACACTGTTGCTCATCTCCTCTTGAATCATTTCAAGATCCTCGAGTAGTGACTTGTGCTCTTCCTGAAGCTGCTTAATTTGGTTTTGCTTATTCCAATCCGATTGCTTCGAATTCATTGCTTCCTTTCTCAATCGATCAAGGTCCTCCTTAAACTTCTCTGCCTTATTCAACACTTTTGCCAAGTCGTCCTTCGTCTTTTCCTGATCCTTCTCTCGTGAATCGTTCAACTCCTCAAGCGTTGGTAGTTGGTATTGAAATGATCGGCTCTTCGTTGTCTTGCTCCCATTCACTCCGTCGTTGTCAGAAACAACAAAATAGTACTCTATTCGATCCTTTAGTTTAATGTCCTCACGTCTGAAATCAACTGCGAAATCAAACGGTGATTCCGTTCCAAAGACTTTTGAAACGCCCATTGTTTCAGTTCGAGACTTTCCATTCTCACTTGTGATCTTATAAACAAACCTCAAGCCGCTTAGCCCATAATCATCTCCAACAACACCTGAAAAATATCTGATTCCGTCCTTGATAGAATCTTGCACTTCTTCAACCTGCACTGTAGGGAAATCATCCTTAATAACATCAACTATAAACTCGGTCGTGTCGTGTTTACCGCTCTGCTTGTTATTCAAAACAATCATTCCCTTGGTGTTGATTAGGAGCTTCTTGCGCAACGTAAATCCATCCTTCGCAAATGTCTCCTTTTTCTCGTTTAACCAAAACTCTACACCTTTACTATTCTTGGTTAATACACTCCAAACAACCTCTGTCCCCTCTGGCAGTGTTAAGTCACCAGCGTTCTCAACGACCTCCTTTTCCTTACCCAAATAAGTCGGGTAAATCAACGTCGCTTGCAGTTTTCCAATAGCTGTTTTTGCTATCACAGAAACAGAATACTTATCACTGCTAAAACCGTTAGCCTCAAAAGAAAAGTCAATGTCATCTCTTACTTGTACAAGCTTACCTTGGAACTTGTTCTTTGTGATCCTAGTCAATAAAAAGCGTCCTTGCTCTGATTCCACAAAAACTTTTTCCGGAAGTCCACTTCCAACAAGTTCTAGCTCAAAAAGGTAGTCCTCCCCCTCTTCTATACTCTGCTTATCTGTCAATAAATTAAACTCAAATGGCGCGGGAATCTCATAAGTGTTTGTGAAGTTCACCACGCGTTCAGTCCCCTGCGTTAATAAGGATGGGCTAAAAACACCAATCGCAAACAAGATTAATACGATGGGCAACACCCAAGTTAAGTACCTTCTGTTCGCCCCTATATCGATTGCCTCTGTGAACGGAATCACACTCATTGAAGAACTTCGTTGTTGAACACTTGCATTCAACAGCTCAAAATCAGCAGAATTTTCATCCATTTGATCACTTAACTGTAAGGTATTCAACAACCTATCAGAAATTTTCGGGAAAAATCGACCAATGATTTTAGATGCTTGATAACGATCTATTCGTTGTCCAAAGGATTTTAGCCTCAGTGTTGGTACAATAATATATTTGCCCAAAATATATGCGTTCACACCCAAAAAGCTAAATAACAAAGCACCTCTGACCAAGGAGTTAAAGTGACCGAAAAATTCCAGTGTAATAACAAACAAATATGACAACACCAGAATTCCTGTGAATAGCAGTAAGCCCTTCACAAGTTGGTTCTTGTAAAACTTGCGGATAAACGCGTCTATTTGCGATATTAATCTGTCAAATGCACTCATATAATCAATCGGGACTTACTAAAATACGACTTTAGCGCGTAAACCCCACAATATTAACGTTTATTAAACTTACAATCGTAAGCCAACTTCGTTCATTTTTACCATTCTCTGGTTTTCTTTTTCATCTATTCTCTATCTTTGCCGCGATCTTAAACATTTAAAGACTATGTCAGAAAAGCCAGTTCGCGTTCGTTTCGCCCCATCCCCAACGGGACCATTGCACATGGGAGGAGTAAGAACAGCACTCTATAATTACCTCTTCGCTAAGAAGCATAACGGAACTTTTGTTATTCGTATCGAAGACACAGACCAAGCTCGGTTCGTTTCTGGCGCGCAAGACTACATCATGGATGCATTGGGTTGGTGTGGAATTATGCCAACTGAAGGGCCCGGTCTTGGCGGTGATTATGGTCCATACATTCAATCAGAGCGTAAAGAAATGTACCGTCCTTACGCTGAGCAATTAGTGGAAAATGGAAGCGCATACTATGCTTTTGACTCTTCCGAGGATCTCACAGCAATGCGTGAACAAGCAAAACAAATGGGTATGCCTAACTGGCAATACAACAGTGTTACACGTGGATCAATGAAGAATTCTGTTTCTCTTTCTTCTGATGATGTGCAGCAACGCATAGAAAACGGTGATCCGTATGTGATCCGTATGAAAATGCCACGTAATGTGGACATCCGTTTCGAAGATGAAATTCGCGGATGGGTTGTCGTGAACACAAACAACCTCGATGATAAGGTTTTGTTTAAGTCCGACGGTATGCCAACATATCACTTGGCAAATATCGTTGATGATCACGCAATGAAAATAAGCCATGTAATAAGAGGTGAAGAGTGGCTTCCTTCAGCACCACTTCATGTTATGTTGTACGATGCTTTTGGTTGGGAGTGCCCTAAACTTGCTCACCTGCCTCTGTTGCTTAAGCCTGATGGAAACGGAAAGCTTTCGAAAAGAGACGGTGATCGCCTTGGGTTTCCCGTTTTTCCTACAAATTGGGAAACGAGCGAAGGTGAAGTATTCTCAGGATATCGTGAAAACGGCTATTTCCCTGAGGCTTTCATTAATATGCTTGCTTTTCTTGGTTGGAATCCAGGAACGACACAAGAACTTTTTTCGCTTGATGAACTCGTTTCGGCATTTACATTGGATCGCGTTTCTAAGGCGGGAGCAAAATTTGATCCTGACAAGACAAAGTGGTTTCAACAACAATATTTAAGATCCGCAGACGATACCGTTCTTGCAGAAAAACTGGCGAAAGAATTGGAGGGTGACTACGACATAAATACGCTGACACATGTTTGTCGCTTGATGAAAGAGCGTGCAACCTTTGTAAAAGACATCTGGACGGAAGGAGCGTTTCTTCTAGAACGTCCGACAGAATACGATGAAAAAACAGTAAAGAAGCGTTGGAAGGAAACGACAACTCCCCTTCTTAAAGAGTGGCGGGAAGAGCTTGCTGGTATTGAAGACTTCTCGGCCTCAACTATTGAGTTCGCATTCAAATCATTTATAGAAACTCGAGAGTTGGGTGTTGGCGCAGTGCTTTCCCCTTTCAGGCTGCTAATCACTGGTCAGGCTGCGGGCCCAAGTATGTTTGACATTTCTGAGTTTCTCGGAAAAGAAGAGTCGCTTGAACGAATTGATCTTGGTCTAACTGAAATTCAAGCCTTAAAAGCCCAAGCATGATTCATACTGTTGAGCTTAATGGCGTTAAAGTCTATGCTTTTCATGGGTGCCTTCCAGAAGAAGCAAAAATTGGGGGACACTACATTGTCGATCTTTCTGTTCAAACAAACTTTGAAAAGGCTGCAGAAACGGATGAGCTAATTGATACGGTTGACTATGTTGTTCTTAATAGAATTGTAA
>Ga0316205_10005229_pt1 | contig 10875 bp, 13 predicted proteins | sample 3monthpyrite_MG_FD_204941 | JGI IMG/M metagenome (GOLD analysis project Ga0316205, IMG submission 204941) | Microbial mat bacterial communities from mineral coupon in-situ incubated in ocean water Damariscotta River, Maine, United States -... | ecosystem: Environmental > Aquatic > Marine >...
TCAGGATCTGCCCGACGATCTTCTGGATGACATCGAAGCCTGGTGCGATCCGTTCCTCAAGGTGATGGAGGACATCGACGGCCTGCTGACCGAGAACCGCATTTTCAAGCAACGCAACGCCGACATCGGAATCATCACCGAACAGGACGCGCTCGACTGGGGCTTTTCCGGGGTGATGGTGCGCGGCTCGGGCATGGCCTGGGATCTGCGCCGCGCACAGCCCTATGAGTGTTATGACGAGTTCGAGTTCCAGATCCCCATCGGCAAGAACGGTGATTGCTATGATCGCTACCTGGTGCGGATGGAGGAGATGCGCCAGTCGGTGTCGATCATCCGTCAGGCGATTGCCAAGCTGCGGGTCGAAAAGGGCGATGTGATGGCGCGCGGCAAGATTACGCCGCCCAGCCGGGGGGACATGAAAACCTCGATGGAAGCGCTGATCCACCATTTCAAGCTTTACACCGAAGGCTTCCACGTCCCTGCGGGCGAGATTTACGCTGCCGTCGAAGCCCCCAAGGGCGAATTCGGGGTTTTCCTCGTCGCCGACGGCTCGAACCGCCCCTACCGCGCCAAGATCCGCGCGCCGGGCTATCTGCACCTGCAGGCGATGGACTACATGATGCGCGGCCACCAGCTGGCCGATTGTTCGGCCGTGATCGGCTCGCTCGATGTCGTGTTTGGAGAGATCGACCGGTGATCCGCCGCGCCCCACTCTTCCTTCTGACAAAAATACTCCCGCCGGAGGCGATTTTCGTCTCCGTGCTTCGCTAAGACCAAAAGAAAGCCGCAGCCCATGCTTCGCCGCCTTCACAAAGACCAACCCGACGCCTTCGCCTTTACCCCTGCCAACCTGGCCTGGGCCGAGGCGCAGATCACCAAGTACCCCGAGGGCCGCCAGGCCAGCGCGATCATTCCGCTGTTGTGGCGCGCGCAGGAGCAGGAGGGCTGGCTCAGCCGTCCGGCCATCGAGCATATCGCCGACATGCTGGGGCTCGCCTATATCCGCGCGCTGGAAGTGGCGACGTTCTATTTCATGTTCCAGCTCCAGCCCGTCGGCTCGGTGGCCCATGTCCAGATTTGCGGCACCACCTCCTGCATGATCTGCGGGGCCGAGGATCTGATGGGCGTGTGCCAGAACAAGATTGCCGCCAAGCCACACCAGCTTTCCGCTGACGGCAAGTTCAGCTGGGAAGAGGTCGAATGCCTCGGCTCGTGCTCGAACGCGCCGATGGCGCAGATCGGCAAGGATTATTACGAGGATCTGACGGTCGAAAGCTTCACCCGCATCCTCGATCAGTTCGCCGCTGGAGAGGTTCCGGTGCCCGGCCCCCAGAACGGGCGCTATTCCTGCGAACCCCTGGGCGGTCTGACAACGCTGCAGGACCACGCGGCGAGCAGGGATCAATACAACGCCAGCGTGCGCCTTGCCGTCGATCTTGGCGAAACGGTCAAGCGCATCGACGGGACCGAGGTTGCGCTGACGACGCCGTGGCTGGGGGTCGGCACCGATCCCAAGGAGAATCCTCGGGAAATTCCCGGCGAAGCGCCCGCAGAAATCCCTGCCGAAACGCCGATTGAAGCGCCCGACGACTCGCCGTCGGAAGTGCCCGCCGACATGCCGGTCGAGACGCCCCAGGCCCCACCGCCCGAGATTTCTTCGGACTCCGACAAGTCCCGCCCCGAAGGATTGGCGCGCGCGCGCGGCGGAGCGGCGGATGATCTGAAACTGATAAAAGGCATCGGCCCGGCGCTGGAAAACCTGTGCAATCGTCTGGGATTCTTCCATTTCGACCAGATTGCCGCCTGGACCGGGGACGAAATTGCCTGGGTCGATGACAACCTCGAAGGGTTCAAGGGACGCGTCACCCGCGACACCTGGGTCGAGCAGGCCAAGATCCTCGCAGCAGGAGGCGAGACAGATTTCGCAAAGCGCGCTAAAAAGGGTGATGTCGACTAGGACAGAACCACGCGGGGAGCGAGAACATGGACTGGATTTCAAAATGGGCAACGGATAAGCGCAGCTGCGAATTGGTCTGCGGGGCCATCGGACTTGTGATCGGGCTGATCGGTCTGATCCTGCTTCTGGCGCTCGGGTTTCCCTGGGTCGCCGCGTTGTTTGCGTTTTTTACCTTGTGGGCCATCGCCTTCTTCCTCATCCGGGTGAATATCTGCGGCCAGTTCGATGACGAGGACGTGCAACCGGTTGCTGCCGTCGCAGCGCCGGTAGCCCGTGCCGCGCCGCAGCCGAAGCCAGAGCCCCAGCCAGAGCCAGAGCCGGAAGTCGCCGCAGAACCTGAGCCCGAACCAACGCCCGAACCAGAGCCGGCTGAAGCGCCCGAAAGTGCCGAAGGCGCGCGCCCGGCCAGACTTGACGCCGCGCGCGGTGGCAAACCTGACGATCTGAAACAGATCAAGGGCGTTGGGCCGAAGCTGGAACAGGTCTGCAATTCGCTGGGCATTTTCCATTTCGACCAGATTGCCGCGTGGAGCCCGGACGAAATCGCCTGGGTCGATGACAACCTCGAAGGCTTCAAAGGCCGTGTGACCCGGGACGACTGGGTCGCACAGGCAAAAGTTCTCGCCCTCGGCGGCGAGACCGATTTTTCCAAGCGTGTCGAAGATGGAGACGTCTACTAGGGATGACCGAAACGGCTGAAATCAATGCCCTCGCCAGACAGGCCCGACTGGCCGCGATCGTCATCGCGGTTACCGGTGTTCTGTGGCTTGTAGCGGTCAGCTTTGGCGGGCAACTGGGCCTGCCGCCCCGGTTCGTCTTTCTCTTCGATCTCGCAGCCCTGGCCGCGTTTTTCTTTGCGCTGGTCATCTTGTTTCGCGTCTGGCGTGCCCGCCAGCGTCTAGGAGACTGAATATGCTTCAAGATCAGGACCGGATCTTCACCAATATCTACGGCATGCACGACCGCACGCTGAAAGGGGCCCAGGCCCGTGGCCATTGGGACGGAACCAAGGATCTGCTCGGTCTGGGTCGCGACAAGATTGTCGAGATCATGAAAGGCTCGGGCCTGCGCGGTCGCGGCGGTGCGGGATTCCCGACCGGCTTGAAATGGTCCTTCATGCCCAAGGAAAGCGACGGACGTCCGGCCTATCTGGTGGTCAACGCCGACGAATCCGAACCCGGCACCTGCAAGGATCGCGAGATCATGCGCCATGATCCGCACACGCTGGTCGAGGGCTGCCTGATCGCCTCGTTCGCGATGGGCGCGCACGCCTGCTATATCTACATTCGTGGCGAATACATCCGCGAGAAAGAAGCGCTGCAAAACGCCATCGACGAAGCATATGCGGCTGGCCTCGTGGGCAAGAACGCCTGCAAATCCGGCTGGGATTTCGATATTTATCTGCACCACGGGGCCGGGGCCTATATCTGCGGCGAGGAAACCGCGCTGCTGGAAAGCCTGGAAGGGCGCAAGGGTATGCCGCGCATGAAGCCGCCGTTCCCGGCGGGGGCGGGCCTTTACGGCTGTCCGACCACGGTGAACAACGTCGAATCGATTGCAGTCGTGCCGACAATCCTGCGGCGCGGGGCGGAATGGTTCGCAGGCTTCGGGCGGCCCAACAACTCGGGCACCAAACTGTTCGCGATCTCGGGGCATGTGAACAACCCCTGCGTGGTCGAAGAGTCGATGTCGATTCCGTTCCGCGAGCTGATCGACACCCATTGCGGCGGCATTCGCGGCGGCTGGGACAACCTCAAAGCGGTGATTCCCGGCGGGTCTTCGGTTCCGTGTCTGCCAGCGGCTTCCATGGATGAAGCGATCATGGATTTCGACTGGCTGCGCGACCAGCGCTCGGGCCTCGGCACGGCGGCGGTGATCGTGATGGATCAGTCCACCGACATCATCAAGGCGATCTGGCGTCTGTCCAAGTTCTACAAGCACGAAAGCTGTGGCCAGTGCACGCCCTGCCGCGAAGGCACGGGCTGGATGATGCGGGTCATGGACCGGCTGGTGACTGGCGAGGCCGAGATCGAGGAAATCGACATGCTGCTGAGCGTAACCAAGCAGGTCGAGGGCCACACGATCTGTGCGCTCGGTGACGCGGCAGCTTGGCCGATCCAGGGTCTGGTGCGCCATTTCCGCGACGAGATCGAGGACCGGATCAAGGCCCGTCACACGGGCCGCGTGACGGCCGTCGCGGCGGAGTGATAACTTAACTTTCAGGTTAATCAATTCTGCTGACCGGCACGGAAGTTGCTGCTAGACTGCGCCGGACCGGCTGACGGTCCGGTCGTCTGAACTGGAGTTTCGCAATGACTGACGTGTTGATGCCCTATGGGTCGGCAATCCTCGGCCTGATGGCTCTGGCTGCCTTTGTCCTGGTCCTGGGACCGCTAGTCGGGGCCAAGAAAGCCAATACCGAGACTGTTCCGGGCGCTGAACCGGCACAGGACTATTCCGATCCCGGCTACCGCATTCACCGCGCGCATCTCAACGCGGTCGAGAATTTCAGCGTTTTCGCCGTGCCGACGCTGTTTGCCATGCTGCTGGGGGTGACCCCTGTTTGGGTCAACGCCCTGGTCTGGGCCATGGTCGCGGCGCGGGTGCTTTACAACATCGTCTATCTGCGCTTCATCGGCAAAGCCACGCAAGGCCTGCGCACCGGCGTCTATGTGGTGGGCTGGCTGTTCAACGTCGCGATGGTGTTACTGGTAATCTTCGCCGCGCTGTAGACGGCCACGGGCATTCGGACCTATGACTGCCCGTATGTCCAAACTTCATCTCGCCCAGCTCAATGTCGGCCGCCTTGTTGCGCCGACGGACGATCCCAGGGTTGCCGCCTTTATGGACGCGCTCGATCTGGTCAACGGTATCGGCAAGCGCAGCCCCGGATTTGTCTGGATGATGGAAGGGTCGGGTGAACCGGGCACCGGAAATACCAGCACCAAGATCGACGGCGATTCGCGCTACGTGCCGAATCTGACCGTCTGGGAAGACGTTCAGTCGCTGGAAAGCTTTGTCTGGAACACCGTGCACCGCCAGTTCTATGCGCGGCGCTCGGAATGGTTCGAAGTGATGGACCGGCAGCATTTCGTGATGTGGTGGATACCCGAACGCCACATTCCCACGCTTTCCGAAGCGCTCGAACGGCTTGAAACCTTTCGCGCAAACGGACCCGGACCGCAGGCGTTCGGCTGGGCGGATATTGACGAGGCAACACTGTGGCGCACCGCCCATTGCAAGGAGACGACGGCATGATTCGAAATCTGGTTCTGGCGACGGCGCTGGTCCTGCCAGCGGCTGTATCTGCGCAGGACTTGCGTCCGGCTCCGGCGTATTTCCCGGAAACACTGGTCGCGATCAATCTGGCCGAGGCGCTGGCGCTTGCCTGTCGCTCTGTGGGCGTCGATCTGTTTGCGACCCAGAACGCGGTCATGGAGCTTGAAGAGAAGTTGGAGACAGACGGATTCGATCCCGACAATCCTTTCGCGGGAATGATCGATCCGGCCCCCATGATGCGCGACCTCCAGCAAGCATTCCTGGACAAGTATCCGATCGAGGGCGGCAGCGAAGCCGAAGTCTGCACCGCTGCAAATCAGGAAATTGCCGAAGAGACCGCCATCGGCAAGTATTTGATCGCCGACCCCGAATAAAGGAAGCGCTATTGGATAGCAGGCCGGGCGCGCGCTACCACAGGGACAGTGACCAGTATCGAAAGAGCTAAGTATGTTCCGTTTTCCCCTGTTCCTCGCGGCGCTCCTCGCGCTTGCCCTGCAAGCGCCCGCCGCCGAGTCCGACCCCTATGAAGGGCTGCGCGCCGACCCGGTTCTGACCAGCGGTTTGCGCTGGATCGCCGTTGCCGACCGGATTCGCAAAAACTGCCCTGACATCTCGGCGCGCACATTTCGCGCGCTCGGCTACATCAACTCGCTGATGAGCCACGCCCGGGATCTGGGCTATGACCGCTCCACGATCCGGGCCTTCGTGGACGACAATGCCGAGCAGGACCGCGTAAAAAGCGAGGCAATGGCCTATCTCGTTCAACAAGGCGTTGAGCCGGACGATCAACAGAGCTACTGCACTGTCGGGCAGTCCGAAATCGCGCGGCGCAGTCAGATCGGTGTTCTGCTGCGCTGACGGGACATAAGAACGCATGGGCAAAACCCCTGTCTGCCCGCCATAACGGCCCCGACGGTGAATGCCCCGGCGGGGCGAAACGCATAGTCGGGCGGCATGTCTTGCGGCCCGCATGGGAGAGACGGGAATGAGCAACCTGCGCAAGATCATCATCGACAATACCGAGATCGAAGTCGATCCGGCGATGACGCTGATTCAGGCCTGTGAGCAGGCCGGGGTCGAAGTCCCGCGCTTTTGCTATCACGAGCGTCTGAGCATCGCGGGCAACTGCCGCATGTGCCTTGTCGAGGTTGTCGGCGGTCCGCCCAAACCCGCCGCCTCCTGCGCGATGCAGGTCAAGGACTTGCGCCCCGGACCCGAAGGCGCGCCGCCCGTGGTCAAGACCAACTCGCCCATGGTCAAGAAGGCCCGTGAAGGGGTGATGGAATTCCTGCTCATCAACCACCCGCTCGACTGCCCGATCTGCGATCAGGGCGGCGAATGCGATCTTCAGGATCAGGCGATGGCCTATGGCGTCGATTTCTCGCGCTTCCGCGAACCCAAGCGGGCGTCCGACGAACTGGACCTCGGCCCGCTGGTCGCAACGGCGATGACCCGCTGCATTTCCTGCACCCGCTGCGTGCGCTTCACGACCGAGGTCGCAGGCATTCACCAGATGGGTCAGACCGGACGGGGCGAGGATGCCGAGATCACCTCGTATCTGGGCCAGACACTTGATTCCGAATTGCAGGGCAACATCATCGACCTGTGTCCTGTCGGCGCGTTGACCTCCAAACCCTATGCTTTCACCGCCCGGCCATGGGAATTGACCAAGACCGAGACCATCGACGTGATGGATGCGCTGGGGTCCAACATCCGTGTGGACACCAAGGGGCGCGAAGTGATGCGCATCCTGCCGCGCAACCATGACGGCGTGAACGAAGAGTGGATCAGCGACAAGACCCGGTTTGTCTGGGACGGGCTGCGCCGCCAGCGTCTCGACACGCCCTATGTGCGCGAGAACGGCAAGCTGCGCAAAGCTAGCTGGGACGAGGCGCTCGGCAAGGCGGCTCAGGCGCTAAAAGGGGCGTCAAAAGTGGCCGGTCTCGTCGGCGATCTGGCCCCGGTCGAGGCCGCATTCGCGCTGAAACAACTGGTCGAGGGGCTTGGCGGCAACGTCGAATGCCGCACCGATGGCGCGAAACTGCCCGTGGGCAACCGCTCGGCCTATGCCGGCACTGCGCGAATCGAAGACATCGATGCGGCGGATTACATTCTGCTGATCGGCACCAATCCCCGCGCCGAAGCGCCGGTTCTGAACGCGCGCATCCGCAAAGCCTGGTCGCAGGGCGCACAGATCGCCAATATCGGAACCCCGGTCGATCTGACCTATGACGTGTTCCAGATGGGCGAGGGGCGCGAGGCGCTGGCGGGACTTCAGCAGCACGAGAGTCAGGACATCAAGGACAAGAACTCGGTCATCATCGTTGGTATGGGCGCGCTGCGCGAAGCCGATGGTGCGGCGGTTCTGGGACACGCCATGGCCGCTTCCGAGCGCACCAACGGCAAGATCCTGATCCTCCACACCGCCGCGTCGCGCGTGGGTGCGATGGATGCGGGCTGCGTCACCGAGGGCGGTCTGGATGCCGCCATCGACGGTGCGGACGTAGTCTACAACCTGGGCGCGGACGAAGTGGAAATCGCCGAAGGCGCGACTGTCATCTATCAGGGCAGCCACGGCGATCGCGGCGCACACCGGGCCGACATCGTTCTGCCGGGTGCCGCCTATACCGAGGAGCAGGGTCTTTTCGTCAACACCGAAGGCCGCCCGCAATTGGCCCTGCGCGCAGGCTTTGTGCCGGGCGAGGCGAAAGAGAACTGGGCGATTCTGCGGGCGTTGTCGGGCGAAATGGGCGCGACGCTGCCCTATGACTCGTTGGCGCAATTGCGCAAGGCGCTGGTGGGCGAAATTTCTCATCTGGCGAAAATCGACACCGTGCCCGAAAACGACTGGCAGCCGCTGGACGTGGGAACGCTGGGCGAGGCCAGTTTCCGCAACGCGGTGCAGGATTTTTATCTGACCAACCCGATTGCCCGCTCCTCGGCCCTGATGGCCGAACTCAGCGCCAACGCGAAGGCGCGCGCCAAAAAAGTTTTGCTGGCGGCCGAGTAGGCCATGGGACGCACGCGCGCGGCAAGACCCTTGACAGGGGCGGTGGTGGTGGCCGGAGCACTGACCCTGACGGGCTGTGCGCAACAGGGCGCGACCCGCGATGCCGGTTCCGCGGCTCCGCGCAGCTATCTGGGCATTGAAACCCAGTTGCTGGCCGATGACCTGGTGAATTTCAACGTGAAAATGGACGGCGTGCAGGCGACAGAGGATCTGGAACGATACGGGCGATGTGCCGCAGGCCAATACGCACTGATCCGTGGCTATGGCTTTGCGCGACACGTGCGCACAACCGTATACACAGAGGGTGGCCTTTGGCTCGCAGATGCGGTTTACACCATATCGCCAGCGCTCCCCAAGGGGCTGCAAACGTTGGATGCCGAAGTGGTCGTAGCGGACTGTGCGGAAAACGGAATACCGATGGTATGAGGACCTGATGCTAGAATTCTTTACCAACACCGGCCTGGGGATTGCTCTGGTCCTGATCGCGCAGATTCTTCTGGTTCTGGTTCCGCTGCTGGTTTCGCTGGCCTTTCTGATGTATGCCGACCGCAAAATCTGGGCGGCCGTCCAGATGCGGCGCGGACCCAACGTCGTTGGGGTGTTCGGCGTTTTGCAAAGTTTCGCTGACTTCATCAAATATATCGTCAAGGAAATCGTCATCCCGGCGGGGGCCGACAAGACCGTGTTCCTGCTGGCCCCGATGGTCTCGCTGGTCATGGCCTTCATCGCCTGGGCGGTTGTCCCGTTCAACGATGGCTGGGTGGTAGCCAATATCAACGTGGCCATTCTCTACATTTTCGCCGTCTCCTCGTTGGAGGTCTACGGCGTCATCATGGGGGGGTGGGCGTCGAATTCGAAATACCCGTTCCTGGGCAGCCTGCGCTCTGCCGCGCAAATGATTTCCTACGAAGTCTCCATCGGTCTGATTATCATCGGCGTCATTATTTCGACCGGTTCGATGAACCTGACGGACATCGTGCGCGCGCAGGATGGCGGCTACGGGCTGTTGTCCTGGTACTGGCTGCCGCATTTCCCGATGGTATTCCTGTTCTTCATCTCGGCGCTGGCCGAAACCAACCGCCCGCCCTTCGATTTGCCCGAGGCCGAGTCCGAACTGGTGGCGGGGTACCAGGTGGAATACAGTTCTACCCCGTTCCTGTTGTTCATGATCGGCGAACTGACCGCCGTGGTGCTGATGTGCGCGCTGATTACCCTGCTGTTCTTCGGCGGCTGGCTCAGCCCGATCCCGGGTTTGCCCGATGGCATCCTGTGGATGGTCGGCAAGATGGCGTTCTTCTTCTTCATCTTCTCGATGGTGAAGGCGATCACGCCGCGCTACCGCTATGACCAATTGATGCGTCTGGGCTGGAAAGTGTTCCTGCCTTTCTCGCTGGGCTGGGTCGTTCTGGTCTCGTTCCTGGCTTATTTCGAATTGTTTGGCGGGGCCTATGCCCGCTGGGCGATAGGGGGCTAACCCATGACCGCAATCGACTATACCCGCGCGGCCAAGTACTTCCTGCTGGTCGATTTCCTCAAAGGCTTCCAACTGGGAATGAAGTACTTCTTCGCGCCCAAGGCCACCCTGAACTACCCCCATGAAAAAGGCCCGCTTTCCCCCCGCTTCCGGGGCGAGCACGCCCTGCGCCGCTATCCCAACGGGGAAGAACGCTGCATTGCCTGCAAGCTGTGCGAAGCCGTCTGCCCGGCCCAGGCGATCACCATCGACGCCGAACCGCGCGACGACGGCTCGCGCCGCACCACGCGCTATGACATCGACATGACCAAATGCATCTATTGCGGCTTCTGCCAGGAGGCCTGCCCGGTGGATGCGATTGTCGAGGGTCCGAATTTTGAGTTCGCCACCGAAACCCGTGAAGAGCTGTTCTACGACAAGGAAAAGCTTTTAGAGAACGGCGCGCGTTGGGAAGCCGAAATCGCCCGCAACCTTGAAATGGATGCGCCCTACCGATGACCGATACACCTGCCAACCCGTTCGAGGCGTTGATGGCCCAAAGCCTCGACTTCGCCAAGAAGCTGAATCCCGCGCTGGAGCAGTTCGACATGCCCCGGTTCGACATGAATTTCCCCACCATGCCCAAAGACATGATGGACATGATGTTCGGGAACACGTTCAACGTCGGCGGTCTGGACACCAAGACGCGGATGTTTGTCATACTCGCCGCTCTCATCGCACAGGGCGCGCAGGCCGAACCGCAAATCCGCCTGACCGTGCGCCACGCCATCGAGGCCGGGGCGACCGAAAAGGAACTTGCCGAAGTCGTCGCGCAGATGTCCGTGTTCGCGGGCGTCCCGGCGATGGTGAAGGGCATGGAAATCGTGCGCGCGGCCATTGCTGACACCGAGGAGGGCGCCTGATGGGCATCGCCGATCTCACCTTTTATTTCTTCGCCATCATCGTGATCGCGGCCGGACTGCTGGTCGTCGTGTCGCGCAACCCGGTGCATTCGGTGCTGTGGCTGATCCTGGCCTTTCTCAGTTCTGCGGGCATGTTCGTCCTTCTGGGGGCCGAATTCGTCGCGATGCTGCTGATAATCGTCTATGTCGGCGCGGTCGCGGTGCTGTTCCTGTTCGTGGTGATGATGCTGGATGTGGATTTTGCGGCACTCAA
>Ga0316205_10005231_pt1 | contig 10872 bp, 12 predicted proteins | sample 3monthpyrite_MG_FD_204941 | JGI IMG/M metagenome (GOLD analysis project Ga0316205, IMG submission 204941) | Microbial mat bacterial communities from mineral coupon in-situ incubated in ocean water Damariscotta River, Maine, United States -... | ecosystem: Environmental > Aquatic > Marine >...
ACCACCTTTGTTCTCACCCTGTCTTCGGTCAGCAGCTATCTGGTTAATGAATACCTGTTAATCCCCCTGCAGCTGGAATACCTGAAAACTATCAGCTTTATTCTTGTTATTGCCGTTGTGGTTCAGGTAACAGAAATGGTGGTGCGCAAAACCAATGCACTGCTTTATCAAGTACTCGGTATCTTTCTGCCACTGATTACCACCAACTGTGCGGTGCTCGGTGTCGCCCTGTTTAATGTTCAAAAGCAACACGGTTTCATTGAATCGTTCCTGTATGGTTTTGGCTCTGCGGTTGGATTTTCCATGGTGATGATTTTATTCTCCGCCATGCGTGAGCGCATTGCCGCAGCTGACGTTCCAGAAGTATTCAAGGGCAATGCCATCGCCCTGATTACCGCAGGTTTAATGTCACTGGGATTCATGGGATTTAGCGGGCTGATTAAATTCTGATGCTGACATCGATACTCACAATGAGTGTGCTGGCGGCATTATTTGGCCTGATACTAGGTTTTATCGCGGTTCGTTATCGCGTCAAAGGAGACCCTGTTGTCGACAAGATTGATGCCTTGTTGCCACAAACACAATGCGGTCAATGTACGTATGCGGGCTGCAGGCCTTATGCCGAAGCCATTGCCAAAGGTGAAGCCGACATTAATCAATGTCCTCCTGGTGGAGAAACCACTATTGTCGCGCTGGCCGATTTACTCGGTGTTGATGCAAAGCCCCTGAATCCGGAACATGGTGTTGAAGCTGATATAAAAACTGTCGTCGTTATCGATGAGCAAACCTGCATAGGTTGCACACTGTGCATTCAGGCCTGTCCCGTAGATGCCATTCTTGGTGCAGCCAAACAAATGCATACTGTCATTACCAGCGAATGCACTGGCTGTGATTTATGCATTCCACCTTGCCCGGTTGAGTGCATCCACATCATTCCAGTTAAACAGGATCTGTCCAGTTGGCAATGGCCGGCACCAAAGCCACCGCAAATAACCGATGACATCAGCGCAGGTGAAACAGCGTGAGTGTAGACAAACAACAACTGTGGTCATTTCACGGCGGGCTGCATTTGCCCGGGCACAAAGCCATGTCTACGCAACAGCCCATTGGCGATGTGTTTATTCCATCAAAACTGGTATTGCCATTGCAACAACATATTGGCGAGATGTCTGAAGCCATCGTTAGTGCGGGCGAACATGTATTAAAAGGACAACTACTGGCCAAGAGTGGTGGCTACATCAGCGTGCCTTTACATGCGCCCACCTCTGGCACCGTGATTGAAATTAGCAAACAGGTTGTTCCACACCCGTCCGGGTTAAGCTCTTCCTGCATTATTTTAAAACCGGATGGTAAAGACCAATGGTGTGAGCTTGATACCCACCAACGCTATCAGGACATGGACCCTAGTGCCTTGCGTAATCGCCTGCGAGATGCAGGTATTGTTGGGCTCGGTGGCGCGGGCTTTCCATCATTCATCAAACTGAATCCCGGTGCCCGCACCGCTATCGATGAACTGATCATCAATGCTGCAGAATGTGAACCCTACATTACCTGTGACGATTCACTCATGCGTGAGTCCGCCGAGCACATTGTTCAGGGCATAGAAATTATGCAGCATGCACTGCAAGCTAAACGCTGTCTGATTGGTATAGAAGATAACAAACCCGAAGCATGCTCAGCAATGCAGCAAGCTGTTGAACGGGCCGGCAATGCATCAATACGAGTTGTTCCAATTCCCACTTTATATCCTGCCGGTGGCGAAAAACAAATCATCAAGGTTTTAACCGGCAAGGAAACTCCGAGCCAGGGACTGCCTGTGGATGTCGGCATAGTCTGCCATAATGTTGCAACTGCATTGGCTATCAATAATGCTATTAACAATGGCCTGCCACTTATATCCCGTGTCATAACACTGACAGGTTCCGGTGTGAATACACCCGGTAACCACGAGGTACTAATAGGTACTCCGATAAATGAATGGATAGAACACTGTGGTGGTTACCATGATAATGTCAGCCAGCTGATTATGGGCGGACCTATGATGGGCTTTAATCTTGGTGATGATCATGTACCCGTCATTAAAACCACCAACTGTATTCTCGCTCTTACAGAAGATGAGTTTCACCGTAATAAACAAGCGACCATGCCATGCATTCGGTGTGGCGCATGTATGGATGTCTGTCCTGCACAATTATTGCCACAACAATTATACTGGCAGGCCTTTGCTCGCGATTTTGACAAAATTCAGGACTACAATCTGTTCGACTGTATAGAATGTGGTTGCTGCTCCTACGTCTGTCCCAGCCAAATACCGCTGGTACAATATTACCGTTTTGCCAAAACCGAAATATGGGCACAGGAAAGAGACAAGCAACATTCTGACAAAGCTCGTCAACGTCATGAATTTCGTTTACAACGTCTTGAAGCCGACAAAAAAGAAAAAGCTGAGAACAGACGCAAAAAACTGGCAGCACTCAATGCCAGCAAAGGTAAAACAGAAAATCAGGATGGCAAAAAAGCAGAGATCGAAGCGGCACTGGCACGCGTTCGTCAAAAACAATCATTAAAACAATCCGAGCCACAAAATACAGATAACCTGACTGCGGAACAACAGAGTAAAATAGACGAAATTGATGCGCGCAGAGAACAAACAACAGACAATAAAGGTCCATCTAACTGATGAAATTCAGCACGACAACATCGCCCTATCTGCACGATAACAGCAATGTATCAGCTGTCATGCTACAAGTGTTGCTGGCACTTATACCCGGCATAGCAGCTTACGTGTGGTGGTTTGGTTGGGCTATTATCATCAATATCAGCATCGCCTGCGTGACTGCCATCATTTTTGAAAGCGCAATACTTAGGCTACGCAAACGCCCTGTTTATAACACTCTGTCTGATTACAGCGCTATTGTCACTGCGATCCTGCTGGCCCTGGCATTACCGACGTTAGCACCGTGGTGGTTGATTGTAGTTGCCTGCTTCTTTGCTATCGTTATTGCCAAGCACCTTTATGGTGGCATTGGTTACAACCCGTTCAACCCAGCCATGATCGGCTACGTGGTAGTACTGGTTTCATTCCCGCAACATATGACCCAATGGCTATTGCCTCACACCGATGTGTCACTATTACAAAATCTGCAAATCCAGTTTCAGGGTTTGCAACTGGATGGCATCAGCGGTGCTACCCCCATAGATAGCTTAAAAACTGTTGTTCGCGATCAACAATCATTAGCAGACATCAATCCCGCAGGCTTACTTGGGCATATTGGTGGCTACGGTTGGGAATGGATAGGCGCAAGCTTTCTGCTTGGAGGCCTATGGCTCATCTATAAAGGTATTATCAGCTGGCAAATTCCTACCGGCATGCTCGCCAGTATTGCTGCATTCAGTATGATTATGTTTGCCATCGATGCGCATCAATACAGTAATCCATTAGTTCAATTATTCAGTGGCGGCACCATACTGGCGGCCTTTTTTATTGCCACCGATCCTGTCACTGCCAGCACCACGCCTCGCGGCCGCCTGATTTATGCAGCAGGCATTGGCATTCTGACTTATATTATTCGTACCTGGGGTGGCTACCCTGATGGCATTGCCTTTGCCGTATTGCTTATGAACATGGCCGTGCCGACAATTGATTACTATACGCGTCCACGGGTATTTGGAACTTCCTGATATGTCAGAACTCAGCAACAATACAATTCGATCCGGTATCCTGCTGGCACTGTTTGCCCTGGTTGGCACCAGCTTGCTTAGCTATACCAATGAAGTGACGCGTGAGAGAATTATCGACAATGAACGCAATGCCTTGTTAAAAAGTCTGCACAGTGTAGTTCCTGCCGACAGTCATGATAACGATATTTATCATGACACTATCAGTGTCATTGACGCGAGTCTGGCGGTAAAAAACGAACCCGTGACTATTTACCGTGCGACTAAAAACGGCCAACCGGTTACAGCCGTTTTCAGCAGCATCGCTCCTGATGGCTACAATGGTAAGATTAAGTTATTGGTCGCTGTAAATGTTTCCGGTGAACTAAGTGGCGTTCGTGTTATCTCGCATCGTGAAACTCCCGGACTAGGTGATGCTATTGATGCCGAGCGCTCAAACTGGATATTCTGGTTTAACGGTAAATCATTGCAACAACCCGCAGAAAAAGACTGGCGAGTAAAAAAAGATGGCGGCATCATTGATCAGTTTACTGGAGCAACCGTCACGCCGCGTGCTGTAGTTAAAGCAATCAAAAATACTCTGATATACTATCGCAATCATAAACAGGCTGTTTTTAAACCGACGCAGGTTACAGAAGTAACTAATGACTGACAAAATCTCACAAATTGCCCGTGATGGATTATGGAACAACAACCCGGCGCTGGTACAGCTGCTGGGGCTATGCCCATTGCTGGCCGTTACCGCAACAGTTATTAATGGTCTCGGCCTAGGGATTGCCACAACACTGGTTTTAATCGGCTCCAATGTCATCGTCTCCATGATCAGAAATCTGGTCCGCAGTGAAATTCGTATACCCGTTTTTGTTCTGGTGATTGCATCTCTGGTGACGACTGTGGAAATGGTAACTAACGCCTATTTTTATTCTCTGTCCAAATCTCTCGGCGTTTTTATCCCTCTGATCGTCACTAATTGCGCCATCATCGGTCGCGCAGAATCGTTTGCATCCAAACATTCAGTACGCCACTCATTTATTGATGGCCTGACTATGGGACTGGGATTTACTGCAGTACTGGTAACACTCGGCGCGCTACGTGAACTGGTAGGTCATGGCACCCTGCTGGCTGATGCGCATCTTATGTTTGGTGAAGCTGCTCGCGATCTGACCATTACCTTCAGCGAAGATTACAGCGGCTTCTTATTAGCAATTCTGCCACCTGGGGCTTTTATTGGTCTTGGGCTGATTATTGCTGTTAAAAATGTTATTGACCGCCGCCGGGCTCAAACAGCTATAGCAATTAATCTGGCGCCGGTCTCTGACCCTCAAGCTCACTAACCTTTATAGTTATGAATGCCAGTAAACGCTATGAAATTTTCCAGCGCCTGCAGCAACATACTCCAAAACCCACAACAGAACTTGAATATCAAAATACATTTCAACTATTGATCGCGGTAATTCTGTCAGCACAAGCAACTGACGTTGGCGTCAACAAGGCTTGCAAACCACTGTTCAAAAAATACAAGACTCCTGCCAGCTTTTTAAAACTGGGGGAATCCGGGTTAAAACAATATATTAAAACCATAGGTCTCTATAACACCAAAGGCAAAAATATTATCAAGACCTGTCAGATGCTGGTTGACCAACACAAAGGCCAGGTCCCAGATGACCGTAAGGCACTGGAGGCCTTGCCTGGAGTTGGCAGAAAAACAGCTAATGTCGTTCTCAACACGGCATTTGGTCATCCCACCATTGCTGTAGACACACATATTTTCAGGGTTTCTAATCGCACCCGCATTGCACCCGGAAAAGATGTAGTGGAAGTTGAAAAAAAACTACTCAAATTTATTGACGATGAATTCAAACAGGATGCGCACCACTGGTTAATCCTGCATGGTCGCTATACCTGCATTGCCCGTAAACCACGCTGTGGCTCATGTATCATTGAAGATCTTTGTGAATATAAACAAAAAACGGAAATATAATGTTTTATAGCCAGGATAGAAACCAGATAAGAAACCTGTTTCGAGATGCATGGGCAAAACACCTGCAACGCCAGCCTATGGAACCGATCGAAGCCATCATCAGTGATGTAGTCAGCATACATCCTGAGTACCACAATATGCTTGAATCCAAACTCGACGATCTCGACAAGGATTATTTGGCCGAAAATGGCGAAAGTAATCCATTTCTACACATGGGTATGCATATTTCCCTACGTGAACAATTAAATAGTGACCGTCCAGCAGGTGTCAGCAATCTTTATAAGAAAATACTAATAAAAACATCAGATCAGCATGAAACCGAGCATTTAATGATCGAATGCCTGGCCGAAAGCCTGTGGCAGGCTCAAAAAACAGGCCAACAGCCTGATGAAGCTGCTTATTTGCGATGCCTGACACATTTAATTCAACAATTTTGATATTAATTGCGAATATTCTCAGTAAAATTGAAACTTTTAGGATAACAGCCAGTCCTATCAATTAAGGCACAGCAGTAGTTATTTGCGTCAATCATGTTCAGGGTTCTGAAGCATGGAGCCTTACAAAAATAATGATTGTTTAAAAAATAAACCCTTTAGGAGCATTAAATATGTCTAAGAAATTAATCCAAAAACCATTAGCTGCCGCTATGGGCGCAGCATTCTTATCATCATTTTCAGGTGCCAGTGCCGTTCAAGCCAGTGAAAATCCATTTGCTGCAAACAAGCTGTCCAGTGGCTACATGCAAGTCGCAATGGAAGGCAAATGTGGTGGCAAGAAAGCGATGGAAGGCAAGTGTGGCGAAGGTATGGAAAAAGCCAAAGCTAAAGCCAAAGAAGGTAAGTGTGGCGAAGGTAAATGTGGCGGCGACAAAGCTAAAGCCAAAGAAGGTAAATGTGGTGAAGGCAAATGCGGTGCCGACAAAGCTAAAGCCAAAGAAGGTAAATGCGGCGAAGGCAAATGTGGCGGCGACAAAGCTAAAGCTAAAGCCAAAGAAGGTAAATGTGGCGAAGGCAAATGTGGCGGCGACAAAGCTAAAGCTAAAGCCAAAGAAGGTAAATGTGGCGAAGGCAAATGTGGTGCTAGCAATTCCAAGGGTAAAGGCATGGAAAAAGCAGCACCTAAAGCCACAGAAGGTAAATGTGGTGAAGGCAAATGTGGCGGCAGCAAGTAAGACGTACCACCCATGAGTCAATCACAATATCTGATTGAAGGAAGCGGCCTTGGCCTACGACGATCCCTGTTGGGGTCGTTGGCCGAGGCCAATCCCTCACAAATCGATTTCATGGAAATCGCACCAGAGAACTGGATCGGCGTAGGCGGAAGCTTTGGTAAACAACTACGCTACTTCACTGAACGTTATCCATTTGTCTGTCACGGACTGTCCCTGTCAATTGGCAGCCCCTCTCCACTAGACATGGATTTTTTAAAAAAGCTCAAGGTTTTTTTAAAAGATCATAATATTAAACTCTACTCGGAACACCTGAGCTACTGCAGTGACAACGGTCATCTCTATGACTTGATGCCTATTCCATTTACAGAAGATGCCGTCAAACACGTTGCCGAGCGTATTCTCATTGTTCAGGATGCGTTAGAACAACGCATTGCCATGGAAAATGTTTCGTACTACGCAGCTCCTGGCAAGGAAATGGATGAAATCGACTTCCTCAATGCCGTAGTCAGTGAAGCTGATTGTGACTTACTGCTTGATGTTAATAATATTTATGTCAACAGCATCAATCATAACTACGATGCAGAACAGTATCTTGCATCAGTGCCTGCCGAGCGCATTGCTTACATGCACATTGCTGGTCACTATGATGAAGCAGACGATCTTAAAGTGGACACACATGGTTCAGATGTCATCGATCCGGTGTGGACATTATTAAACAAGACCTACGAGCAGTATGGTGTTATCCCCACACTGCTGGAAAGAGACTTCAATATTCCACCACTACCTGAATTACTTCACGAAGTCGAAGAAATTGCAGCTGTTCAGGAAAAATGGAAACGCATCCATGAACAACAACACGCACGGGGATAAGCTTCCCGCTTTTATGCAAAAACAATATGCGTTTGCTGCGCATATTCGTGACCCTGAAAAAAATCCGTTGCCCGATGATGTTGATGATCAACGCATGGGCATCTATCGTGAATTGTTTTACAACAATGTAGAAGGCTTTATAGCCAGTGGCTTTCCTATTCTGCGTCAGTTATATGACGATGATAGCTGGCATTTGATGACCAGAGACTTTTTCTCAAAACACAAATGCAAAACGCCTTACTTTCTGGAGATTTCAGAGGAGTTTCTTCAATATCTGGAAAATGAACGCAACTGCAAAGATGACCCACCATTCATCAAAGAACTGGCTCATTATGAATGGGTTGAACTTGCGCTTAGTGTGTCTGAAGAAGAAATAGACTTAACCGACATTGATACAGAAGGTGACCTGCTGGAAGCCGTACCTGTGCTGTCACCACTGGCCTGGTTACTTAACTATGAATATGATGTTCAGCATATAGGGCCGGACTATCAACCACAGCAGCCTGGCGAACAAATAACGACCCTGGTCGTATACCGCGACATAAATGATGAAATTGGATTTATGGAAATAAATCCGATCACAGCACATCTGATACAAAGTCTGCAATTAAATGATAATCAAACAGGACTGCAACTTCTCAGAAATATTGCAGAACAACTGAACCATTCTGATCCGGATGTTGTCATAAAGGGTGGACAACAAATACTGGAACAGTTGCGCAGCGTTGATATCTTGCTAGGCACACGCAGCCCTTCCTGATAATAAAACTAATATTTTAAGGAGGATGAAAATGTTTTGTACTTTACAGAACCTTCTCGACAAAACACGCGAGGCCGACTTTCTTGGACCTCTGGCACTGCGACTGTATCTGGTACCTGTTTTCTGGGTAGCGGGCATAAACAAATACAATGGCTTCGAAAATACTGCTGCCTGGTTTGGGAATTCTGACTGGGGACTTGGCTTGCCATTTCCCGAAGTAATGGCGTTCCTGGCAACTTCCACCGAATTAGTAGGTGCGATTTTACTTCTCATCGGTTTTGGCGTTCGCTGGGTAGCTATTCCATTAATGATCACCATGCTGGTCGCTATTTTTAAAGTGCACTGGCATAACGGCTGGCAAGCCGTGGCGGATCCTGTGTCCTGCTTATTCAACTGTAGTGATGCTATTGAAGCTTCAGATAAATTAGGTGCTGCAAAATCATTACTCAAGGAACATGGCAATTATGACTGGTTAACTGCCCAGGGAAATTTTGTTGTATCCAACAATGGAATTGAATGGGGTGCAACCTACTTCGTCATGTTACTGGCTTTATTTTTCATAGGCTCAGGTAAATATGCGAGTGTTGATTACTGGATAGGCAGAAAGTTCTGCAACAAAGATAATAATTAAAACTGTTTTAGCCACGGAGAAAACACATAGATTTTTGACCTACGTCTAACTCCTCAGACATCATCAATCTTCTCCGTGGCTTTTTTATTCTATTACTTACCCCAGCTATCTCTCAATGTAACAGTACGATTAAATACCGGCTTATCGCCACTAACATGCATTTCATCCAAACAATAATAACCTTCACGCTCAAACTGGAAAGAATCTCCAGGTATTGCATCCTTCAGACTTGCCTCTACAAAACATTGTGTCAAAGTGCGTAAGGAATCAGGATTAATATGATCCGTATAGTCACTACCATCTTTGCTGGCATCAGGTGATGGGATACTAAACAAACGATCATACTCACGTACTTCGGCACTGATTGCATGTGCTGCTGATACCCAGTGAATAACGCCTTTGACCTTACGGCCTTCCGGTTTTGCTCCAAGCGTGGCCTTATCATGCGTACAATGCAGTTCAATTACTTTACCGTGTTCATCTTTAATCACTTCATCACAACGAATCACATATGAATTGCGCAAGCGTACTTCGCCACCTGAGATCAAGCGTTTAAATTTAGGTGGAGGGACTTCTTCAAAATCATTGGCATCAATATACAGCTCACGAGAAAATGGAATTGCGCGCTTGCCCAACTCTTCTTTCTGCGGGTGATTGGCACAATTTAATTCTTCCACTTCACCTTCCGGGTAATCTGTCAAAATCACTTTTAAAGGATGTAAAACTGCCATACGTCTTGGAGCATTTTCATTCAGATCATCACGTACGCAACTTTCCATGACGCCCATCTCAATAACATTATCGACCTTGGTCACACCGATACGTTGACAAAAATCACGAATAGAAGCCGGAGTGTATCCACGTCGGCGCAGACCTGCAATTGTAGGCATACGGGGATCATCCCAACCCTCTACCAGACCCTGTTCGACAAGCTCGGTCAACTTGCGCTTACTGGTGATTGTATATTCCAGATTTAACCGTGAGAATTCTATTTGCTGCGGATGACAGGCAGCATCAACATTGTCAATAAACCAATCATACAATGGCCTATGATCTTCAAACTCCAGTGTACACAATGAATGGGTAATACCCTCAATCGAGTCAGACAAACAATGAGTAAAATCATACATGGGATAAATACACCATGCTTCTCCGGTCTGGTGATGGATAACGCCATGGCGAATACGATAAATAGCAGGATCACGCATATTGATATTAGGTGAGGCCATATCGATACGCGCACGCAATACCTTTTCTCCATCCTTAAATTCTCCGGCACGCATACGTTCGAACAAAGACAGATTTTCATCGACGCTACGATTCCGGCTGGGACTGTCTTTGCCAGGCTCAGTTAAACTCCCTCTATATTCACGAACCTGTTCAGCACTAAGATCGCAAACGTAGGCCAAACCCTTATTAATCAACAGCACGGCATAATCATGTAATTGCTCGAAATAATCAGAAGCATAATACAACCGATCCTGCCAGCTAAAGCCCAACCATTTAACATCAGCCTGTATTGCGCTAACAAACTCCATGTTTTCTTTATGCGGGTTAGTATCGTCAAAACGCAGATTACAAGTTCCCTTGTAGTCCTCGGCAATGCCAAAGTTTAGACAAATTGATTTAGCATGGCCGATATGAAGATAGCCATTAGGCTCTGGCGGAAAGCGTGTAGCGACTTTTCCATCATTTTTATTATTACTGATATCTTCATCAATAATATGACGAATAAAGTTGCTTGGACCGGCTGTATCTTCAGCGCTCATCGGGAATCCTCT
>Ga0316205_10005235_pt1 | contig 10867 bp, 7 predicted proteins | sample 3monthpyrite_MG_FD_204941 | JGI IMG/M metagenome (GOLD analysis project Ga0316205, IMG submission 204941) | Microbial mat bacterial communities from mineral coupon in-situ incubated in ocean water Damariscotta River, Maine, United States -... | ecosystem: Environmental > Aquatic > Marine >...
CCCTTCACCTGGATCTATGATTGCGGCAGCGTCACCGCAGCAGCGCAGGTCGAGAGCGAGCTGGATACTCTATGCACCTCGCGCAACGCTGCGCCTGGGTCAAAGCCCAAACTCGATTTTGTCGCGCTGTCGCATTTCGACGCGGACCATATCTCTGGTCTCGTCCATCTGCTTGGGCTTTTCGAGGTGAAGATGATCCTCCTGCCCTTCCTGCAGCTTTGGCAGCGGTTCTGGATCGCGGCATCAGCTGACGATCTTGACCCCGCCTTCCTGCAGTTTTTAGTCGATCCCGCTGGCTACCTTCGCGGCGTGGACGGCGGTGGGGAGGCGAGGATCGTTTTTGTGCCGCCGAGCGCGGGCGATCCGCCGCCCGCGCCCGACTTCGGTCCGCCTGAAGGTCCGCGTGGCGAGCTCGACGACCGGCCGATGAAATTACGGCTGGAGATTGACCGCGTCCCGGAGGTGGTCAACGGCGAGATTCCCAACGTGACGGGGCAGCGCCTGTCGGCGGCGGAATTCCTGAAAGTGGGATCGGTGCTCGACATCGACGGATTATGGGAGTTCGTCCCGTATAACGATGCACACCAGGCCAAGCGTTGCCCGGCAGGTTTCCCGGCGACCGTCGAGCCGCTGATCAAGACCTTGCTAGCCGCCGGCAATCCGGCTGACCGGAAAACGGCTCAGGATGCACTTAAGGCCCATTATGACACAACCTTCGGCGACAGCGCCTATCGCCGCAACATCATCTCACTGTTCCTGTACGGCGGTCCGGTGTCGACACCTGCCGATGCCTATTTCGAGACCGGCGAGACCCGACTTGGTAATATGGCCTGGCGCCATGAGCCAGATAGGTCGGGCCTCTCTACAACCCATTTCTCGATGCTGTTCACAGGAGATGGTTCGCTGAACTCAAAGCCGCGTCGGACAGGGTTCGAGAACTTCTTCACGCCCTATGGCCGGCTCGACAAGGCATCCGTTTTTCAAGTGATGCATCATGGCGCGTCCGGGAATTCGTCGCCCGAGGTCGCAGCACTCGTGGCGCCGCGCGCGAGCATCTTTTGTTCCGACCCCAGCAAGGGCAAAAAGCATCCTGATGCTGACGTATTGCGGCAGTTCTGGCCCTATAACTGCATCCAGATCGATGATGCGATCGGCTGGCTGATGCTTGGGGTGTTCGTGTTCTAGGTCGATAAAGTCGTTCGCGACTGTTTTACGGGCGGAAACGGTTCCAAACGGATGATCGGTCGCCTTCCGGCGATGCCGGTATAATCGCTCATTGGCGCGAACAAGTGCCACCGAGCCTCGATCGGGTCTTGGCGTATGAGGGTGCGGGACCGGCCGCTCTCAGCGTAAGCTGCCGTCCGTCCCACTTTCGGCTTGGAAATGATCGAAAGGTCCCAAGGTTGGCCTTCTAGCTAATGATTTTCTGCGACATACGTCAAACGACCGCTTCGGGGAGCGCAGCCACGCAGAATCGGTGATACTCGAACGCCCGGTTCGGGCCGGACACGTCGATGGTCGAGCATAAAGTTGGTGGCGCTCAGATGAAGTTTCACACTTCGTCGGCACTAGTCACGCATACACTCGCCACATACGATACCGCCCCTGCCCGGTCATTTCGCGGATCAGACCCCGCGCTTCCATCCAAGCGAGGTTGCGCTGGACAGCGGCGCGACTGGCACCGGTCAGGGTCTCGGCCATCGGAGCGGATACAAGGGGCCATTCGGTCAACACGGCGCGCAAGGCGCGCGGGGTCTTACCCGAGAGCGGGGTCATCTCAGATTCCGCCCGCGCCGACCACGCCTCGATATCGTCAAGGTGCCGCATTGCAGTCAAACATGCGGTCTCCATCCCTTCCACCCACCGCGCCAGACGGTCAGCGGGTGGGCCGCCGGCGCGCAGCCCCCCTGCCCCACTCATTGCCAGAGGCGCAAAGATCGCCCCTTTCCCCTCACTGGCCACGATCCGCGCGGCCGTAACTGCCGCTTCTATCCGGTCACCCTGCTGCCCGAGGCCAGCGAGGCTCCAGAGGTGAAAGCCCACGCAGGCGCGAGTGATAGGGTGTAGATCGGCGGCTTGTGCCATTAGGTCCAGCCAACCGCCCGCGCGATCCGCAAAGGGTTCGGCCTCAATGCCGAGGTTTTCGGGGTCGCGGCGGTCGAGGAATGCGGACAGGTCGACCTCTGGGCCGGGACCGCCTGTCAGACGGCGCACCGCCCAACCGACACGCGCGAGCGCAGCGGTGTCGTCCTGAACTCCGGACAGGCGCATGGAAATCCAGAGCGCCAGCCGATCTGGGCCAATCCGGTCGCCCACAAACCAGCTGAGGTCTGCCGCCTCAATCAGCGCCAGTCTGTGCCGCCATCCTTCCGGGCCGCGCTTCAGCCGGTCGTCCAGCGCGCCGACCCGACCAGCCACACGGGCGAGACGGGCTGCATTTCCCGCCTCTGCCTTCCGCCAATCGTCTAGGACTGCGGTTTCACGCGGCTCTGCCCTTGGCCCAGGCAGCAGATAATCTGGCTCCACTTCCATCGGACCGGGCAAGAACCACAGGTCGTCCTCAGACGTCTCTTCAAGCCCCTCCGCATCCACTAGTGGATCGTCAAAACTATCATAATGCGTGGATACTTGAGGCTTCATATGCGCAAAATACGGCACTTTTGCATTTTACCCAAGTGTTTTGTCAGGGTGCGCCTGTACACCTTATATAGTACGCGCGCGCGATGGACTGCGAGAATTCTTGGATCACGCTCAGCGTATGGAAACCAAGGGCTTTATGATGAACAGCGCCACAGAGCACGCCCTTGCATCTGTTTACAAACGGTCGTTTAGTAACGGTATATGAAATTGCAAACGGCCCCGTTTTCATGCCCCTGATAGGCTATGCCCGCGTATCGACAGAGGATCAGACCCCCCTGCCCCAGTCTGAGGCCCTGCAAACTGCGGGATGCGTCGAGATCTTCGAAGAGCACGCCTCAGGCGGCAATCGCGCGCGTCCTGTGCTCGCGCGGGTGCTCGAACGCGTCCAGAGCGGCGATACGCTGGTCGTCGTGCGGATCGACCGGCTTGCGCGGTCTCTGTCGCACTTACTGGAGGTGATCGAACGTCTGGAGGCCAAGGGAGCTTTCTTCCGCTCGCTGCAGGATCCAATCGACACCGCCTCCCCTCAAGGAAAATTCACATTGCAGGTTCTGGGCGCCGCGGCTGAGTTCGAGCGCGCGCTAATACGTGAGCGCACAAAGGCCGGGCTTGCCTCTGCGCGCGCCAAAGGGCGCGTTGGTGGCAATCCTGGGCTTCGCACCAAAGACCCCGCCGCGCTGCGCAAGGTGCGGCTGGCACGACAGGACGGCTACATGGAGCGCCTGAACGAAACCGCGCAGGATTGGGTGCCCCACGTGCGACGCCTACGGCCGGATATGGCCTGGGAAGATGTCTTGCGAATCATTAATGGCCCCCTGCCCCACGACCGGCACTGGACCCAAAGCCGCCTACTCCGTGCTGTGAAAGCCTATGTCCGCGACGGGTTTCTGCTAGATGAAGTGCTTGGCCGCGCCGGACGCCGCGAAACCGATGACCGCCTGCCAGCTATCGTGGCTGCCATCAAAGGCTCGGACCCGGAAATCACACTGCAGGCGATCTGCGACCGGCTGGAATCGATGCGTGAGCGCACCCCTCGAGGCCGCACTAACTGGCAGCCGTCTTCGGTCAAAATGCTGCTTGAGCGTGCGGAAAAGTTGGGGCTCCTCTGAACACGACACTTGTGTTGGCCTGACGGATTGCCACTAAATCTAGAAAGTGCTTGCACGAATCTGGTTGGTCGGGCAATAGTCTCGAAAAATAACGCGCGGTCACATAAAAAACGCGCCCACGGATCGGGGCAGACATGAGCGAAGCAGAACAGGATCTAGATATCGCCATCGGGCACTACGCGGAACTTCTCGCGTCGAACCTGCATGCTCAGCGCGCTGCACACTTCCCACCGGATGCAAAGAAGGTGATGCGCACTTTGACCAGCGGCGAAGCTGCTGAACTCCTTGGTGTCGACCATACCTATCTTCGGAAGCTTCATCGAGAAGGAAAGATCGTTGACGTCGAGACGACGGCTGGAAGTCATCGTCGCTATACGCTCGACGATATCTGGGAAATCCGTCAGACGCTTGAAGGAAATGCAAAGAAGTCTGGAACTTACGTGCCTGGACGTCGCGACGGTGACGAGCTTCAAGTCGTTTCAGTGGTGAACTTCAAGGGCGGATCGGGCAAAACGACGACGTCTGCTCACCTCGCTCAGCGCTTGGCGCTCAAGGGGTACAGGGTTCTTGCGATCGATCTCGACCCCCAAGCATCTCTTTCGGCTCTTCACGGAATCCAGCCAGAACTCGACCTCATGGAGGGCGGAACCCTCTATGATGCCGTTCGCTATGACGATCCGGTTCCGATCGCCGAAGTGATCCGCAAAACCTACATCCGCGGCCTTGATCTTATCCCGGGCAACCTTGAACTCATGGAGTTCGAGCACGAGACGCCTGCTGCGATCCAGCGAGGCGGAGCGAAGGCGTTCTTCGCGAGAGTTCATGACGCACTCGATAGTGTTGAAGCGAACTACGACGTTGTTGTGATCGACTGTCCGCCGCAACTTGGTTTCTTGACGATGTCAGCACTTTCCGCGTCCTCGGGTGTGCTCGTGACGGTTCACCCGCAGATGCTTGACCTTATGTCGATGTCCCAATTCCTGCGAATGACTGCGGATCTCCTTGGAGTAATCAGGGATGCAGGCGCAAATCTGCGCTTCGATTGGCTTCGCTTCTTGCCAACGCGATACAAAGTCGGCGACGCGCCACAGACCGAAGTCATCGCCTTCATTCGCGGGCTCTTTGGGAGGTCGGTCCTGACCAATCACATGGTTGAGTCGACCGCAATTTCTGATGCCGGCTTGACCAAGCAAACGCTCTACGAAGCTGACAAGAAGGACTTCACGCGTCAGACGTTTGATCGTGCGATCGAATCTATGAACGCAGTGAACGATGAGATCGCTGAAATCATCCAGAACACATGGGGGCGGAATGGCAAGAAAGCCTAAACTTGGCCTGCCGCTGCAGACCCTTCGCAACGCTCCTGACGCTCTTGAAGGGCGCCGACTGCGAGGCGGTGTTTTTGAGATCGATCCGGCGCAGATTGTTACCGAAGGACGGTTGGATGACAGGCTTCAGATTGACATTGAGGGCCTGAAGAACTCTATTTCCAAGAACGGTCAGCGTGTGCCTGTCTTGGTCCGCCCACTGGAAGGCGATCGCTACAACTTGATCTATGGCCGCAGACGCTTGGAAGCATGTCGCGAACTCGGTATCAAAGTTCGAGCCATCGTCACAGAGGTTGAAGGTGATCAAGCGCTTCGAGATCAGCTTCTCGAGAACCAAGAGCGTCGTGATCTGAGCTTTATTGAGCGTGCGCTCGTTGCGACGGCACTTCTGGACGGTGATCATTTGGAAGGGGCTGAGCGCACCAATCGAGGTGTCGCCGAAGTCCTTAACCTCCACGAAGCTGGGGTTTCACAACTCTTGAGTGTCGTTCGGACGGTCGGCGAGGAACTCATCCAGGCAATTGGTGCGGCTCCCGGGATTGGTCGCCCGAGATGGGAAGAGCTCAAAAAGGCTTTGGGTGCCTACGACGGTGATCGAGACCAACTGCAAGCCGTAGCTCATGCAGCCAAGTCCGAAAGTTCCGGCTCGGTCGATGAGGTTTCTGAGCGTGCGTTTCTCGCAGTTCTGGCAGCTGCGAAGAGAGCAGAGAAGAAAGCAAGCCCGTCTAGAAAGGGTGCGCCTGCTTTGGCGATCCCCGGTGTTGGAGCTGCGACGGTCAAGACCGGCCGCCAAGGCAAGCAGCTCAAACTTGATCTAACTACGGATGAACCTGATTTTATCAGCTGGTTGGAGGGCAACGCCCCAAAGCTGATTACCGAGCTTCATGAGCGCTGGAAGCGTTCAGGAGACTGAGGAAGAGCAACCAACAAGAAGGAGGCACGATACAGGCAAAAAGAAAAAGGCCCCGAGAAGCTAGCTTCACGAGACCTTTGTAAGGTTTCGCACCGGGATCAGCCCGCTACAAAATCTCAGTTTTCGCACTTCTGAATGTAGCGTTCTGGCCCCTACCCCGCAAGCGCAAAGCGATTCGCGGGCCCTAGAATTTTTGTCTTCGTGGACATTTTCATGGAGTACACACCAATCTCGCCGTTTATGCGGCCGATTTCGCACGCCCATTTGCGCGTCATTGAGCGACCCGAGGCATCTGTTCCAGCCAGACCCGTTAACAAGTGGGAACTCCTGCGCGAGCTCTCCAAGGCGCAAGCGGCCTTTGGGGTCTCGGAACGTGATCTGACGGTTTTGCAGGGGCTCCTCAGCTTCTTTCCGGACGATGCGCTTGGCGGGAACGCCGAGATGGTCGTCTTCCCCTCGAACAAGGCGATCTGTGAGCGCCTGAATGGTATGCCCTGCTCCACGATGCGTCGTCACCTCGCGCGTCTTGTCGAGGCTGGCTTGCTCCAGCGGCGCGATAGCCCCAATGGGAAGCGTTACGTCCGCAAGCACGGCGAAGATCGCGTTGCCTTTGGCTTCGATCTTTCCCCGCTCTACTGTCAGTCAGAGGAGATAGCACGGGCCGCAGAGGCCGTACGTGAGGCTGAGGAGCGCGTCAGGCGCCTGAGAGAGGTCGTAAGCCTCATGCGACGCGACCTCGCGGCCCTCGCCGAGTTCGGAGACGAGATACAGCCCGGCCTAGGCTTCTGGGATCAGCTTCGCGACAAGGCGGCACTCACAGCCCGCGCGCTTCGCCGCAAGCTTTCAATTGAGGACCTCGCAGCCTATCGAGCCGACCTTGAAGCTCTCCTTGACCAGGCACGCAACATCATTGATGGCCCTGAAACAGAAGAAATGAACACCAATGATGCCCATTCTGAGCGTCACCATCATAATTCAAATAAAGAATCTATAGATCTTGAACCTGCTTTAGAAAAAAGCGGGGTGGTGGCGGGTGTGCCAGATATGGACACGGATGAGCCTGTGGCTGACGTTGATGAACAGGACACAAGACACCTGCCAAAGATCCCGCTGCACCTAGTGATCGCGGCATGTCCCTCGCTTAAGACCTTCTACCAAGGTGAGATCCGGCATTGGCATCAGCTCTTCGATGCGGCGTGCCATGTGCGGCCAGCCATGGGAATCAGTGCGTCTGCATGGGAAGAAGCACAGCGGTTCATGGGTCCGGAGCAAGCGTCGATCGTCGTTGCTGCCATGCTGGAACGCTTCACCGACATAAGATCGCCTGGTGGATACTTGCGAGCTCTGACTGCCAAAGCTGCGGCAGGCGAGTTTTCCTGTGGCCCAATGGTCATGGCATTGATTGGCCGGCGGAACGCGGCTTAACAGCTGTTAAACTCCGATCTCGTGCGGCTGGCATGGCATAACTTAACAGCTGTTAAGTAGGCTCTCGGCACACAAACGGTGTTCGAGAGAGAAAAGTAAGGGGGGGTGAGGTGTGGCGGTATTTGAGATCGTGAAAGTGGCTTTCGCCTTCGTCCCGGCGAAGCTCTGATGACGAGGGCATCCCGATCATCATGGTAAAACCTCAGCTGGTGACCATCGCTGCTAGTAGCGCAAAGGCGGCTAGCGAAGAACATACAGAGCGTTGCGCTGCAGCCAACCTAGCAGTTGCGCGCCTCCGCGGCCCCCTGCCCTTTTCGATGTCTGAGATCTGATGATGAATACCCTCAACAATTGGCTCTACGCTATCCGGCGCCTGCTGACGGCGATTTGGATCCTGGCCTCGGATATTCGCTTGGCCTTCATCGGTGCTAATGCCTGAGAGGTAGGTTGTGGATGTCTGTTGCATGATATCCTGGCTACGGGCCGTAGCGCACAAGGAGCAGACGATCGATGGTTGCCAAAACCGTTTGACCAAGGGCTCGATCCTCGAATTCCCGCGCGCGGGGAAGGGGGAGCCGGTAACTTCTCAGTCACTTCGATAATGGCGACATGGCCAACGAGGCAATCGGTTCCTCAAGCGCAGCAGCTGGTTGCCAGTGGTCCCGCGTTCCGCTGATTTGGTTGTAGTGGACGACGAGGACATCGCAGAACAGCGGTTGCAACGCAATCTCTTGATTTCATGACACCCGAACTCTTCAAAAGAGTGCATTGATGTTGGCTGCGGAATGATCTGATCCGTCAGATGGAGGAAAATGATTTAATAACAATAGGTTATTGCGTTTTTTGGTATTCGCGATGAGAAATCATGCCCATAACAGCCTTCATCGACATGATTTCCCTTTCCAGGGTGCCGATCCGCTACATCGACGGGAAGCCAAAGCATCAGCACGCTTTACGAAGAAGTTGGTAGTTGCGGGCCGATTGAGCGGTCTGGGCTATCTCGTGAAGAAGGAACCGCCACAGGTCTAGCCGATGGGCCCTGTGGAAGTTCTGATCCCGTCGTACCAGTACAGTTCGGTGGCGGTTGGGTGTTTCATGGGTTTGGTCCACGAAAAGTAAAAGTGTTCTTCGGGTTTTGTGACTGACGGATGAGGGGCTTTGGGGTCCCTCAGATGGGTCCGGGCCGGATTCCGGTCTGTCTTTCCTGATGAAGGGCATTCCGATGCAAACAGGTGTCTTGCGCGTGTTGCGCGCGACCGCTGCCTCGTGGTGGCGGCATAGAGAACTGCGCCGAACTGGCCAGACGGGGCTGGCGAAGCGGCTCGAAAGCGAGACCGTCATGCGTGATCTCGGCCATCTGAAGCAGGCGGCGTTATTGCCAAACGCGCATGTGATCTGCGGGGAGGGTGGGACGTTCCTTCATCTCGGCTGGAGCACAGTGTCGACTTTCGCGCCGATCGAACGCTTTCCCTTGGCCGCTCTTGCGGTCGCACGAGGGACCCCGTTCATCGATATCCGACCCGTCACCGATGTCATCGCATTCGCGAACTTGCCGCGGGTGGCGCGGGACAGATCTGTCGTCCCTGACCATTCAGGTGCCGGCCAGTCTGTCTCGCTGACCACCTACATCGACATGGTCGAAGCCCTCGGTGCCAGGATCGCCAACGATCCGCGGCCCTGTCGGTCAATCTGATCCCCAATCTTCTCACCACCACACGAAAGGACGCCCGCCATGGCCCGATCCCGCACGCCCAAATTCGATGCCTCCGAGGTCATCACGAACGAAATCATCCGCATCATCGAGCGCGGCGTCCTGCCGTGGCGCAAGCCCTGGACTGCAGGTGGCAGTTCTCGCCCCCTGCGCGTGGGCGGGGAACCCTACCAGGGGGTCAACAACTTCCTGCTGACCATGCGCACCGTCATGGCGGGCCATAGCTCGCCCTTCTGGATGACGCTGCCGCAGGCCAATGCGTTGGACGCGAAGGTGCGCAAGGGCGAGAAGTCCTCTGTCGTCGTCTATTACGGTCAAAGCCGGAAAGACGCGGGCGGCGAGGATGACCACGGGGAGAGGGATGATCACTCCGAGGAGGCCCGCGTCTTCCGCTTCCAGAAATCCTACCGCGTCTTCAACGCCTGCCAGATCGAGGGCCTGCCCGACAGCTTCTTCCCCGATCCGGAGTCCATGCCCGAGCATCCACCCTCCGAGCCCATCCTGCACATACAGGCGGTTTTCGATGCCATCGACATCACGACCGTCTTCACGGGAACGGAAGCCTATTATCTGCCACCCGTGGACAAGGTCTACATGCCGTCCATCACGCGGTTCCAGGACCCGCGCAGTTTCTATGGGGTCTGGGCGCATGAGCTGGCCCATGCCACGAAAGCCCCGCATCGGCTGAACCGCGATTTCGGGCTCTCGAAGTTCGGCAATACGGCCTATGCCCGCGAGGAGATCGTCGCCGAACTGACCTCGGTGTTCCTGGGTCAGACGCTCGGCTTCACGGCCCATACGCTCGAGATGAACGCCGCCTACCTCCACAACTGGCTGCAATAATGACGAGCTCGTCATTAACGCAGTTATCGCGAGGAAGGCATAATGCGGAGGAGGTCCGCCAAGGTACTGGTTTACAGCAGTTACCGGCATTTTTCCTCCGCATTATCTGTAGCGCCGATCAGAGCGTATCGAGCCAGTCGAGCACGCTTTGGTCGCGCCGCCACGAGGGCGGACTACCGGTCTTCGGTTTCTCAACCCGTTCTAGCGCCTTGCGTTTGGTTTCCAGGTTGGCCTGAGCGTAGTGGTTTGTGGTCTCAAGGCTGACGTGGCCAAGCCAGCTTCGGATGACTGTGACGTCGACGCCAGCGGCGACGAGGTGCACGGCAGTCGCGTGCCGGAAGCTGTGTGGCGTCACATGCTTTGCTGCCAGCGTCGGCGTGATTGTTTCGGCCGCCCGAACATAGCACGCCAGTTTGAAGCGCACACCTGAGGCACTGAGCGGGTTGCCGTAGCGGTTTACAAAGAGCGGTGCGTCGGCTGGTCTCGGCACGCGCTCCAGCAGGGATCGCAGCAACTCGACCGTCTCTGGCCAGAGCGGACTGATCCGCTCCTTGCGGCCTTTTCCGTACAATCGCACGCAGGCGGGTGCCTCGAACCTGATGGCCTGCGGGTAGAGATCAAGCGCTTCCTGGATGCGAGCACCGGTGTTGTAGAGGAACGACAGCAAAGCATGATCGCGCTGGCCGATCAGCGTTGACCGGTCGGGTTGCGCTAGGATCGCCTGCACTTCTTCGGGCTCAAGGTAATCCGGCGCGCGGATCGGTGCCTTTTTCGTGGGCACATTCATGACGTCCGCGCATTGTGCTATCAGTTCCGGTTCGCGCGTTGCCACAAAGCCGAAGAAGCTGCGCAGGGCAGCAAGGCGGCAATTGCGGGTACCGATCGTGTCGCCGCGTAC
>Ga0316205_10005236_pt1 | contig 10866 bp, 9 predicted proteins | sample 3monthpyrite_MG_FD_204941 | JGI IMG/M metagenome (GOLD analysis project Ga0316205, IMG submission 204941) | Microbial mat bacterial communities from mineral coupon in-situ incubated in ocean water Damariscotta River, Maine, United States -... | ecosystem: Environmental > Aquatic > Marine >...
CTGAACCTCGAACAGGGTCACGCCATTCTGGCGGGCCATTCCTTTGAACATGAGATCGCGGTTGCCGCCGCCGAAGGGATGTTGGGGTCGATCGACATGAACCGCAACGATTACCAATCGGGTTGGGACACGGATCAATTTCCCAACAATGTACCTGAGGTGGCATTGGCCTATTACCACGTGCTTAGATCCGGCGGGTTTGAGACCGGCGGCACGAACTTTGACGCGAAACTGCGCCGTCAATCGCTGGACCCGCATGATCTTATTGCTGCTCATGTCGGCGCGATGGACATTTGCGCCCGTGGCCTGAAAGCCGCGGCCGCCATGGTTGCAGATGGCGGATTGGAGGCCGCGTTGGCCGAGCGCTACAAGGGATGGGAAACGGCAGAGGCGAAAGCGATGTTGAAAAGTGACCTCGCGGCGATTTCTGACCGGGTTCTGGCGCAAGACGTCAATCCGCAGCCCCGTTCGGGCCGTCAGGAAATCCTGGAGAACTACGTCAACCGGTTCGTCTAGTCGCGCGACAACAGCGCGCCGGGATTCATGATGTTCTTGGGGTCCAGGGCGGTCTTGACGGCCCTGAGCGCGCGCATTTTCTCTGGGCTGGCAAAAGTGGCCAAGTCACCGGTCTTGAGACGTCCAATCCCGTGCTCAGCGCTGATAGAGCCGCCGTGCGCCGCTGTAACTTTGTTGATGGCCATTCGAATTTTCTCAATATTACCAGCTTCTTGCTTGATATACTCGGCTTTGGTCGTGCCCTCAGCCGGGAAAACATTGTGGTGAATATTGCCGTCCCCGATATGGCCATAGCTGTTGACGCGCAGGCCCGGATCAATCGCGGCCAAGGCCTTGTGAGTGTCTGAAATGAAGCTCTCGATCTGTCCGATTGGCACGGATGTATCGCTGTTGCAGACCGCGCCTTCTGCCTTGTTGGCTTCGGGTGTGTTTTCGCGCAGGGCCCAAAGATCATGTCGTTGGCCCTGCGATTGCGCGATCACGGCGTCCAGCGCCAGCCCCAATTCGAAACCTTGCTCCATTGCGGCGTGAAAATCGGCCGAAAACCCGACCCCGCCGTCGGCCTCGACCAGCAGATACCATGGGTGGGTCTGACCAAAGGGCGGCTGCAAATTTGGGAAATGGCGGGTGACCAGATCCATGCCAAACCCGCTCATCAGTTCCAGCGCCGAAAGGTTCGGTCCGATCGACTTGCGCAATTGGGAAAACAAGGCGAGCGCTTGTGCGGGCGATGCCACGGCGGCAAGGGCGGTTTCGGTTTCGGCCTCAACTGGCGAAAGCGCCAGACTTGCTGCCGTAATGATGCCCAAAGTGCCTTCGCTGCCGATCAGAAGATGGCGGAGATCATAGCCGGTGTTGTTCTTTCGCAGAGGGGTAAGCTCCTGTAAAATATCGCCATTTGGCAAAACAGCTTCGATTCCCAGACACAGGTCTCGGGCGTTCCCATAGCGCACAACTCGGATCCCGCCTGCATTGGTCGCCAAGTTGCCGCCGATGGTGCAACTGCCCTGTGAAGCCATGGCCAGAGGAAATTGCAGATCGTGTTTCAGGGCCTCGGCATGGATGTTTTCCAGGATGCAGCCCGCTTCGACGATCAAAGCGTTGTCTGCCGCATGAAACGCGCGAATTTTGTTCATTCGTTCAAGGGACAAGACAATGGCGTTGGGATCATCGGGTGAGATTTGCCCCGCGACAACCCCGGTGCCGCCCCCATAGGTGACGATGCCGGCGCCGTAGTGGCTGCACAGTTTGACAATGCTTGCCACTTGGGCGGTATCGGAGGGCATCACCACGAGCGTCGCATGCCCGGTGAAGCGCCCTCTGGGGTCATCCATATAACGCGCAAATTGTTCCGGGCCGCGCCAGCCGCTCTTGCCCAACAAGGATTTCAACGCCTCAAGCAGGGCAGGAGCAGGCAATGGGAAGTCAGATGACATTGGGCTATCTCACATTTCTGTCTGTTCCAGGCGTGACCATGAACTTTGTTTGCACATCGTTGCGATTTACTTTCGTTTTGGCCTAGAATTGGAAAGTATCGCGTCTGGGAGTGAAAATAATGAAAGGCAGTGGAAGCGCAAGGTCTCGTCAAATGGCGATCTTGCGGCATCTGAAAAATGCCGGACGCGCCAGTGTAGAGGAACTGGCCGATGCCTTTACAGCGACGCCCCAAACCATTCGCAAGGATCTGAACACGCTGGCAGACGCCGGAGAAATCTTGCGCTTTCACGGGGGCGCAACATTGGTTGCCGGGACGGAATACACCCATTTCGTCGCGCGCGCGGAAATTGCGCGTGCGGAAAAAGAACAAATTGGCCGCCGGGTTGCAGCCGAAATTCCCAACAATTCGTCACTGTTGATCAATTCAGGCACCACAACCACGGCGATCGTGCCGCACCTTCGTCAGCATGTGGGCTTGAAAATCATGACAGATTCGGTGGATCTGGCCAATTTATTAAGGAGTTGCACCGGAGTTGAGGTCATGGTTCCGGCCGGCGTCGTGCGCGCCTCTGATGGGGCCATTCTGGGCAATGATGCCGTGGAATACATTCGCAACTTCCGTGCAGATATTGGCATCATTGGCGCGGCCGCCATCGCCGAGGACGGCGCCTTGCTGGACTATGACGTTCGAGAGGCGTCGGTCACACGCGCGATCATGGTTGCGGCGCGCAACGTTTTTTTGGTGGCTGACAGCAGCAAGTTCGGGCGTGCCGCGCCGTTTTGTTTCGGCGACCTTGCGCAAGTGGATCAATTGATCAGCGACAAAGGCTGCCCGGAACCGCTTCGCGCGCTTTGCGCGGCGAAGGATGTCAGTCTGGTGTCCTAGTTGGCGCACGAATCTGTTGACGGTTGGTTCGATTAGGTGATTAATCGAAAATAACGAACGCAAAAGCGCGCCATAAGACGCTGCGTCCGAACTGGGAGGAGACTAGGCGATTGCTGGCTGTGCTGCGCCCTCTGGCTTTGGTGAACACTTTTGTGCTGCGGCTGGGCAGGCAAGTGGCCTGGATGGCCCTTGCCCTGATGGTAGTGGTGATCTTGTTGCAGGTCGTGATGCGCTATGTGTTCAACAACGCACTGGCCTGGCCGGATGAAGCTGCGCGTTTCTTGATGTTATGGATGACCGGCCTCGTGGCCCCAAGCGCCTATCGCTGGGGCGGTTTCGTGGCCATCGACATGGTGCCGCGGGCCTTGCCACGGGTGATCAGCCTGGTGCTGGCGATCATATTGTTGATGCTGTCACTGGGGGTATTGGTGGTGGGTATTCAACATGCCTATAATCACACATTCGGATTTGGTGGCAATTTCAATTCTTCATCACTCAAGGTGCCGCTTGACTGGTTTGGCGGCGAAAGCGTGCGGGTCAAATTGCGCTATATGTATGCGTCCCTTTTCACCGGTATCGTCTTGTTGATCTTGGTTAATATTGAGCTTTTGCTGCGGGCTGCCGTGCAATTGGTCATGCCGGATCAGCGATTGCCAGAGGATGATGCGCCGACGGAAATGTTGGGGGCCGACTGATGCTGGTATTCTTTCTACCCGTCTTTCTGGTCTTTTTGCTGATCGGCTTGCCCGTTTTCTTTGCGCTGTTGGTGGCACCTGGCGCTTTGCTGTGGCTGAATGGCCAGGAACGCGACATCGCGTTGCTTTATCGCAATGTTTACAACGGGATGGACAGTTTTCCGCTGATGGCATTGCCGTTCTTCATGCTGGCAGGCGAGTTGATGAACCGCGGTGGCATCACGACCCGTTTGGTGGAATTCAGCCAGGCGCTGATGGGGCATTTGCGTGGCGGTCTGGCGCATGTGAACATCCTGTCCTCGATCCTGTTTGCCGGGCTTTCAGGTTCTGCTGTCGCCGATACTTCTGCGCTGGGCTCAACATTGATCCCGGCGATGGAAAAGAATGGCTACACGCGCAAATTCGCCGCCGCGATCACTGCGGCAAGCTCTGTAATCGGGCCGATCATTCCGCCCTCAGGCATCATGATCATCTACGCCTATGTGATGGGCGAAAGTGTGGCGGCATTGTTTCTGGCGGGCATCGTTCCGGGTATTTTGGTGGGGGTCGGGCTGATGTTGATGGTTCGGCTGTTGGCCGACCGCTATGACCTGCCCAAAGCTGAGCGCATCGTCAAACAGGACCAAACCATTACCCCATTGGAAGACCGCATTTCATTCGTTTTGTTGCGGATCAATGTGGCGGGGCTGTTGATGGCGCTTTTCTTTGGGGTGACCGCCTTGATGGGCGCCGCCGGGCTGGCCGTTTCTGCGCCGGGTTGGCTGGTCTTCCTGATCTTTCTGCCCGTGGCGCATTTCATTCTTGTTTCAATGCGCTCGCGTGCAAGTCATGCGTTCCGCATAGTGTGCAAGAAAGCGGTTACGCCGCTGCAAACACCGATCATCATTTTGGGTGGCATTCTGGTTGGTGTTTTCACACCGACCGAGGCCTCGGCAATTGCGGTGGCCTATGCGTTGCTGATTTCCTTTTTTGTGCTCAAGTCGTTGAAACTGAAGGACCTGCCAGCGATCTTGACCAAGTCGGCGCTGGGGTCGTCAACTGTATTGTTGCTGGTTGGGGCTGCGGTCGCCTTCAAGACTGTCGTCAGCCTTAGCCACGCGCCAGAACAACTGGCCGCGATCATCCTGGGTCTCAGCGAGAACCCCTTGATCCTGTTGTTCCTGATCAATCTGCTTTTGTTCGTCGTGGGCATGTTTTTGGATGCAGGGCCCGCGATCATCATTTTGGGGCCGATCCTGGGGCCGATTTTTGTCGATCTTGGTGTGCACCCTGTTCACTTTGCCATCATCATGTCGGTCAATCTGACTGTGGGCTTGGCAACGCCACCAATGGGGTTAGTCTTGTTCGTGGCATCTTCGGTTTCCGGCGAAAAGGTCGAGACGATCTCAAAGGCCATTTTGCCGTTCCTGGCGGTCGAAGTATTGGTGATCTTCCTGATCACCTATGTGCCGGCCATTTCAATGACAATCCCGCGCCTTACGGGGTTTGTTCAGTAACAAATCAAGGCATCCAACAAGGAGGAAAGAAATGTTGAAAACAACCCTCAAGGCCGTAACGGCAGCAGCATTGCTGGCCGGCTCGGCCGTGGCGGCATATGCGCAGGATTATACAATCCGTGCCACCGCCAATTCCAACGAAAACGATGAGGATTACGACGGTCTGGTCGTCTTCAAGAGCTTTGTCGAGGCGGCCTCGAACGGAGCGGTCGAGGTCGAATTGTTCATCGGCACTCAGCTTTGCGCCAATGGTGCGGAATGCTTGCAAGGTGTGGCCGATGGATCAGTTGACGTCTATATCTCAACCTCGGGCGGTGCGGCCGGCATCTTCCCATATGTGCAGGTTCTGGACCTGCCGTATCTGATGGCCGACGACCGGATCGCCGAGGCGGTCTTGTCAGGCGATTTCACCCGCACGATGCGCGATATGGCTCTGGCGGACAGCGGCAATACCATTCGGTTGATGACCATTGGCAACACCGGCGGCTGGCGCAATTTCGCCAATACCAAACGCCGTGTCCAGGGGCCTGCCGACATGGAAGGTCTGAAAATCCGCACTGTGGTTGCGGACCTGCCGCAAGAGCTGGTGCGCGCCTTGGGTGCGTCGCCCACCCCGATCCCGTGGCCTGAGTTGTTCACGTCATTCCAGACGGGTGTCGTTGAGGGCTCCAAAAATGGCATTACCGACATCATGGGGATGAAATTCCCCGATGCGGGTCTGCAATATGTCACGCTGGACGGCCATGCCTATATGGGTGCGCTGTGGTGGATGAACAATGAAAAGTTCATGTCCATGCCAGAAGACCTGCGCCGCGTTGTGGTGGATGGTTTTGCAGCTTTGCAGCAGGCAACATTCGCCTCACCCAAGCGCAAGTCGATCCAGGCCTATGCCGATTTTGTCGCCGGTGGTGGTGATCTGTATGTGCCAACACCCGCCGAGAAAGCCGCGTTCAAAGAAGCCGCTTCGCCAGTTTACGATTGGTTCAAAACCAATATTGACGGTGGCGAAAAGATTTTTGACGCTCTGACTTCGGCTGTGGCTGAAGCCGAGGCCGAGATTGCGGCCGGCACGGCCCGGGACATCAACTAGGGCTGAACAAATGGCAGCCGCCCCCAAGCGGGGCGGCTGCGACCAACTGCTGGCCTTATCTGAACGGGTAAAGCCAGACCCTGTAATCCTCGACCAAAACAAGAGCTTTTTCGATTTGTTCGCGCGTCATCTTTTTCACGACTTCTTCCTGAGAAATCGCCGCGTCCGGATCGCCGCCGATGGCCGAAAGCACATACCACATATATGCCCTGACCAGATCGGGCGCGGGCATGCCAAGGCCAACCTCGTAATACCAGCCAACACCGGATTGCGCGCCGGCATGGCCTTTCATGGCCGAGCGCAAATACCATTCAAAGGCACGCGTCTCGTCGCGTTCAACGCCCAATCCCAGCGCGTACATCACGCCGATAAGTTCTTCGGCCTCTGCATTGCCCGACCTGGCGGCGGGCAAAAGCTCGGTCATCGCAAGGGCATAATCGCCCGCATCCATCAAGTCGCGCGCGGTTTCAAGCTCGGCCAAAGCCGGGCTGGGCAACGTCAGGGCTGCGGCAAAGATCCAATGTTTCATCGAACATCCTTTTTGGCATTTCTGGTGGGCATGGCTCTGTCGGCGCCGCTGGTGGCGGCGGAATTGCCCAAACCCATTGGGCCGGATGATTTCGTTGCCTTCAACCCCGAATGGGCAGAGATCGGCCAATTGTTGTTCTATGATCCGATCCTGTCGGGCAATCGGAACATTTCATGTGCCACCTGCCACAGCATCGAGCAGGGCAGTGCCGATGGTCTGTCGCTGGGTATTGGCGAAGGGGGGCGGGGCATCGGGCCTGATCGCACACCCGGTGAAGCGGACGGGCGCATTCGCAAACGCATCCCGCGCAACGCGCCGGGGCTTTGGAACCTGGGCGCCAAGCAAATTCGCGTGATGTTTCACGATGGCCGGGTCGAGCCTTCGGATATTTATGACAACGGCTGGAACACGCCGGCGGCCGAATGGCTGCCTGAGGGGTTGGCGGGAATCTTGGCAGTTCAGGCGCTGTTCCCGATGACATCTCAGTTTGAAATGGCCGGCGACCCCAAGGAAAATGAAGTGGCGGGTGCGGCTTATGACCGGATTGATGCAGTCTGGCCGATTTTGTCCAAGCGGGTGCGGGTGATCCCGGAATATGCCGCGATGTTCCAAGCGGCGTTTCCTGATGTTGACAGCGCGTTGGACATCGATATCAGCCATATCGCCAACGCCCTGGCGGCATTTCAGGGGCTGGAATGGCAAAGCTATGACGCGCCTTTCGATGCCTATCTCGCCGGTGATGACAGCGCCCTGGATGGCGCGCAGAAACGTGGTCTTGACCTGTTCTATGGCAAGGGTGGCTGCGCATCTTGCCATTCCGGCCCGCTCCTGACCGATCAGGAATTCTATGCCCTGGCTCTGCCTCAGTTCGGCCCCGGGCGCACGCGTTTGTGGGATCCGATCGTGCGTGATGTGGGGCGCATGGCCGTGTCTGACCGGCTGGAGGATGCCTACCGGTTCCGGACGCCATCATTGCGCAATGTCGCTCTGACTGCTCCTTATGGCCATAACGGGGCCTATCCGACATTAGAGGGGATCGTGCGGCATCATCTGCAGCCGGTCGCCAGTTTTGAAAACTGGGAGGGCGCGCTGGCGCAATTGCCCGATGTGCCCTGGCTGGCCGGTAGCGATTTTCTGCCCTTTAAGGATCGCCGTGAGCGGGCCAGATTGGCGGCGCGGATTGATCTTGCTCCGGTCGATCTTGATGATGGCGAAGTTGCCGATCTGGTCGCATTTCTGCACAGTCTGACGGGCACGCAATCCATCAAACCAAGGCTGGGCAAGCCTGAGCGTGTTCCCAGCGGGCTGGAGGTCGAGTGATGGCCAAGGTTCTGTGTGTCGGCGCGGCCGTCGTGGATTTCGTGTTCTACCTGCCGGAATTGCCGAACAAGCCCATAAAATATGGCACGGAACGAGCGACCATTGTGGGCGGTGGCTGCGCCGCCAATGCCGCCGTGGCGGTGGCACGTCTGGGCGGACAAGCGATCTTGGGCGCGCGCATGGGCGATGACGCCGTGGGCGATTTGATCGTGGCGGATCTGTTGCGCGAAGGTGTCGATGTAGCCCATGTGACGCGCACAAAAGGTGGCCAAAGCAGCTATTCCTCGATTGTCATCGACCAGGGCGGCGAACGCCAGATCGTCAATTTCCGCGGCGCAGGATTGCGGTTTGACACCGATTGGTTCTCTGAACAGGAAGGCTTGGGCGCCGTATTGACGGATACCCGCCGGGTTGCAGCAGCGGTGGCCGCGATGCAAGCCGCGGATGCGCTTGGCATTCCTGGAATAGTGGACGGCGAGGCGCCGATCGACCCCTCAATTCTGCACCCCGCAAGCCATGTCGCGATGTCGATGCAGGGATTGCAGGATCTGCGGCCGGATCTTGCGCCAGCAGATGCCCTGCTCCAATTGGCGCGTGAGTTCGGCGGCTGGTTTTGTGTCACCGATGGGGCGAACGGGGTGCTTTATACTGATGCAGGTGCGGTGTCTCACCACCCGGCATACACGGTGGATGTGGTCGATACTTTGGGTGCAGGCGACATTTGGCATGGCGCGTTTGCTTTGGCTTTGGCAGAGGGGCAATCCGAAGCCCGGGCCATGGCATTCGCAAGCGCCGCTGCGGCCCTGAAATGCATGAAAAAAGGCGGGCGGGCAGGGTGCCCAAACCGCGAAGATACAATGAATTTCCTATCAGGAGAGATGGACAGATGACAATTTCGCCCGGCAAGCTTTGGGGTTTGCGCCGCATGGCAGATGAAAACGGCATTTTCAAAATGACCGCGGTGGATCAACGCCCGCCCATCAAAGGGCCAATCGCGGCCCATTTGGGACTGGAAGAGGCCCCTTGGGGTGAGGTCGCGCGCTTCAAGGGGATGTTGGTCGAAACCTTGCAGGCCCAAAGCACGGCAATGTTGCTGGACCCGCATTATGCAATTCCCCACAGTCTGGATGCCTTGTCCCCGACCAAGGGTCTGATCGTCACGCTGGAGGATTCGCTGTTTTCTGAGACTGAGGGCGGACGGTTGTCATCGGATATTGACGATTGGTCGGTCGAAAAGATCAAGCGGATGGGCGCTGATGCGGTCAAGGTCTTGGCCTGGTATCGGCCCGATGCGGATGCCGCGGTCAACCGGGCGCAGCAAGATTACGTCAAACGCCTGGGCGCAGAATGCGCACGCTATGACATTCCGTTCCTGTTCGAATTGCTGGTCTACCCGCTGGCGGCAGATGCGCATCAGACCAAGGATTATGTCGAAATGCAGGGCAAAAAGGCGGATGATGTTCTGGCCTCGGTCGAGGAGTTCGCCAAGCCTGATTATGGGGTGGACGTATTTAAACTGGAAAGCCCGGTGAATGCGGAAGACGCGGACGGATCACCCAGGGTTCAGGCAATCTTTGATGAGATGGGCCGATTGGCGGGGCGGCCCTGGGTGATGTTGTCGGCAGGGGCCGGGAAGGCGGAATTTGCCAAGGTGTTGGAACATGCCTTTGCGGCCGGTGCCTCTGGATTTCTGGCTGGGCGCGCGATCTGGCTTGATGCGTTCAACGCCTATCCGGACTGGGACGCGATCCGCGGCGATCTGCAAGGGGGCTCGGCTGAGTATATGCGCCAGATTTCGGCCCTTGCCGATGTCCGGGCCAAGAGCTGGTTTGCCCATGAGTGCTTTGGCGAAGGTGGCGCACGGTTTGCGCCCGCCGATGCCAGTTTTCGACATCAGTATGGCGGGTTCTGAACATGGGTCTGAGACTGGGAATTTTGCCATTGGGACGGCCCACATTTGATGTGGACTTCGCCAATGAGAAATTGTCGGCAATGCTGGCGTTGCTGGGCGATACGGGGCATGAAATTCTTGGGCCTGACAAGTTACTGTTTGATGAGGCGCAAACCAAGGCTGCGATCACCCAGTTGCAAGGCGCGGGCATAGACCATCTGTTGGTCTGTCAGGTCACGTTCACCGACGCCTCGATGACGGTCGCGGCGGCCAATGCGTTTGCCGATATTCCGTTGTCCATATGGGCGGTTTCCGAGCCACGCGACGGTGGACGGCTGAGGCTGAATGCCTTTTGCGGGCTAAACCTCGCGTCGCATGCCTTGGGTTTGAATAAGCGCGCGTTTTCATGGATTTACGGTGATCCGACGGCCCGGATCATGCCCGATCTGACGGCGATGTTGGCGGGCAAGCGCAAGGTCCAGCCAACGAAGGCCACACCCAGTGATGCGCACGGCTCGGACGCGGGGCGCGCCATTGCCCGGGCAGTGAACGGCAAACGTGTGGCCCGGATCGGAGCGCACCCGGTGGGGTTTGACACTTGCGCCTATGACGCCGATGAAATCAAGGCCCTGGCTGGTGTCACGATAGATGCCTTTGAATTGGACGATCTGTTTGAGCGCGCGCGGGCCGCTCCGCCAGAGGCGGCCCATGCCGCGCGCGCCCTGGCCGAGAATGATCTGTCGGACCTCGATACAGTCGACCCTGTTGAGCTTGACCGCTCCATGCGCCTGAAGGTGGCGCTTGATACGATCCGTGCACAGGGGCCCTATGATGCCTTTGCGATCCGGTGCTGGCCGGAAACTTTCACGGAATATGGCGGGGCGGTCTGTGGTCCGGTGGCGATGATGGGCGAGGCGCGCGTGCCATGCGCCTGTGAGGCCGATGTTTACGGTGCTCTCACGCAATTGGTGCTGCAAGAAACGGCGAATGCGCCGGTATTTCTGGC